>Ga0213863_10003195_pt1 | contig 11332 bp, 9 predicted proteins | sample PICome_8_FD_160128 | JGI IMG/M metagenome (GOLD analysis project Ga0213863, IMG submission 160128) | Coastal seawater microbial communities near Pivers Island, North Carolina, United States - PICO497 | ecosystem: Environmental > Aquatic > Marine > Coastal | place: USA: North Carolina | collected... | reverse complement strand
CGCACATACCGTTCTGTCCCTGACGGCGGAGCAGGATATTCTCAAACAGTACCTCGCGGCGATAAAATCCGGCGTAATGCCTCGCAGCGGAAAATTTCCCGAGTACGCATTACCACTGGCAGACACGGTGCTGCGTGACACCAATGCCCCGGGCACTATTTTATTACTGACTGATGGTACGGGCGGAGATAGCCAGGCAGCCTTCGAGGAATACTTTCAAAGTAGCGAGCATCAGTTATTGATTCTTGGAATGGGCACACTTGAGGGCGACGTGCCGCTGGAGCAGGCGGCACTGAAGCGACTTGCACGTGTGTCAAACGGTACCTATCAGTCACTAACAGTGGACAACAATGACGTAAAGCAACTCAGTCGCAAGATCGACACGCACTATGTCATGGTTGAAGACAGCGCCCTGCCGTGGCTGGACAGTGGCTACCCTCTGCTTTTCCCGGCTATCGCACTGTTCTTGCTTTGGTTTCGCAAGGGCTGGACGCTCACCTGGAACGCCCTGTTAATGGCGCTGATTATTGGTGCTCCATCGCCGCCCGCTTTTGCCGATGAAAATAAGGCGAATGCGGTAATAAGTCAGGGTATAGGGTTCAACCAATGGTTTATTGACCAATGGCTGACCCGCGACCAGCAGGGCCGCATATTAATGCAGTTACAGAATTATACAGACGCAGCGCAACGTTTTTCCGATCCTATGTGGAAAGGCATGGCGTATTACTATAACGAGGAGTTCATGCGCGCCGCGGAATATTTTTCCCGCAGTGACAGTAACGACGCGCTGTTTAATGAGGCCAATGCTCGAGCCCAGGCCAGAGACTACCTCCGTGCAGTACATCGCTATGACCTATTGCTCGCGCGTGCTCCCGACTATCCTGGAGCTGCTGATAACCGGGCGAAGGTGCAATCTATTATTGATGAAATTAACCTGATAAGTGAAAGCCAGCAGCCGGAAGCGGGCGTTAGTGGTGAAGACAAGGAGTTGGATGGCAACGACGCCATACCCGCGCAAGGCGCGGACGAGATCACTTGGGAAAAAGCCGAGGTAAGGCAGCTGAGTGCAGAAGATATCCTGCAGGACGAATCCACCGCCGAGATGTGGCTCCGCGCGGTGCAACAGGACCCAAGCACCTTCCTGGCGATAAAATTTTCCATGCAGCTACAGTTGCGAGAAAGCCGTGCTGCCCCTGATAGAGAAGAGGCTCCATGATTCACAGGGGGGCGCGACGCCGCACACTGTTTCACACTCTGGCCGTAATCGTTTTTTTCCTGTCGCCGCCCACCACTGCCAACACATTGAGAGCGCTGGAGGACTCAGGCCAACTGCGAATCAACAGCTATCTTGATCCTGCCAGACCGATTGTTCCGGGGCAGCGAATTGCTTTGACTCTTGAAATCGCGACCACCACCTGGTTTACCGGTGGGACAAAGATTACGATTCCCGAGGTAGAAAATCTCATCATCCTGCAAACAGAGCAGTTCGCTGCCAACGCGACCGAGAAGAGGGATGGTCAGACATGGGTAATTCAACGCTGGACGCTTGATGTCTATCCGCAACAAGCGGGCAACTTCAGCATCGAACCTATCGCGGTTCAGGTTCAGGTCAACAGCGGCGACGGCAGCAATGCGAAAGGGCCTTTGTTGAGCCCGCCGGTGGCGTTTCTGGTGACCGTACCCGAAGCGCTGTCGAAAGCGGACTCCTGGACTGCGGCACCCGCCTTCAGAGTTACCCAGCGCTTTGATCGCGATCTCACAAAGTTATCCGTCGGTGATGCTTTTCAGCAAATCATCAGGTTCGAGGCCGCGGATGTGCGGGCCATGATGCTGCCAAACTACGCAGCAGAATCACTTCCAGGCCTTGCTGCCTACCCCGCTCCACCCGAACTCGATAACAGTGTGAACCGGGGGCAGATTCGGGCAGAGCGCCGTGTTCAAATCAGCTACATTGCAGAACAGCCCGGGGCATATGTTCTAAAGGGCAGGGACTATTTCTGGTGGGACACCGCACGGCAGGAGCTATCGCTGTTATCCATACCACCGACAAGTTTCACAGTCGCAGGAACAAACTCGGCCCGAAAAACTCAACCCGGCGGCACACTATCTGTCATGGGAATCGCCATTGGAGCGCTTGTTCTAGCCTTCACATTTGCCGCACTGCGGCTTGCGAAATCAAGCCTTCCGGCCTGGGCATTGCACGCTCTGCGAGCTGCCATCACGCGCGCGAAGCAACTGTGGCGCAAATGGCGCAAGCCGGCACTGGCGACACGGCTTAACCCCGGTGGTAGCGATGAGGATTAAACGGCAGGGCTGATACGCTCACAGGTATCTGCTTGTCCCGCACGGTTACCGAAAGGGATGTGCCCGGGACGGACAGCTCCCTGGCGATATAGGCCATGGCGATCGGTCCGCCAACGCTCGCGCCATAAGCAGCAGAACATATCTCCCCGACCTGCCTGCCAGATTCATCCAGTACGACCTGCCCTTCTCGCACAGGCCGCTTACTCTCAACCCTCAATCCAACCCGGGCCAAAGGCGGCTTATTTTCCATACCAGCAAAAATTGTTTCTGCTCCAGGAAACCCTCCAGGGCGTTCGCCATCGGGTCGCCGGGCCTTGCCGATTGTCCAGACAAGCCCTGCCTGCACCAGGTCAATATCCGTAGTCAATTCGTGTCCGTACAAGCATAAACCGGCCTCCAGCCGCAGGGAATCACGCGCGCCCAAGCCAATGGGCTGTACCGCATCCATCGCTAATAGCCGTCGTGCCACGCTCTCGGATGCGTTTGCTGGCAGGGAAATTTCGAAACCATCCTCACCGGTATAGCCAGAGCACGTGATATACGCTTCAGCACCATCGATGTCCGCACGACAGCCAGTCAAAAACTGCAGGTCAGCGGCCGCTGCGCAAACACTACCCATCACCTCTCGTGCAGCCGGGCCCTGCAAAGCAATGAGTGACTGGGTCTCCAGTACGGAGAAGGTTAAGTCAGGCAAATGCGCGCGTAAATGCTCAATATCTGCCGATTTGCAGGCAGCATTCAATACAAGAAAAAATTCCTCATCACCCCAGCGCGTTACGATCAGATCATCGAGCACGCCGCCTGATTCATTTGTCATCAGTGTATATAACTGGCAGTTAATCCCGAGACCCTCAATGTCGCCCGGCACCAACCCCTCGAGAGCGGTTGCCGCCCCCTTCCCGCTGGCAACCACCTGTCCCATGTGAGATACATCGAACAGGCCCGCTGCCTCGCGCGTATGCAGATGCTCCTTAATAATGCCCGTTGGATACTGAACCGGCATATCGTATCCGGCAAACGAGACCATCTTGGCACCGAACTCCCTGTGCAAACTGTCCAACGGTGTGCGCAACAGCGTCATGGCGTATTCCCGGTCTACAGAATTGAGGGCTCACTCTAGCGAGCCAGGAACACCCATGCAAGATATCGGATTAGCGCGTGTCTCAACATCGGCAAGCCTGTCCAAACAAGTGCGGACAGGTGCGAACGGGCGCGGCCAAGGTTTGGCCGCCAAATCATCGCAGAAAAACAGTGAAAAACGCCTACGCGTTCATTGGCATCAATTTTGCTTTCTATGACAGACGGCGGCCCGCCGATGTCACATCGCCAGGGAAGGCGACCACAAGGACGTGGCACGGGCACCGGAAAACCATGGAGGGTTGCGGGCCGTCGGTCTTTTTACATACAAAATCTGAGTAAAACTGACATAAGTAATTCATTGTCCACTTTTGATAACTCTGATTTACTCCCTCAAATTGGCACATCAAATCCAGTGCCATGGTTTGACCTTTTTATTAGGGGGAGGGTCAGAATGGAAGAACGTAACCAAGCATCAAGCAAAACCGAACTGGCAGAAGACTTGTTTGAGCCGGCACTTGGGGAAGTTTCCGACGAGTTGCTTCAGGAGGCGCTGCCCATTTCGTCGGAAAAACGACGGCTGGTCGAAAAAAGACGTCTGGCAGAGCAAAGACTCGAAGAAAGGCGTCTGCAGGACGAACTCGGCGACTACGACCTGCACCTCGACTGATTAGCGCGGCGTTTCGCCACGTTACAGTGACAGCCTGTGTGCCAGGCAGTTGTTGGAGTGCGCACGCACGTTGCGCCTGGCGGCCTGAATTGGGCGGTTACCCTCGCTGGATAACCGAACGCATTTCTTTCAGCCCGGCTTCACTGGCGTCGAACGTGCCATAGTCTGTAATCAGCCCCCTGACGTGCTGTGCAGGCGTGACATCAAATGCCTGGTTCAGCGCCGAGGTCGCAACACCCGCGAGGTTGACCTCTCGCCTGGTACCACTAGCATCCAGACCCGCAATGCTGAGCACCTCTGACGCATCGCGCTCTTCAATAGGTATCTCAGCACCGTCACGGCACGTCCAGTCGATGGTCGATTCTGGCAGCGCAGCATAGAACGGCACATCGTTGGCCTGCGCCGCCAATGCCTTGAGGTAAGTGCCCACTTTGTTACAAACATCGCCGTTGGCGGCAGTGCGATCACTACCAACAATCACACAGTCGACCCTGCCCTGACGCATCAGCTGGCCGCAACTGTTATCCGTTACGACCGTGCAAGGCACGCCCGCCTCATTCAGTTCCCAGGCGGTCAGGCTTGTTCCCTGATTACGGGGACGCGTCTCAGACACCCAGACATGTACATCGATACCGCTGGCATGTGCCTTGTATATAGGCGCCAGTGCGGTTCCCCACTGCACTGTGGCCAGCCAGCCCGCATTGCAGTGCGTCATAATATCGAGACGGTTTCTGCCTAGTCCGCGCAGTACCTCAAGGCCGTTATTGCCAATGCGTTCACAATTAGCAATATCCTCTTTTCGCAATAGGACAGCTTTGTCGTGCGCGACAGTTGCTCGCTCAGCGGCGGGTAAGTCACGCACCACACTACCGACCTGCTCAAGCGCCCAGCGCAGATTCACCGCTGTCGGCCGCGTTGCCAGGAGTGCACGACTGGCGTTGGCCAGATTTTCATCGGAGGGATCCTGAGCCAGGGCATGCGCCAATCCAAAGGCAGCTGTCACGCCGATCAACGGTGCACCACGAACCTGCATTTCACTAATGGCAAAACAGTACGCCTCCAATGAATCCAGGTAACACCATTCCAGTGCGTGGGGTAACAACCTCTGATCAATTATCGCCGCCATTCCGCGATTTTCGTCCCATCGCAAACTGCATAGATCATCGCTACCTGTCATCGTGTCTTCTCTCTGTTTGCGCCGAATCCGCCGAGTATCGCAGCAGACAGATGGGTAGCACAAGAGTCGGGTATTTCACGGCCTGAATCGCCGCTTTTTCAACAGTATTGCTACAATGCAAACACGCATCCTTGTTCAGAGTAAACGCCTTGATACACAGCGCGATTGAGAGAGCAGCCGAAGACTGGCAGAGTCAGCTGCGCAACGTAATCACTTCTCGTGGCGAACTGCTTGAGGCCTTGAATCTTCGCCTGGAAGATGTCGGCATCGCCGGAGGTGCCTGTCAGGATTTCCCGCTGAAGGTGCCCCGCAGCTTTGTCTCTCGCATGCGCTGCGCCGACCCACAGGATCCCCTGTTACTGCAGGTGCTGTCGTCGAATCGGGAGATGTCCGAGAGCACAGGATACACCATGGATCCGCTGCAAGAGACCGGGCACATACCTCACCGGGGTATCATTCATAAATACAACGGTCGCGTTCTGCTTATCGCCAGCGGCGGCTGCGCAGTCAATTGCCGATACTGCTTCCGACGACACTTTCCTTACTCGGACAACCGCAACAGCCGCAGTGAATGGCAGGAGGCGCTGGACTATATTCGCAGTGACAACAGTATCGAGGAAGTGATCCTGAGTGGAGGCGATCCTCTCATCATGGATGACGCGCAACTTACAGAATTAACAAACAGGATTGCGGATATCGCCCACGTAAAGCGCCTGCGTATTCACAGCCGACTGCCCATCGTTATACCTGATCGAGTAACCGAGGAGCTACTGGACGCCATCTGCCCACAGAACGTGCAGACCGTGATGGTTCTGCACTGCAATCATGCCAACGAAATCGATGAGCATGTCACAGAGGCGATTTTTGCATTGCGACGCCGTGACGTTATCGTGCTCAACCAGGCCGTACTGCTGCGGAGCATCAATGATAATGTGCTTGCACAAATCGCGTTGAGCCAGTCGCTATTCAGTGCCGGCGCATTACCCTATTACCTGCACATGCTGGATAAAGTAAAAGGAGCGGCTCATTTCGATATCGGTGAGGCCGAGGCGCAGGCTCTGGTGCAGGAACTCAGTGCCCATTTGCCTGGATACATGGTGCCTAAACTGGTCAGGGAGATTTCAGGGGGCAGGGCCAAGAGTCCCGTATGAGTGATCCTGACGCAAGGTCGGACGCTGTCAGTGAGATCCTGTAATTGAACATAGACCTGAATCTGCTCTCCTGACCGGGGCGAAGGTTTAATAGCTTGCCGCAATGGCCTCTATAAATTAATACCGTTTTTACAACGTATCGCGCTGCGGTACTCTACTGACCGAGCTAAAGCGTAAAGGACGTATTGTGATGGGAACTATCGACATTGGCATTAATGAGAAAGACAGAGAAAGTATCGCTAACGGATTGAAGCACCTGCTGGCAGATTCTTATACGCTGTACCTGCAAACACACAACTTTCACTGGAATGTCACTGGTCCGCAATTTCGCGAACTGCACCTCATGTTCGAAGAGCACTACACCGAGCTGGCGGTAGCGGTGGACGACATTGCCGAGCGCATTCGCACCCTTGACGTTGTGGCCCCAGGCACTTACAAGGCCTTCGCCGAGTTAAGCGCAGTGAAGGAAGTTGACGGCGTGCCCGATGGCAAGAGTATGGTCAGCATATTGACTAAAGCGCATGAGCAAGTCGTCAAAACCTGCCGGGATGTGTTGGTGAAAGCCCAGCAGGCGGACGACGAATCGACCTCTGCTCTGGTCTCTGACCGGATGAGGGTTCATGAGAAAACAGCGTGGATGCTGCGCGCTCTGAATAAGCCCTAAAGCGAGTACTGTGACGTAAGGGCGGCGGTAACACTACGTCGGGGTGTGGTGATCGAGACGAAGCGTAAACAAAGAAACCCGTTATTTCAGGGCTTTTTGTCTACATAGGAAAGATAGGACTGGATGTTGGTCGGTGTGAGAGGATTTGAACCTCCGACCCCTTCCTCCCGAAGGAAGTGCGCTACCAGGCTGCGCCACACACCGAGCATGCCGAGCACAAAACTATAGCAAAATGTGGCACTCGGGGCCACGCTGCCCTGGTTATTCTACCCCTGCAAACCGGGCGAGAAACTGGCTCAGAACACTTAGACTGGTTACGACGAGGAGCAACAGGACGATCATCCTGCCAGGCCTGAACGGCTTGCGCTCAACAGAGTTAACCCCTCGGCGTATAAACGCATCGACCTTCTCCTGGTCCTCGGGATGAAGGCTGTTATTAAAGCTGCGGTCGGTTTTTCCTGAGGATTCTTCGTTCATTAAACTGCACTGCGTGTATTGGGGGACAACACCTTCTCCTATTGTCCCCCTGCACTGGGAAAAAGTCACCCGTCAATCCTTTGTCGGGTTTAAGCTAAAGATCGAACATCGCTTCCGGCATGTCCATGAGATTACTCGCACCGGACAGCATGGTTTCCCGATGGCCAGCCGTTCGCGGCAGTAAGCGATCATAATAGAAACGCGCGGTCATCAGTTTGGCTTCATAAAACTGCGTATCGTCGCCAGTGGCCGCACTGATTTTACGCTGCGCAACAATCGCCATACGCGCCCAGAAGTACGCCAATGTGACATAGCCGCTGTACATCAGATAATCCACTGCCGCACCGCCGGCTTCGTCAGGATTCTGCATTGCGGCCTCGCCTATCTTGGCCGATAAATCGAGCCACTCATCTTTGTATTGTTGGAGAGTCTCGGTCAATGATGCGCACTCAGACGGAACATCTCCCCCGCACAATTCATCAATCAAGCCCGTAAATTCCAGCAACAGTTGCCCGCCGCTGCCAAGCACCTTGCGCCCCAGCAGATCCAGTGCCTGTATGCCGGTAGTGCCCTCGTAAAGCATGGCGATGCGCGCATCGCGAACTATCTGCTCCATACCCCACTCGCGAATAAACCCGTGTCCACCGTAAATCTGGACGCCGTGGTTAGCCACTTCAAATCCGGTTTCCGTGACGAAAGCTTTTCCAATGGGAGTTAACATACCCATGAGGTCGTCTGCTTTTTTAGCCGCCTCCTCATCTCCCCGGTCCACGATATCACCCTGCTGGGCAAGGAAATAAATTAGTGCCCGACTTCCCTCCACAAACGCTTTCTGCGTGAGCAGCATACGACGCACATCCGGGTGCACGATAATGGGGTCGGCCGGGCCGTCCGCGTTCTTCGGTCCTGTGAGGCTGCGCATCGCCAGACGCTCTCGGGCATAGCTCAATGCGCCCTGGAAGGACAGCTGACCATGCGCGAGGCCCTGCACTGCAGTACCGATTCGGGCCGTGTTCATGAAGGTGAACATGCAATTCAGGCCCCTGTTGGGCTCTCCGATGAGGTAACCCGTCGCACCGTCAAAATTCAGCACGCAGGTTGCAGAGGCCTTGATTCCCATTTTCTTTTCTATCGACGCGCAGTTCACGGCATTGCGCTCACCGAGACTACCATCATCATTCACCTTGAACTTGGGCACAATAAACAGGGATATGCCCTTGGTGCCCGCCGGCGCATCTGGCAGTCGCGCGAGGACGATGTGGACAATATTTTCGGCCATGTCGTGTTCCCCGGCACTGATAAAAATCTTGGTGCCGGAAATCGCATAGGTGCCGTCGGCCTGAGGTTCCGCCTTGGTGCGCAGTAGTCCCAGATCGCTGCCGCAGTGTGACTCGGTCAGGCACATGGTGCCTGTCCACTGACCCGATACCAGATTCGTCAGGTATTTTCCTTTCTGCTCGGCATCACCGTGGGTTTGGACGGTTTCAATCGCACCGAGGCTCAGCCCCGGATACATTGCCCAGGACCAGTTTGCAGTGCCTGTCAACTCGCTCAGCACGATGCTCAGCAGGTTCGGCATACCCTGTCCACCCGATTCCACGCTGGCGCTAAGCGCAGGCCAGCCGTTCTGCACGTATTGCTGATAAGCAGCAGGGAAGCCGGCGGGAGTTGTGACCACGCCATCATCCCAGTGGCACCCTTCCTCGTCACCAGACTGATTCAATGGGGACAGGACATTCTCGGCAAACTTGGCGCCCTCTTCCACGATGGCATCCATCAGTTCTGCGGTGGCTTCTTCGTAGCCGGATAGCGTCTGGTGCAGCTTTTCCGACTCCAACACCTCGTTGATAACAAATTGGATATCGCGCAGGGGCGCTTTGTAATCAGTCATATTCAATTCCTCGCTGCGACGTCCGGAGGCTGGGGCCACGGCAGACATCGTCAATGTGTTCGGTGTTCACATTCTGCGGATTACGATCGAGAAGTCAACCACCTTTGCAGGCGGCAAAAGCCGCCTTTAATCGGTCAATAATGGCCAAATATCGAGATGCTCCGCCGCCGCTTTTGCGCTCCAGGGTGTCAGGCGAGGAATTTCACCCAGCAGAGGGGCTCCCAGCATCGCCCGCAATGTCTCCAGGTTTTCGCTATGGCAGTCCATACGCTGTGACGGCTGATTTGCAACCCACCCCGCCAGGCGCAATCCATCCCGCCGAATCGCCTCGGCGGTCAGCAACGCATGATTGATGCAGCCCAGTCTCATAGCAACCACAAGAATGACACCCACCTGCAATTCACGCGCAAGGTCTGCCAGGGTTTCACGAGGTCCGATGGGCACTCGCCACCCACCGGCCCCTTCGATCAGCACGAAATCGGCTCCACCCATCATTACCCCCCGACACAACCCCGCCAGCCGGGATGCCTGCAGCCTTCGCTTTGCCTGTTGCGCGGCTATGTGAGGCGCAATAGCCGGGCCAAGCGCCACCGGATTGACTTGCTCGTAGTCCATTACCTCGGTCATCGACTGCATCAGCTGCAAGGCGTCCTCGTTCTGTCCCCGAGCGTCGCAGCCAGCCGCTAACGGTTTTACCGCTGCGGTGCGGTGGCCGGCATTGGCCGCCGCGTGCAACAGGGCACAGCTCACCGCAGTCTTGCCCACTTCCGTATCCGTACCCGTCACAAACCAGCTCTTACTCATGATTTCTCCAGAACGGCAAATACCACATCGTAGGTTGCCGGCAACGAACCGTCCGGTTTGCGCCAATGTTCATAGGCTCGCAGCATACCCTGCAGTGCACGACGGCTGGCCAGCCCCGCAGGACGATGGGGATTCATATTGTGCGCGCCCAGTGCCTTCAGTTCGTGCAGCAAGTCTCGTACACGCGTGTAGGTGAGTTCGTAAGTGCGTCGCTCCAGCCGCATTGTCACGCCGGGGCTGTTGCTCGCGGCCACTTCCAGTTCAGCCACGTCGATAAATGCATTCACGTGTTGATACCCATCTACCGCCGCCCAGGCCTCTCGCAACTCGTGCAGCGTGCCCGGCGCCAACGTTGTAAACACGCACCTGCCGCCGGGTGCCAACACCCGTGCAAGCTCGCTAAAAAGGTGCTCCGGTCGATAACACCACTGCAGCGCCAGGCTGCTGAATACCAGATCAACCGATGACGCAGCGAGGGGCAGGGCCTCGGCATCGCCCTGCAGCCATTCACCTGTGCCCTCGCCACGATCCCGAGCCAGTGCCACCATGCCCTCGGCAATGTCGAGACCCAGGTAACGGGCAGCGGGAAAACGTCGCTGCAGAGGCGCCCGGAAATACCCTGTGCCACAGCCCAAGTCCAGTACGGTTGCCGGTGTCAGTGGTTGCTGATCAAGGTAAGTAAGTAATTGCTCACCAACCTCTCGCTGCAGGTGTGCACAGGAGTCATAGCCTTTTGCTGCCCGGCTGAAGGAAGCGGCCACTGCGCCTTTTGCCACGCCCTCAGCGCAGACTCCAGGCCTCTCCAACACCGACAGACGAGCAAGAAAACGGCGTATGAGTCGGTGCACGAGTGCGGGACTTTCCAGTGGCATGAGATGGCTCGCACCATCGACTCGCTCGATTTCCAAACCCACTGAACGCGCCATGAAAGCGCCTACTGATGCGGGCACCAGTGCGTCTTGCCCAGCCAGGAGGTGCAGTCGTGGCAACGAGACGTCGGTCTGGCGCAGATCCAGTTTCGCCAGCCAATCCAAGCCCGTTGATAAGTCAGAGGTGGCCGGCGCACGACCCAATTCATGCAACTGCCGCAGCAGTGCTCGCGGCCGTGGGGCACCGC
>Ga0213863_10003194_pt1 | contig 11339 bp, 9 predicted proteins | sample PICome_8_FD_160128 | JGI IMG/M metagenome (GOLD analysis project Ga0213863, IMG submission 160128) | Coastal seawater microbial communities near Pivers Island, North Carolina, United States - PICO497 | ecosystem: Environmental > Aquatic > Marine > Coastal | place: USA: North Carolina | collected... | reverse complement strand
GGTGAAAATTTGCCCCGGGTATCAAAACGACGCCGTCGTTTATGTCCCCGATGCCTCCCGTAGCGTCAGCGTGGCTAGCCAACTGTTAGGCGACTCAAAAGCGACGTTTGTTGAAAATATCGCTCAGGAGTATGTCTCGGTGCGCGATCGAGTCGCTCGCCGGAAAAAACGCAGTGCTCAGCTGACCTACGATGAGGCCGTTGAATCTGCTTTCCCTTGGACTTGGGACGACTATCAGCCCCCAAAGCCTAGTTTTTTGGGTGTAAAGACCTTGAGGGATTATCCCATTGAGAACTTAATCAGCACCATTGATTGGACCCCCTTTTTTATCACCTGGGATCTTCACGGAAAGTATCCCGCCATCCTTGAGGATGAGGTGGTTGGTGAACATGCACGCCAGCTATTTGCTGACGCTCAAACCATGCTGCAACAAATCGTCGATGAAGACTGGCTGCAAGCCCACGGTGTTGTTGGGTTCTGGCAAGCTCAGCGAGTTGGCAGCGACGATATTCGATTGTTTGACGAAGGGGATATACCCATAGCTGACTTACATTTTATGCGTCAGCAACTGCAAAAGCGTGAAGGCGAAAGTAACCTGTCTTTGGCCGATTTTGTGGCGCCAGAACAGGGACCTTCCGACTGGCTGGGGGGCTTCTGTGTTACCACGGGCCACGGTGTTGAGGAGCGTGCCAAAGCCTTCGAAGCAGTCCATGACGACTACAATGCCATTATGCTTAAAGCACTAGCCGATCGCCTCGCCGAATCCTTTGCAGAACAACTCCACCGCGAGGTTAGAACAAAGTATTGGGGCTATGCGCCAAAGGAAATCCTTGAAAACGCAGATTTAATTCGCGAGAAATATCGGGGCATAAGGCCAGCTCCAGGCTATCCTGCCTGCCCGGATCACACCGAAAAAGCCACGTTATTTAACCTATTAGACGCTGAGAAAAATTGTGGCGTATCACTCACTGAAAGCTACGCCATGTACCCAACCGCAGCAGTCAGCGGCCTATACTTCTCGCACCCGGAGTCGCGTTATTTTTCAGTCGGTAAAATTGGCCACGATCAAGTGGCGGCATTGGCAGCGCGCAAAGGTGCATCGATCGATGACCTGAACTACTGGTTGGCCCCGAATATTGACGCGGCCTAGCGCAGGCTTGAGGTATAAAAATCGAGACGCCCGGGAGTCTAGCGGGTTATCTTTGGCGCTTACAGCCTGCGCATTACTGAGAAATTGATATGACAACGTGTGATGAGGACTCCCCCACGCCTCGGGCCAAGCTCTCCTGGGTTAACCTGCTGCAAAGCCTATTCGCGGCAGCGCTAGGCGTCCAAAGTGCTAAAAACCGCGACCGAGATTTCAGCAGCGGCAGTCCTGGCGTCTTCATTGCTGCAGGTCTGGTTTTTGCAGCGCTATTTGTGGGTAGTCTGGTGTTGTTGGTGCAGTGGGTTGTTGCGCGTTGACGTACACTCAGGCGGGCATACTACTGAGCCAAAACACTACCCAAGTGACCACGACTGACACAATAATGACAGCGGCAAGGCCATCTGCAGCCCCGTCAGACAAATTGCTTTGAGACATCGTATATTTCCTTTCCAGTGGAATCGAATGAGCCACAAAACCGCGGCGGGCGTATTCTGAAAGAAATAGGCCCGCAAAGCAAAGCCAATTGCTCATTAATCGGTGATTGGCCAGAGCCCTACTTGGGCAATACTTTAACGCAAGGACCTACCTATTAGGTAACACTCCAGGGGGAGCTCTATGGATTTTGGCGGTATTACGTTTACCTTCGCTGCCATATTTTTGGGCGCGGCTGTATTTGCCTCGATCGCACTATATACCCGCCAACCCATTATTATTGCCTATATTATTTTAGGGGCTGCCATGGGTCCTTTCGGCACCGGTCTGGTGAGCAATACTGCCTTGGTCAGTGATGCTGGACATGTGGGGATCATTTTTCTCTTATTCCTGCTTGGCCTCGACATGCAGCCTAAAGCACTCATTAACAGTATGAAGAGCTCGAGCTGGGTCGCGCTGGCTAGCTCGGGGATCTACATAGCCCTCGGCTATGGGATTAGCCGTGCGTTTGGATTCGAACATAGCGATGCACTATTAGTAGGGGCCGCGCTGATGTTTTCGTCCACAATCATCGGCATCAAGTTGTTGCCAACTACGGTTCTACACCACAAGCATCTCGGTGAGGTGCTTGTAGCCTTACTACTCTTTCAGGATCTCATCGCTATTATTGTACTGGTCTGGCTGCAAAGCAGTGACGCAGGGACCTCCGTTATGTGGTCCCTTGCACGCCCTTTGATTATGCTGCCCCTATTAGCACTAGGCTGTTGGACAGCAGTTCGCTTCGTACTTGTTCCTTTGATCGCACGATTTGATCGCTACCACGAGTATATTTTTCTCCTATCGGTAGGCTGGTGCCTCGGCGTAGCAGAACTGGCAGTGCTCATGGGGCTTAGCGCCGAGGTCGGGGCTTTCATGGCTGGAGTTGCCGTCGCAACCAGTCCTATCGCTCAATACATTGCCGTGAGCTTGAAGCCGCTTCGGGATTTTTTTCTCGTTATTTTCTTTTTTTCTGTGGGCGCTCAATTCGACGTGTCGGCCCTGCCCAATGTTGCCGCGGCGGCCGGTGTTTTAGCCCTCAGCTATTTGTGCCTTAAGCCGCTGGTCTATCATCTGCTGTTACGGGGCGTCAGCGAATCCCCAAAACTGGCCTGGAACCTTGGGTTTCGGCTGGGACAATGCAGCGAGTTCGCCTTACTCATCGCTGTTGTTGCCCTAGAATCGGGACGTCTCAGCCCTGCCGCCCATACGCTAATTCAGGCCACCACCATTTTGACACTTTTAATCTCGAGCTACTTGGTCGTCACGCGATTCCCCACGCCCATCGCCAGCAATGACGCACTGCGTAGAGACTAAAACGCTTGACAGATAAACATCCACTCCGCCGAGGCGAAGTGGGCTGTCTAAAAGTATCACTGATTGCGGGCACATTTGGGCCCAGCCAGAAAAGCGTGCTAACTGTTACAGGTCGTAACCGCGTTCATCATGTAGCACCAAATCAAGCCCGATGGTTTCTTCATCACTATCAACTCGCAAACCGACTAGGGCGTCTACTACTTTGAAAAGAATCCAACTCACCACCAAGGTGTACACAAAGGTTGCGCCGACACCTGTAGCCTGAACGGCAAGCTGACCGCCGATGCTACTAATGCCATCTGAAAAGCCATTGCCACTAAAAATACCGAGATTAGGCGAACAAAAAACGCCCGCCAACAAAGTGCCCAGAATACCGCCTATGCCGTGCACTGGAAAAACATCGAGGCTGTCATCAATCTTTAGGCGGTTTTTCAAGGTGATGGTGGCAAAGTAGCAGACCACACCCGCGGTAAGCCCAATCACAACGGCAGCTGCCGGACCCACCGAGCCCGATGCCGGTGTAATCGTACCCAGACCCGCAACCATGCCAGTGACAATACCCAACACTGAGGGCTTACCGTGGCGCAACCACTCCATAGCCATCCAGGCCAATGAACCGCAAGCCGCAGACAGGTGCGTCACCAACATGGCCATAGCAGCACTTTGGTCCGCCGCTACAGCGGAGCCCGCATTAAATCCAAACCATCCCACCCACAGCATACCGGCACCTGTGACCGTCATTGTGAGGTTGTGAGGGGGCATCGCCACGGACCCAAAGCCTCGACGAGGCCCCATCATGATGGCAGCGACCAAGGCGGCCACACCCGCAGTAATGTGCACAACGGTGCCGCCGGCAAAATCCTGCAACCCCATGGCGCCTAACCAACCGCCGCCCCATACCCAGTGGCAAATGGGTGCGTAAACAAGCAATAGCCAAGCCGTACTGAACAGCAGCAGGGCCGAAAAACGAATACGCTCGGCGAAGCCACCAATAATCAGAGCCGGCGTAATAATGGCAAAGGTCATCTGAAACATAACGAACAGCGCGTCGGGAATTGAACCATTGACACCGTCAATATCAATACCCATAAGCATTAGGTTGCCAAGATCACCAATCCAGGCACCCTGCTCTACGCCGGCGGATCCAAAGGCAAGGGTGTAACCCGCTACAAACCAGACCAGGGACATGAGCGCCGCCAGAGCAAAACACTGCATCAGCACCGACAACACATTCCTAACTCGAACTAATCCACCGTAAAATAAGGACAGGCCGGGCAGGGTCATGAACAGAACCAGAGCCGTTGCTGTCAGTATCCAAGCCGTATCGGCAGAGGAAATTTCCGCAGCCACTGCGGGTATGGGTATAAGAAGGCTAAATAGCGCCAAAAAGGCTGATTTGTGAAGCAGGAACATTTTTTTTATCCACCACAATAGTTACGAAGACCCTCATGATGCCATATCCTTGCGACAGCGCCACTAGAGCCTTACCCTACCTCCACAAAAAAATGCTCATAACATCGCTTTGACTTGGAATCCGCTATGCCTCGCTCAATCAGCCTCTTGCTTCTGATCATCACCAGCAATATTGCTCAAGCCCAAGATGTAGCGGGGTTGGAAGCCACCAGCAATTCACGTTCCGTTATTCTCATCATTGGTGATGGCTACGATGATCAGCACGTCACCATGGGACGCAATTTTTTTGTTGGGCATGACGGCGAGCTGGTTATTGACACACTTCCAGTCCGTTCAGCGGTTCAGGTTCAAACCGTCGGTAAAGACTCCGACTGGGTTTACGTGGCAGACTCAGCGAATACCGCTACAACCCTGGCTACAGGTATTACGACGCACATGGGCAGGGTCGGCACGGGCACAGAAGATCAAGATCTAGAGACCATTGCCGAGCGCGCGAGTGCCGCAGGTTACAAGACAGGCATTGTCAGCTCCAGCTCAGTCACCGATGCGACACCCGCAAGTTTCATGGCACACGTCGCCAGTCGAGGCTGCGAAAACCCAGACATCATTTTAGGTGGAGAGCTCTACAGCGTTGATTATGCCGGCTGCCCCCAAGATGCCACCAGCAACGGTGGACCCGGATCAATCGCAGAGCAAATTATGAGCGCATCGATCGACGTTGTGCTCGGCGGGGGGCTCATGCACTTCACCACCAGTGATCCCAACTCGGGGAAGACGGCCCTAATGATGGCCGAAGATCAGCAGGTAACCGTCGTCACCAATCCCGCTATGCTCGCCAGCACCGCGACTACGCAGCGACTAGTTGGATTGTTCGCTGAGGGCCACCTGCCCGTTAGGTTACAAGGCGTTAATGGACGGGGCGCGGAACAGCCCGACACCAGCACGCTCAATAAGATAGATTGGCGATTGGGCAGCGTGACCCAACCAGACCCCATTACCTGCGAACCCAATCCCGCCTACGGCAATACCCCATCACTAGCCACCTTAACTGAGGTTGCTCTCGATCATCTCAGTCAAGACAACGAAAAAGGTTTATTTTTAATGGTGGAATCTGCGTCTATAGACAAGCAGAGCCATCTCCGAAACCCCTGCGGGTCACTGGGTGAAATCGCACAGCTGGAAGAAGTTGTCAGCGTGGCCCTAGGCTATGCAGAGCTCCACCCAGAGACCCTGATAATCGTCACTGCCGACCATGCCCAGGCGGCTCAGATCATCCCCGAACCCAGCCTCTATGCCGAAATCCCAGTGCCTGTTTACTCCCCCGGCCACATCGCGCGCATTACTATGCCTGACGGCAGTTTGATGACCATTAACTACGCGACCAATAGCTTCGTTTCAGAGGAGCATACCGGTGCCAATGTCCCGCTGTTTGCCAATAGTGTGGGGGTTGGGCTATTACCTGCGTTTCTTCGCCAACGCCAAGTCCACGATGTCATGGCCACCTTTTTAGGCCTCTAGTACTCACTTAAGGGCGAGCAACAGCCCTTCTTGCAACCCACTGGAGTGTCAAAATGAGCCTTACAAATATTAACGGTCACGGGGTCTCCCGCATCTGCCTGGGAACCATGACCTGGGGCGAGCAAAACACGGAACAAGAAGCTCACGCTCAAATTGACCATGCGCTTGAACAGGGCATTAACTTTATAGATGCGGCAGAAATGTACCCGGTTCCTCCCCGCGCTGAAACACAAGGGCAAACCGAAGCGTATATTGGCAGCTGGTTTGCCCGTACCGGGCGAAGGAAAGACTGGATACTTGCGACTAAAGCGACAGGCCCCCGTGAGGAATTTGATTTTTTACGCGGTGGTCCGCGCTTTACCCGTGAACATCTAGTAGAAGCAGTAGACAACAGCCTGAGACGTTTACAAACCGACTACATCGACCTGTACCAGCTACATTGGCCAGAACGCAACACTAACTGTTTCGGGGTTCGGGGGTATACCCATAGACCCGATTCTGAGCCCGACTGGATTCCGCTCGAGGAAGTCATGCGCACTCTCGAGATGCTCATTCAACAGGGCAAGATCCGCGGCTATGGCCTCTCTAATGAGACCCCCTGGGGCGCCATGACCTTTTTGCACACCGCTGAACGCGAGGGTCTCCCCCGACCTCAATCAATTCAAAACCCTTACAGCTTATTGAACCGAACCTACGAAATAGGCCTCGCCGAGATTTCCCATCGGGAGGATATTGGTTTGCTCGCCTATTCTCCGTTAGCCATGGGGCTACTGACAGGTAAATACCGCGACGGCGCGCTCCCCCGGGGGTCAAGACTAGCCCTGTTCAAGCGTTTTGCACGTTACGCATCGGCACCGACCTGGGAAGCGGCTGAGCGCTACGTTGCCTTGGCTGAAGCGCACAATTTAAATCCAGCACAGATGGCGCTGGCTTTTGTGAATAGCCGACCTTTTCTTTTATCGAACATTATTGGCGCCACTAGCCTGGAACAACTGGGGGTCAATATACGCAGCCTCGACATTGTGCTGTCGAAAGAAGTACGCGATGGCATCAAGGCCATTCACCAGGCTCTTCCAGACCCGGCCCCTTAAGGCGTCGAGTCGATAACCCCAAGCCTAAATTTAAAGATTAACCCAGCTATTGAGGGCTCTCAGGCGAAAGGCAGTACCGCGATAACTCAAGATCACGCTGTCGCTCAGAATTTCCTCGACCTTCAGCCCATTGACCTGCTGGCCCTCGCGCAGCACCCTGCCGTTCAACGTCACCTCTGACTGCCCCCCCGACCGCCAATCGTGTACCGTATACATAACCGTCGGAATCGCATTCTTTTTTTGCTGGGATAAATTTTCCAACAGGGGGGTAGCATGCGCTATCAATGCGGGCTTTCCCAATTCAGCCTGCACCCGCTGCACCACCGCTGCAAAATCGAGGGGCAAAGCCTCTGTTGCTGAGGCCGCGTTACCTTCGTTGCGGTTGGGCGTTGTCAGTATCTCCGAGGAATCAGATTGAGATTCCAGCACCGCTCTTGCTTTAGGACCTTCGTCAGGGCGGGTTACCGACGGGGAAGGTCCGCCGAGATCTTTAGAAACGGACGGATTCCCAGCGACTTCCGAAGAGAAAGCACCCTTGTCGGAGATAGCACTCGACGAAGGCACACCATTGTCAAATTCAGGCTCAGCTTCAACATTTCGATACAAGGCTGCCACCTGAGCACTGCCCAACGCTGTGTCACTGGCTATCGTGGGGGTCGACTCAGGGTCAGGCTTTGATACCTGCGCCAGGTTCTGTTGCTGGGGCTGCTGCCGCGTTTTTACAAGCGTTTGGGTCTGAACCTCGCCGGTGAATGCTGCTTCTGTTTGATACGACGTGACCTCTTGCCGAAGAGGGAGTAAATATCGACTAATCAGAACCCCTAAAGTGATCGCTGCAATAAGCCCAATGCCCAGAAATAATCTTTTGAATCGGTCATGATTCAGAGAGGGCATTACCACAGCTTCATGGGTGGTATCGATTGACGGCACCGCTGCAGGCAGATCATCCTCCTCTCGAGAGCGTTTCAAAGCATCAAGAATCATCGACATATCATCGCGCCTCAGTTAACCACTGTGCGCGGCGTAGTGCCCCATCGGGGGTTAAGCCTTTACCCAAGGCATCGTTCAGTTTTATCAACGTTTGAGCACCCACTACGCCATCGGCAGTCAGCCCACTCTGCAACTGAAACAACCTAATACGTTGTGCCAAGGCTGGCGTAAAGCGCTGCTTGGCAAGGGGCTCGGCTTGCTGATCGAGGTTTGCTAAAAGCTGCGCCACTAGCGAGACGGCAGGATCGATGTCACCTTCAACTAAGGGGCGACTCCACCCTTGAGGCGGTTGCCAAAGTAACCGATAAGTGCCCCGCCAAGCCATGGCCATATCTACTAATTTAATGCGCTCTAAACCATTGCTACCGAGGACCCAAGCCCACGCCCCCTCAAAAACCACAACCAGTGTCGCCGCCGAGAAACGTTCAGGGGTTTGCATATCGAGTATCAGCGGGCGATTCAGCGCAATAAGGGGATCCCAGACTTGTGCGGTACCCTCTAAACAACGCAAGCCACCCACTTCGAGCTGACTGTCCAAACTCGCGCACATGCCCGCAGGGAGCGGCGCATCACTATGAAGCCGCCACAGCTGTTCGAGGGCGAAGGTTTCGTTTATCAGCCACCCGGCTGGCTGATTGTCCGTGCGGCCACGGTCATTTTCGCTGTTTTTAGCGCCAATATCGGGCGCAATTTCTGCACTATTAACACCCGATGGGAATGCATCCGAGGCGACAGGCGTTGGGAACAGGTCGACCCTAAAACTCATCGCAGCCAGCAATAAGAACCCTCCCAGACAAACCCCACCTAAAATCCTCAGCCACGGCCACGCCGAAAACCAACGACCTGAAGTATGAGGGGCACCAAAAACCTCTTGAGCTGCAGCGGCAACATGGCGACGGCTGACGCGATCAAGCTTACGACCGTAGGCTCCTAGCAGCGCCCGATCACACAACAGATTGATCTGCCGAGGAATCCCCTGGGCGCGCTTGTGAACGGCGCGCACCACACCGTTGGAAAACAGCTCACGTCCCGAAGGCAATCCGGCAACCTGCAGACGATGTCGTATGTAAGCCGCGGTTTCATCAAGGCTTAGTGCTTCGAGATTGTATCGAGCTGTTATGCGCTGATTCAGCTGCCTTAACTCGGGTCTTCCAAGTTTCTCGGTCAATTCCGGTTGGCCGATCAGAATAATCTGAAGCAGTTTCTCGTTATCGGTCTCTAGGTTGGTGAGTAAGCGAATTTGTTCAAGAACATCAAAGTCTAAATGCTGCGCTTCATCAATCATGAGCACCGTCTTACGACCGACATCGTGATTACCGAGAAGGAATCGGTGGAGGGCATCTGTCAGGTTCTTTAGGCTGTGATCCCCAGTGGCGTACTCGATTGCCAATTCATCACACACTGTAGCCAATAACTCGACCGCATTGAGTGCCGGATTAAGCACAATGGCGAGATCCACATTTTCAGGTAACTGCTCTAAAAGCGCTCGATTGATGGTGGTTTTACCGGTCCCGACCTCGCCGGTCAGTAAAATAAAACCACCTCCACTGCCTACCCCGTATAGCAAATGAGCGAGCGCATCCCGATGCCGAGGACTCATAAACAGGTAGCGTGGATTAACCGATATGGAAAACGGCGACTCCACTAAACCAAAATATTTGTAATACATGGTCCGAATTCTTCAAAAAGCCGCACTTTTTGCGGAAGTCGACAGCTTCGCACAGTTAAGGAAACCCCGAAACATACTTGAGCGACAAAAAAACATACTGTATGTTCAAATCCCAAATTTAGTCCGAACCCCACATTAAGCACGATTGAGTCCAAGGAGACTTTGCTATGGCTTTGCCGCCCATTCTTAAAGATACACTTCGACTACCCATTATTGCGTCACCGCTATTTATCATTTCCAACCCAGACCTTGTCATAGCCCAGTGCAAAGCCGGCATCGTCGGGTCTTTTCCCGCACTCAACGCACGCCCCGAACCCGTTTTAGACCAGTGGCTGCAGCGCATTAACGACGAGCTTGATCGTCACAATCAGGAAAACCCAGACTCACCCGCCGCACCCTATGCGGTAAATCAGATTGTTCATGGATCAAACGCACGCTTAGAATACGACATGGAAATGTGCGTGAAATACAAAGCGCCCATTGTCATTACCTCTCTCGGCGCGAAAGAGTGGGTCAACGAAGCTGTACACAGCTACGGCGGCATTACCTTGCACGACATTATTAACAACCGCTTCGCCAAGAAAGCCGTTGAGAAAGGCGCTGATGGCTTAATTGCCGTCGCTAGCGGTGCCGGCGGCCATGCGGGCACCCAGTCACCCTTTGCCCTCATTCAGGAAATTCGCGAGTGGTTTGACGGTCCGCTGATACTTTCAGGCGCCATTGCTACGGGCGATGCGGTACTCGCAGCACAAGCGATGGGAGCCGATCTTGGTTACATTGGGTCTGCCTTTATCGCCACCGACGAAGCAAATGCAGACCAGGGCTACAAGCAAGCTATTGTCGACTGTGGCGCAGATGACATTATTTACAGCAACCTGTTCACCGGTGTACATGGCAACTACTTGCGCCCCTCTATTGAGAGCGCTGGACTAGACCCCGACAACCTGCCCGTCAGCGACCCCACGCAAATGAACTTCGGCTCGGGGGGCAATACTGACGCCAAAGCTTGGAAAGATATTTGGGGCTCGGGTCAGGGTATTGGCGCCGTGAAGAGCTTAGGCTCTACCGCTGACTATGTTGCAAAATTAGCGGTGCAGTACGACGCAGCTAAAGCACGGGTGATGGGTTAATGAGCGACTCAACGCCGAAAATACCGCGGTCTGCAGAAGACGACTACAGTGAAGAAAGCCTGGCAGCACGTCAGGCCTTTATTGAAGCGCAGACAGGCGTGGCTTTAAACCACACCAAACAGTACTCCTATGACCCCCATGTCATGGCTGGAAACATCGAAAATATTTGGGGGGTTGCGCAAATCCCTATCGGGGTAGCAGGCCCACTGCTGGTGAACGGTGAACACGCTCAAGGTGAGTTTTACGTACCCATGGCCACCGTCGAAGGCACTATGCTCGCTAGCTACAACCGTGGCATGAAGGTCATCCGTGAGTCGGGGGGTGTCACCACGACCGTTTCTGCAGAATCGATGCAGCGGGCGCCAGTGTTCATCTTCGCTGACGCCCGAGACGCCCGTGATTTTCAGGTGTGGTTACGTGCCAACTTTGACGCGATTAAAGCCCAAGCTGAGAGCACAACCTCGGTCGGTAAACTGCTAGAAATTGAGAATTACCACGCCCATAACTTCATCGCCACGCGCTTTGACTACTCCACGGGCGATGCGGCCGGGCAAAATATGACCAGCCGAGCCACCTTCTTTGCCTGTGAATGGATA
>Ga0213863_10003190_pt1 | contig 11345 bp, 9 predicted proteins | sample PICome_8_FD_160128 | JGI IMG/M metagenome (GOLD analysis project Ga0213863, IMG submission 160128) | Coastal seawater microbial communities near Pivers Island, North Carolina, United States - PICO497 | ecosystem: Environmental > Aquatic > Marine > Coastal | place: USA: North Carolina | collected... | reverse complement strand
CTACGGCGTGCTGGCGCGGAGATCAATGCGTTCGCCACCGCGGGAAGGAGCCACCGGCTCCAGCTCAACTTCCGAAATCACCGCAAGGCCGTGGTGGTGGACGGCCGGGTGGCCTTCACCGGAGGCCTGAACGTCGGCGATGAGTACCTGGGCGCCGACCCCGACCTCTCTCCCTGGCGCGACACCTTCATTCGAATCTCGGGACCCGCGGCACAGGGCATCCAGCTGTCCTTCCTCGAGGATTGGCACTGGGCCACCGACGATCTCCCGGACTGGTCGTGGGCCCCCGAGGCGGACCCCGCTGGCCATGACCAGTCCGTACTGGTCGTCCCCACAGGGCCCGCAGATTCCATGGAGTCCTGCAGCCTGCTCTTCGTCGGCCTGATCCACCGCGCGCAGGAACGGCTCTGGATCGCGACCCCCTACTTCGTCTTCGACCAGCAGATCACCTCGGCTCTGCAGCTCGCTGCGCTGCGCGGCGTCGATGTCCGCATCCTGCTCCCTTCCACCGGGGACCACGCGGCGACCCACTTCGCGGGGTGGAGCTTCTTCGACGAGGTCCTGGAGAGCGGCTGTCGGATCTTTCGGTACACCGCGGGCTTCTGCCACCAGAAGGTCGTCCTGGTGGACTCCGACCTCTCCCTGGTTGGGAGCGCCAACCTTGACAACCGCTCCATGCGGCTCAACTTCGAACTCGGGGCCTCGTAGAGAGCGAGCAGTTCGCCGCCGAGGTCAACGCCATGCTCACCGATGACCTCGCCCGCTCAGAGGAGGTGCAGGTCGGTGACTTCGGCCGCCAACCCCTCCACTTCAGACTCGTGGCCCGGTTCGCCCGGCTGTTCGCTCCGATCCTCTGAGCCCCGCTCACTCGGTCACCGATCGCGACGTATGCTCGGTCAATCGACCGATCGCTGACCCGCCCCCAGCCCGCTAGCCCCCCATGCAAACTCCCCTCCGGTCCCTCGCTCCCGTCGCACTCTTCGCCCTCACCGGCTCCCTTGCTGTTGGCCAGGACGGCGCAAAGCCTCGCTTCGAGAACGGTGAAGCTCAGGTGGTTGAGGCCTTCAAGGACCGCAAGAACTGGGAGCAATTCCACCTCTGGGTGGAGACCGAGTTCGACTCCGATGGCGACGGGATGAAGGACCGAATGCATGTGGACGTCACGGTCCCGGGCCAGTGCATGTCCGAAGGCCTCAAGGTCCCGGTCATCTACAACACAAGCCCCTACTTCTGGGGCACGAGCGGTACGAGTGAGGAGTTCTTCTGGAATCCCGACCACGAGGTCGGCGCCAAGCCGCCGGAGCGACCGCACCCGCCGGAGATCGAGCGCAAGGACTTCCGCGCGCTCAACTCCACCCGCTACATCCGCCAGTTCGTGCCGCGCGGCTTCGCCGTGGTGCACTCGGCCTCGCCTGGCACCGGCTACAGCCAGGGCTGTCCCACCATTGGCGCGGACAACGAGTCCCTCGCCCCGAAGGCGGTCATCGACTGGCTCAACGGGCGCGCCCGCGGCTTCACCGCTGCGACCGGCGGCGAGCCTGTGGAGGCGACCTGGTGCACAGGCAAGGTCGGGATGATCGGGACGTCCTTCAACGGGACCCTCCCCCTCGCCGCGGCCACGACGGGAGTCGAGGGCCTCGAGGCCATCATCCCGGTCGCGCCCAACACCTCGTACTACCACTACTACCGCTCCAATGGCCTGGTCCGCCACCCGGGTGGATACATGGGCGAGGACATCGACGTCCTCTACGACTTCGTGCACAGCGGCGATCCGACCCGGCGAGACTGGTGTAACGAGAACATCCGAGAGGACGAGCTCGAGAAGTACCTCGATCGAGTCACGGGCGACTACAACGACTTCTGGGCAGGGCGGGACTACCTGAACGACATCGACGGCGTGCGCTCCGCCGTCCTGATGGCTCACGCGTTCAACGACTGGAACGTGATGCCGGAGCACAGCGTCCGCATCTATGAGGCCCTCAAGGAGAAGGGCGTGCCGGTCATGTGCTACTTCCACCAGGGAGGGCACGGGGGCGACCCGCCCTTCTGGCTCGTGAACCAGTGGTTCACCCGCTACCTCTACGACATCGACAACGAGATCGAGGCTCAACCCCGCGCCTGGATCGTGCGCGAGTCCGACAAGCGAAGCGAGCCGACGCCGTACGCCGACTACCCCAACCCCGAGGCGTCCCTCGTGGACCTCTTCCCCTCGGGCAAGGGCGCGCGCGTCGGTACGCTCGCGATGACGGCGTCGACTGGTGAGCAGTCGCTGACCGACGCCCCCGCGACCTCTGGAGCCGAGCACGCACAGGCGAGTTCCTCCAAGGCGAGGCTCCTGTTCGCCTCCCCGAAGCTGGTCGCTCCCCTGCACCTCTCCGGGCACTACGAGATGAAGCTGCGCGTGGCCTGCAACAAGCCCGCCACGAACCTCTCGGTCTGGCTCGTCTCCCTCCCCTTCGAGGAGGGCGCGACGATCAACGACAACATCATTTCACGCGGCTGGGCGGACCCCCAGAACCGCAACTCCATGACCGAGAGCTCACCGCTGGTCCGCGGCGAGTACGTGGACCTCGCCTTCCGCCTGATGCCGGATGACCAGATCGTGCCTGCGGGCGCGCAGCTCGGCCTGATGATCTTCGCGAGCGATCCGGAGTTCACCCTCCAACCAAAAGCCGGGACCAAGCTCACCGTCGACCTCGCTGGCACGAGCATCGGGCTCCCCGTCGTCGGCGGCGAGGCTGCCCTCAAGAAGGCACTGGGCCGCGACTAGCCCTCGGCGAGGGCGAGGCACATGTGGATCTTATCCACCTGTCGGCCCTCCACCTTCACCGCCCGGGGCTCGCGGCCCCAGGCGGTGAAACCCAGGGACTCATAGAGGGCCTGCGCCCCTGGGGCCTCCGCCGAGACGGAGAGCTGGATCACTTCCAGACCCTCTGTGTTCACGGCGCAGGCCAAGGCAGCCTCGATGACCTCGCGAGAGAGTCCGCGTCGCCGACATGACGGGCGCGTGTAGACCCCCCAAATGGTTCCGCGGTGACGCATATTGGCTCGGCGATCCCGGTGGAGGCCAGCCACGGCACAGAGCTCGCCGTCCTCGTTCTCCGCGCAGAGCACCGGGCTCTCCTCCGACGAGAGCCGAGCCTCCATGACCTCGAGGTCCAGACACTCGTCGTCCGCGAGGTCGCCCAGGAAGGAGCCGGGCGTATCCACCAGCATCTCCCTGCGAAGCCCTACGTATTCGGCGGCATCCGCAGGCACGAGCCTTCGGATCCGATAGTCACCGATCACGCGTCCTCGAAGGTCACGCCGACCCGGGCGAGGTCATCCTTCACCAGGTCGCGAACCGCCTCGGCGAAGACTCGAATTTCGTACTGCGCGTCGGGCTTGAGCCGCTGCTGAAGGAAGTGCAGGACGCCTTGCAGGGACACCGTCCAGTAAGCCTGTGTGTACAGGCTCTGGGGCAGGATCATCCGCGCGATCTCCTTGGCCACGCCACGCTCGATGCGAGCCTCGTAGCGCTTGAACGCGTCCTCGCACTCGGCGAGCATCAGCTTGCGCTCGCCCGCGTGGTCGAAGTCCTCGGGCAGGTCGAAGGACGCCTGCTTGTTGCCGTGGGGCGGGTTCGCCCGCATCACGGTCGGGACATAGAACTCGGGGGTCCAGCGAACATAGCGACCCGAGACCTCGTTCCACGAGCAGCCCTTGTCGGTGTCGAACATCACGTCGAACACCTCCAGCGAAACCTCCGCGCCGTCGACCTCGGAGGTACGCCAGCCGCTGCCGACCTGGTACTTGAAGGCCTGGCGGAAGACGAACAGGGGTGCCTTCCAGTGGAAGGTGAAGAAGGAGTGTCGGAACGGCGACGTGTGGCCGTGTTCCCAGAGGAAGGAGCACAGCTTGCGGTCCTTCTCCTCGAACCCTTCCTTCTGCTTGTCGTACGAGATTCGCGCGCTGTTGACGACCTTGAGAGCAGGGTCCTGCTCCATCCGGTCCACCAGTGCGACGAAGCCGATCCCGTCCCCGAGCGCATCGATCGCGCCTTCAGGACGGTCGAGTGCGGTGATGGCCATGTCTCCATCCTAAGGCTTGAGCGCCGAGGCTCCTCGCGGAACTGGTCGGAAGCGGCCGGCCCCCGCGTTGCATCCCCCGAGCCGCGAGCTAGAGTCCGCTCCATGTCCACTCAGCCCCCTCGCCCCGGCCGCTTCCTCACCCTCGTCACCCTCCTGGCCACGGCCCTCGGGCCAGGGTGCGTCACCATGGACAAGGAGCCGACAATCGCTCCGGACGCCCCCGTGGAGTTCTTCCGCGGGGCCCGCAAGCTCCGCGGGGCGTCCATGGACACCATCGCCACCGAGACCGCCAGGACCCGAGCGAGCGGGAGGATGGACGTCCGCGCGGTGGAGAGGGTCGCGGCGAAGGCCCGCCCCGCCGTGCTGAGCATCTACTTCAAGACCAAGCAGGCGGCCCGCGTCCGCCTGCTCCCCTTCAAGATCCCCGGCCTCGGGATCCCCGTCTCGCTGCCCGGGGCCGGACTGGGGTCGGGCTTCATCATCCATGAGGACGGCTACGTCCTGACCAACGCCCACGTGATCCGCGGCGCGTCGGATCACTGGGCCCTCAGCGCCACGGGCCAGGAGCTGGACCTGGAGGTCCTCGCCGTCGACCCGGTCTTTGACCTCGCGCTGCTCAAGATTGTCGGGAGGCCTGGCCCCTTCCCGGTGATCCCACTAGGCGACTCCCGCAAGGCCCCGGTGGGCAGCTGGGCGGTGGCGGTCGGCAACCCCCTCGGCCTCGGCCACACAGTCACCCTGGGCATCATCAGTCAGACCGGACGCCACCTCTCCGGCGTGAAACCGGAGGAGGGCCGCGAGATCTCCTTCATCCAGATGGACACGGCCATCAACCCCGGTTCATCCGGCGGCCCCCTCATCAGCCTGACCGGCGCCTGCGTCGGCGTGAACACCGCCGGCTATATCGAGGCCAACGGCATCAGCTTCGCGGTGCCGACGACCCAGGTGAAGGAGTTCCTGAACGAGGTCCTCGAGGGCGAGCAGCCGGCGCCCTGATCATCACGGCGCAGATCCCGCCCGGGCGACGGCGAGCACCTCGCCCTCGGCGTCGAGGAGGCGGAGCCGGTGATCGCCGCTGACCTCGACTCCCCGCGCCTGCGCGAGCGCCGACATCAGACGGGCCTCCTGCTCCATGAGCTCCGGCGGGCCAGCCATGCGCGTGGCCATGACCTCGGAGACTTGAAGGGTGCCTCCCTCGAACGAGTAGCTGGCGCGGAGTCGGTTCACACCGGAGTCTCCGGTGAAAGCGCCCTCCGAGCCGAACGTCAGGGCGACCTCCGAGGAGGCCACCAGAGGCTGCCCGTCGAGCTCCTCCACCTGCCACTCTCCAATCAAGGCCGCCTCGGAGGCCTCAATGGGCGGAGGTCCGTCCCCTGTTCCGGCGCAGCCCGGAAGGGACGTGAAGGAGAGCGAGGAGATCGCGAGCAGGAGGGGGTATCGGAGCAGGTGGGCCATGTCGATTGACCTGGGTTTCGAGGGATTGCGCGGGGGGGCGTCCCGCCGCAGCCTCAACGCTGCCGCAACCGAATCGCCCTGTCCAGCGCCGCCAAGGCTTCCGCCCCGAGCCGGTCCATGGGCGCCCAGTCCCGGGCCTGATCCGCCCATCGGCGAGCCACGTCCGCTCCTTCGCCGCGAGCCAGGGCCGCCCGGCCCCGGAACACGCTGCCGAGCACGGCCAGCCGCGCCTCCGGATGGCATCGCTCGGCGGCATCCGCCACCCCGAATTCCGCCTCAAGGACCGCGCGCCCGATCCGGCCGCGCCGCCAGTCCAGGAGCAGCAGAGTCGCCTGCAGGGCGGCACGCTCCCAGCGCACCGCGTCTACCTTGTCTCCGGCCGCCGGCCCAGGTCCTGAACCGAAGTCGTCGAGGATCGCTCGCCCCAGCGCGGCCCGGCCGAAGGTCAGGTCCCTGGAGGCGGGGCGAGTCCGGGGCTCCCCGGCCATGGCGAAGAGGCCGCGCTCGAGGAGCCGCTGCGCCTCGACGCCCCCCTTGCCCGTCCTGCGCGAGAGCTCCCCCATCATGACCAGCAGTCGCCCGTCGATTCCGTCCCTCGCCGTGGGCGTGGGTCCTTCGGCGAGGAACTCCCTGGCGAGCGCGGGGAGGGCCTCAACGGCCCCCACCTCCGCGCTCCAGCGGAAGCGCACCGCCCCGAGCTCGTCCCCGCGGAATCTCCGCGCGATGTCCGACGGCCCCTCTTCGATCGGGCGACGCGTGACGGCGGCGGCCAGTCGTTCCCAGCTGGGCACGGGACGGCCCGACCCGAGCGCTCGATCACGGGCCGCCACGGTCGCAGCGCTGATCAACGCCGCCCCCCGGAGCTGCCCGAGCGCCTCGCGCTCGAGGTCCGGGACCCCAGGCAGCACACGGCGTGCGTCGACCGATTCCACGAGGTCGAGAAGCCCTGCCAAGGTAGCCCGCGGCTCGAGCGCGGGATCCGCGAGCGCTCTCGCGGCGGCAACAGCGGCCTCGACATCCATGAGGTCGGGGACGCGTTGACCGAGTGGCTTCTTGGCGAGGTCCGCGAGCGATGATCCCATGGACCATCGCCCCATGACCGCGATCGCCATCTCACGCTCCGCCGGGTCACCACCGGGTGCAGCGAGGCGCCCCAGGAATCGCTCCACGCCTTGGCTCTCCGGACACCGAAGGCGACCGAGCGCCTCGAGTCCTCGGGCGCGGAGCGTGCCGTCCACTCGTTCGTAGTCGGAGGTGATCCTCTGGGCCGCCTCCAGGGCGATCTCGGGCGCAAGGTCTCGACCCTTGGCGAGCTGTAGGGCTGCCTCGTAGCCCACGCGGACCGGGACACCCTCGCCGAGAAACTCGGCCAGGGCCCTGCGGCCCGCGACGCTGCGCTGCAGCAGTCCGCATGTCACCTTTGGGAGCTGGGGGCGCGCGTCCTCCCTGGCGTCTGGACCGTGCATCAGCCACATGGTCCGGCGGAGCCCATCCACCAGCAGTCCCGTGGCGACCTCCCCCTCCACGGCCGCAAGGGAGGTTGCGATCGCCGCGGCTCTCCCATCGGACATGAGGCGATCAGGATAGACCGGCGCGGCCTCCACCCCGGCGAGCTCCTCGCTCAGAGCCCGCCGCAGCAGAACGGCCACGTCCGCGTCGCCCACAAAGGGCGCGAGGAGCTCCACCACCGCGGAGTTCCGCTGCCCCGCGTGACCCACGAGCTCCATCAGCAGGTCCCGAAAGGCCGGGATCCGCACTCCGCGTGGGAGCTGCGCAAGCCAGCGAGCTTGACGCTCGGTCAGGCGCCCCCTGGACGCCGCAAGCTCGCCCTCGCGGTCGAACGCGGCGCGCAGCGCCGACCACACTGCCGGACGGGTAGCGGCCTCGCAGAGCCAGGAGAAGGCGAGGCTGCGGACCTCGGGGCGGGGATCCTCGAGCAGCTGTTCGGCCAGGCCCAGCAGCTGCAGCTCCCCACCTAGGGTCAGCCGACGCCCCACCTCACGCGCGGCGGCCTCGCGGACCTCATCCCGCGGATCGGCGAGCCAGGGCCCCACCTCATCGGCGGGCAGTGGCTCACGTCGATCCGTGATCACGCGCCACACCTCCAGCGCCGCCGGCTCATCCAGCTCCCTGGCCCACCGCAGGAGTTCCCCGAGCGGCAGGGCCCATGCCGCCCCTTGGACGCACCTGAGACGACTGCGGGGCGACAGCCCCTCGTTCGCAGATCGATCGCGCATGGCTCGACCCAGGGCCGCCGAGCCCGAGCGGCGGACCACCCTTTCGGAGCGCTCGTCCAGGTCCCATTCGTCCAGCGACCATTCGGATTGGGACCCCGGCACGGGTCCATCGAGCGCCGTGAGGACGAGGTCCAGGTCTGCCCCGAGGAGCGCCTCTCCTTGTCCGTCAGCCACGAGCGCCAGAGCCTCCACCAGCCCGCGACCGACCTCTCCGAGCGGAAAGCGCCCGCGGAGAACTCGAATCGCGTCGGCACCGATCGGGCGGTCGAGCCAGAGATCGAACAGCTCCTCAAGAGCACGCGACTGATCTCCACCAAGCGCCCTCGTCCGGGCCGCGAGCGCGCTCTCGGCGAGTCCCGAGGATCGGGCGCCACCCCGCGCGAGCGCGTCGCTGAGCGTACGACACGTCTCCTTCGAGAGGCCCTTCGCGTCAGCGACCGCCGGGAGGTACGGGACGATCTCGGGGTTGGAGATGAGCGCCCGCGCGAGACGCTCCAGAGCAGCGAGCCGGACCGCGTAGAAGGGCGCAGCAAGAGCTGACGAGACCGCCTCGGCGAGGGCTGCACCGTCGCCGCTTGCACCGGCGCCGCGTGCCTCAAGGATGCGTAGCCGAGCGGCCCAGACTTCAGGCCGCTGGCTCGCAGGGTCCAAGGGCCAGCCGTCAGCCAGCAACACGCCCGCACGGGCCGCCGCGTCGAACGCCGTGATCTCCTTCACCCACGCGGGCGCCCCGGGATCAATCGCCTCCCCGAGAAGCTCGAGCAACAGGGCCTCCGTCACGGCGCTCCCCTCCGCTTGCGGGGTCGCTGCGAGACGGGCCAACTCGGGCGCGGCGGCGCGCATGGCCATCTCTCTCTCGACGGCCCTGGACGGGGCCTCCTGCGGCGTCGACGCCGCCGCGGCGAGGGCGCCCACAGCGACCGAGACGAGCGCGAGCGAAGCGGACATCGCGGGCGAGCTCAGTGAACCTCGAGACGGCCGATCTCCACGCCGTCCCAGTTCCGCAGGGTGTTCTGGCGGTAGGCCTCGAGCGCCCGCGCCTCGGCGCTGTCGAGGAACCCGAAGCGGCGCAACAACTCGACCACGACGGCGTGCAGTCCGCGGAGTCCGCCGTCGTCAACCTTGACGGCGAGGGCCCGGTCTTTGCCATGCACGCCGACCACGTAGACCGCCTCGGCGCCGATCTTCGGGAAGAGCCGCCCGCCGGTGACCTCCACCAGGGCCGTGTCGAGCCGCCGCGAGCGACCGGCGAGCAGGACGGGGTAGCGCTGCACCGAGGTCATGATCCGCTCGCACGCGCCCCGACGCTCGGCGGCCAGGCCCTCCGGGCTCGTGAACCGCGCGAAGGCGGTGCCGAGGGCCGAGAGCGGCATGCGGAAGGTCGGCGCGCTGCACCCATCGATGGCGCGCCCGAGCTCCTCCGGTCCCAGCCCCGTGAAGTCCGCGACCGCGTCACGGATCAGCGTCTGGGACGCCGACTCAAAGTCCAGGTAAGAGGCGACCTCGGCGTCCAGGTACTTGGTGAGCGCGAGGAAGCCGGCGTGCTTGCCCGAGCAGTTGTTGTGGACCCGGCCGGGGGGGACGTTGTTGGAGATGAGGACCGCCCGCGCCTCCGGGTCCCCCGGCGGCTGGGGGCCACACCCCAGCTCATCCTCCCCAACTCCGATCCGATCCAGGAGTCCCCGGGCTGTGGTGACGTGACACGGTTCGGCGTTGTGCGAGGAGACTGCGAGAGCAATCTCCATATCCGAGAGCTTGAAGCGGCTCGCTGCGCCGCTCTCAAAGATCGGGATGGCCTGCAGCGCCTTGGTCGAGCTGCGTGCGAAGAACGATTGATCCCAGGGACCCACACCATCGAGCACACGCCCAGCGCCATCCATCAGGCACCAGCTGCCCCGATGGACCGACTCCACCTCCCCCCCGCGCCAGACGCTCGCGAGAACGGGGGCGTCGGGATATCGAGACACGGACCGGAGTTCAACGTTTGGGCTCGTCATGACCGACACCTATCTTAGGGGAGTAGGGGCGCGTCGTCGCAGCCTCCGTTCCGGGTCACTGCCCCGGATTCCTTCACTGCCTCCCTGCAGGGCACCTCCAATGTCATCCTCCGAGACACACTCCCTGGTCCCACTTCGACTCGTCCGGGTCGTGGTGCGTGAGACTTCGAGCCAGCAGTGGATCTTCCTGGAAGAGGACAACGGCTCCGAGGAGCCCAGGGGCTTTCCGATCGTCATCGGGAGCGGTGAAGCGACGGAGATCCACCGGGTGGTCAACGACATCCCCTCGGAGCGACCGATGACCCACCAGCTGACCCTGAGCGCGATCCACGCGCTGGGCAGCCGGCTACTCGGCGTGGACATCGTCGATCTGCGGGCCAACACGTTCTACGCCCAGCTACGCCTCACGCCGCCCAACGGTTCGGACCCCGGCGGCGCAGACGAGATCTTGGTGGACGCCCGGCCGAGCGACGCCCTCGCGCTCGCCCTGCGCGCCGGCGCCCGCATTCGCATCGCCGAGTCGGTCATGGAGCAGGTGCGAACGGACCAGTCCCAGGATGTCCTCCCGGACGACGCTCCGCTCGAGGGTGACGCTGGATCGGCTGGCTTTGCTCTACCCGGTGAAGGACCCGGCGAGGCAGCCGGCGGAGAGCTGGGCGAAGAGCCGGACGAAGAGCCAGGCGAGGATCCGGACGAGCTGTGAGCGACTCGCCCGCAGGCCAAGGGAGACGCTGGGGGAGGCCGCTGCTGCTCAGCCTCGTTCTGATCGGCGCGCTCTCCTGCGCCCTGCGCCTCTGGCCCATCGGGCACGGCGCACCCACCCCGGAGTTCGTGCCCGACACCCACGTGGTGCGCAACGCGCTGCACATGCTCGGCGATCGCGACCTCGTCCCGCCGGCCAACGCCTACTCCTCCTATCCGTACCTGCTGCCCTACCTGCTGCTGCCGGTCTACGCGGCCGACTTCGTCTGGGGATCGCTCCAGGGTGATTGGAGCGGTGGCGACGAGTACGGTCGCTTCCTCAAGGAGGTCCCCTGGCACGCGCACCTGCTCGCGCGGATCCTCCTGGCCCTGATCGCGGCCACGACCCCCCTCTTCATCCTGATGGCGGCGCGCGCGGCGGGCATGCGAGCGGGCGCGTGGATCGCAGCTGCGCTGTGCGCAACCTCCCTGCTCCACCTCCAACTCTCGGTCCAGGAGCGCCCCTGGGCCCCGATGGCGGCGGCCATCGCGGCGACGGCATGGGGCGCGGCGGTGCACGTACGCACAGGCTCCCGGCGCTCGCTCCTGTGGACCTCCGTGGCAGCGGCCGCGGCGTTCTCCATGCACCAGGCCGGCGGCCTGGCGCTGGGCATCGTCGGCCTCGCCTGGCTGCTCGCCCCGGACCCCGATCGCAGCGACGCGACCGAGCGTGGCGACCAGATCAAGCGCAAGGTGATCCGTGGCGCCCTCGCGGTGGGCCTCTTCTGGGGCGTCTCTCTCCTGGTCGGCCACCCCTACCTCCTCCGCTACGGCCTCGAGGCCGACGTCGCCGCCCAGGACCTCGTCCGGGACGACCAGACCCAGATCACCTTCGGCGCGCAGCA
>Ga0213863_10003186_pt1 | contig 11354 bp, 9 predicted proteins | sample PICome_8_FD_160128 | JGI IMG/M metagenome (GOLD analysis project Ga0213863, IMG submission 160128) | Coastal seawater microbial communities near Pivers Island, North Carolina, United States - PICO497 | ecosystem: Environmental > Aquatic > Marine > Coastal | place: USA: North Carolina | collected... | reverse complement strand
AAGGTCTGCTAACTAATTGGAGTCGCTCACCTCTTCACCCACCTCCTCCTGAAGTTGAGGGGTGAACCATTGGGCCACTTCCAGTTCACAATCCACGCGAGCTTTATCATCGCGATTGGGGGCAATTTTAAGCGAGGTAATGGATCTGCTGCGCGCAGGATCCTGCAAATCAGTCAGCCATTTGTAGAGCTGATCATCCATCGCATTGGCCTTCACTTTTACACGAGCACTCCTATACACGCCAAACTCCTCATTATCAGCGGGTAATGGGCTCGGCAAACCTGACAACACCACCCCGTGACGTTGAGCTATCGTGACCGTTTCTTTGACAAGATCAGCTCCGATGTTTCCGTGAACTCCGAGCCCAGGCTGATTATTAGACAACCACTCCACATCCTGTGCCTGTGACTCCCATACTGCCAGATCCTGCTCCATTTGTTTGAGCTGCTTGGCACCGTTACCGAGCTGACTGCGTTTTTTTTGCATTCCTGCCTGGTAGGAGGTGAATAAAAAAATATTCACGATCAAAAAAGCCACTCCAAAGAGTGTGGTAATCAATGTTTTCTCTCGTTTGTTCATTCCTCGCCCCCCCCTTTCAAACCACCTTCATAGAAAAATTTCCATCGTTTTGTTTTATTGTCTGCCACAGCAGGTGGCAACGACCATTTGTATTCCGGAAGCATACGCCTAATTTTTTCAGCATAAGTAGTCGCCACTTTCAAATCTGCTGCTTCACCACGTATGGTAATACGTTCGCGGTTTGCATCAAAAACGGTAAACCGTAAATCCTGGGACTTGGGTATGATAGTTGCTGATCGATACAGTAGTTGCAATGGCCAACGCTTACTGTCTACGAGGGGTGCTAATTCATTCCAATCAGCATTGAAAAGAGCGATGTCCGCATGCGTAATTTTAAGCTTCTTGATAGCCGCATTCTGCTCAGCGAGTTGGCTGTTGAGCTGAAAATATTGGTACCCAAAATACCCTAGTAACAGCAAGTAGACGACGGCAACAGCGGCAATGAAATTGCTGCGCTTTTTTTTCTCCGCGTGGCGGCGCCTCTCAGTACGAGCATCTGCCGGAATAATCCTACTAAGCGGGTCAGGCAAAACCGGGTCAGGCTTTGGCTCAAATGAAATCTCAGAACCAAGCTGCTTACCCAATGCCTGCACCTCCTCCTCAGTCGGATCCAATGCGGACCCTGAACTCCAGACAACGGCCTTTCGAAGCTCAAGATGAACACCTTGTAAGCCAAGCTGCGTTAAGGCCAAAAATACATCCCGGATGGTGTCTCCATCTAGGCTATCTCCGGACAAAGCTTGAAAATAGGTGAGTTTACCACCGGTGCTGATGGCAAAGACCATACGTCCAAGTTCGCGCCAGAAGGTGATCGCATTTTCTGCCATGGGGAAAAAACGCGCCGAAACGTCAAAAGCATTAGGCGCTCGTAAGGGCATGGAATCTACATCCGGAGCAGACAAAACAACGGCAAGTAGAGTCGTCTGTCCATCGTGATGGTCGACAGGGAAAAAATCGCTCAATCTGCCTGCATCCTCCTCGGTGTGAATTCCCGATTTCTCCAAATGCATCGAGGCAAGGTCCTCGAACATTGCCTCATCTTCAGTCTGAACCTTGAAAGGAACTGCCAGTGCCTGGCGCGCGGGAAAGCCCATAACCAATTGACCAGAAGGTATACTCTCGATCTCAGACACTATTGGTGGTCCACTCTCGAGATGCTTTTGGAAAGGTTCATCATCGCTACCTTTCCATATTTCCCAGCCGTCAGGGCCTGGGATCAATAAATGGCTGTCTTTCTTCTTACTCATGGGTGATGGCAACTTTACTTAATCAACTTTATGCGACTGGCTCAAGGAATGATCTCTTCTTTTCGGTCCAGTATCACTGGCTGCCCCGTTCGATTTTTAATAACCAAGGTGATTCTTCGTTTAACATCGCCTGCTCTGCCTTCACTGACAATGCGCGTTGTTGTATCTTCAACTGTTAATCTGGGAGTCACCAACTCCTGCTGCAACGGAGAGAGTCCTATCAAACCAAAGGCTTCAGCCAAATTCTGAAAACGTTGATCATCATCAGTATCTTTTTCCTGATCCGGGCCAAGCACGTAATCCACGATTGTTGTCGCATCATCAATAGACACTTCAGCCGCAGCTGCAATCAATTCAGCATCCGCCTCGTTAATGTCGAGCTTGCCGTTGCTCCAGACAGTGAACCATTTCTTCCAGCGAGGATTTACAAATTCGAGAAGGTCCATGTCCTTCACCAGGCTCATTTCCTCAAGATTGTAAAAAGGACGGTTAAACGGGTGATTGGGACGTCCCTGCTCTTCATACCAGTCTATCTCGGCACCATTTAGCTCAGTCAGATCACCCGGATCAACCCAGTCAACAAGGTTATCCACCAGCATTTGGGCATCTAATAATTCCATGCCCCAGTCGGTAAAGACATCCGTTAGGAGTTGCTTGTCCCTGCGCATGAGAATCACATTGATATTAAATCTAGCGGCTTCGGATTCAATACGAGCACGATAAGAAGCTCCTGTCTCAGCATCGCTCCATGCAAGCATTGGCTCGGTTTTTTTGGTTGCCGGGTTAACAGCAATAGCGACTCCCCTCTCGGCAGCAAGCATGGCATCAAAGCCATGAATTTGGGAAGCCGAGACATCAGCATCATGGTAGACAACTTTCACCGCAGCAAAGACCGCCAGTGATAATACAGCCATGATCCAGAAGACAGCAACCATAGCACTTCCATGAGCAACCAGGCTCAAGCTTGCAGGCACTACCTCAACTTGGGCTCGGGCTGTTGTTGCATCTGTGAGTTGTCTTTTCATGAGGCGATTATTGACTCTCCACTTTGGACCCGGGCGTAGCTGTTGCTCCAGATGGTGGCAAAACTGGGTCAGGTTTACTATTGGGCTGGTTTGTTATATCGCCAGATCCGCTCCCACTTGGATCGGTCACCGCTTGTTGTTCATTTTGCTGCATCACCTCACGAAAAAAAACCTCCGGGTTTTGTTTGGGAACCACCCAAAATGACTGCAATACGATGTCGGAAACAGGGTCAAAGCGGCAATAAAATTTAACCTGTAATGGCAACCTGCCATTATTATCCCAGTCTGTAAATTGCTCCATATTACTACCGTCAACCACCTCGCATTCACACATGAATAAATCCTCCATCAAGGTGATCTCTGCAACCGGTTCAACATCATCATTTCTTCCTCGACCTGAATTCTCGAGGATCTTTTCCTCATAAAACCTCAAAATGACGTCAACATAACCATCACGCTGCTCCACCGTGGTCAATTCGATGGCCTCAGCCGTCATGGGCGTTTCACCCCAGCCAAACGACATAGGAACGTTCTGAAACGTCAGGGTGAACAACAAGCGAGAAACTCCTGCACTCCTGGATTCATCACTCGTCAATCTGATCACAGCATTACCCGGCATCTGTTCGAATTGATTTTCGAGCAGATTGAAAAACGCGTTACGTTCCATGGTCTCGTTTTGATTTTCGACCACAATTTGGCTCAGCTCAACGGAGCTTCTGGCCACACGAAAAATCATGCCCACAAGCATACCCATCAAACCAAGCGCTATGACAACTTCCAAAAGGGTGAATCCCCTCTGGCGTATAGCTTTGTGTTTTTTGATGCCTCTGTTCATTGTCTTTCCTATCTATCAGGGTCTGTACAAGTTTGCATACCTCCAAGTCTCAGCTCTTTGCTCCTGCCATTCGCCATCAATGCCTCGCCAGTAAAAAACCACCTCAATGCGATACATATTTTGCAGGAGCTGGCCATCCTCATTCTCTAGTTCCAGAGGCTCAACTGTGGTCTCCAGCTCCCCTGAGAAAAGCGATTCCTCATCACCGGTCAGCTCGCTAATACTGACCTTTTGCGTCCCCTCCTCCAAATATGGATTACTCAAGGCCTCAGTCATCGCACTTCTCAAAACCCTGTCGATGAGCATTCCCTGCTGGATGACCGATGCTGTCTGGCTTGTCATATGCAAAGCCTTGACCAAAGACACCGCCACCGCTGCAAACAGACCCAAGGCAATAATAATCTCCAGCAACACATAGCCGCGGTAAATTCTTACTCCGGTTATGACATTCTGTTTACGGCTGGCAGCAGTTACGTTCATTATTCTTTTACGATACTCATTTCCTCACCTCGAAATCCTGCAGTGAGCGGGTGAAGCTCATGTTGGAGCCAACTCTCTCCCATACTACAACGGATCGATATCGGCTCGACCAAACCGATAGGGTTAAGCATGAGCACCATTTTTTTATCCCCTTCCAGCAGCTGCCAGTCATCCGAACGCCACCGTTTTATTTCATAAGAAACATCCCCATCCATCGTCTCACTGGCAACGATGTCCTCCATGTTCAGCTGGGCTGCACCATCTTCATCTCCGAGAACCATATAATCCTCCTCTTTCTCTCCATAGGAATAACGGGGAGCAAGGGACACAGACTGAGCTCCAATAGTGAGCTGATAAGGACGCTGTTGCTGAACCGCAATATTCAATCCTCTTTTGGCCAGCAGTTCAATTCGACCGGAAGCCTCGCGCAGCTTTTGTTCTGTTTCAACCGTTGATACACTTACGGTTAACCAAGTAACCAAGATGGCAATCATGGCCAGCACAAAGACAACCTCCAATAAGGTGAATCCACCCAGTCGGTTGTTTCTTGTATGCCTTTTAAACGGCTGCATGCTCAGCGTGGATCCTGGCTCGACATATCGTCCTCTGTTCCCGCCAAGCCGTCTTTACCATAACTAATGAGCTCGGGTCGGGATCTATTTTGTGATCCGGGAAATTTATATATATACTCGCTACCCCAAGGGTCTCTGGGGACCTGATCCATAATTTGAACCCACCTCCTTGGTCTGGGTGAAGATGTCGGCTTTTGTACCAAAGCCTCTAAACCCTGCTGCTGTGTGGGGAAATTTCCTGCATTATTTCGGTAGGCTTGGAGCGCATTCTCAATGGACGCAAAGTCTCCATCCACCACAGTGATAGCACCACTGTCTGAAATGTTCTTCATGACGAAAATAGCCCCGCCCATGATCATGGCAATAATTCCGAGCACGATCACCATTTCCAGCAGGGTGAAACCGGAGCGATGCGAGCGCAGCTCTTTGTCGAATTGGTAGTAAGGTTTGTCTTTATGGGTAGTTTTCATAATGAATGATAAGTATTGGGATCCCTTGCTGGAACCACTCATAATGATTAATGGTTCCATATATTAAAGCTGTGATGACCTAATACACCAGCTTTCCCCTCTTTCTTCAATCAATTAAACGCCTTTTTACATCATTCTTGTCTAAAAAACGACCCCATCATGGTCTTGGAAAATTGGATTTGGAGCAGTGATCAGGGCACAAAAAAGCCCGGTCCCATCGGTTACGACGGGACCGGGCATAGACCTGGCAACGACCTACTCTCACAGGGCCTATCGCCCCACTACCATCGGCGCAACAGTGTTTCACTTCCGGGTTCGGAATGGGACCGGGTGGTTCCACCATGCTATGGTCACCAGAGGGCGCGTCTCATGCACGGTATGTGTGTGCTTAAGAAGCGGACTCCGGTCACCCCAGCGGGCCTTGAAGGACCTTGGTGTCAAGTTGGGCTACGATGTAGAGTTGATGTTGTTGGTCTTGGAAAAGAATGGGATGAAGTGATCTCTCCCAACGGGATGAGAACCACAGCATTCGCTGACAACTGTAGAGTGATATTTCCTGGTGTGTTCAAATAACAACGACGATGGTTCCACTTCGTCCGCTTGTCCTTGGATACTCGTATGATTATGGCTTTAAACCATACCAAACATGTTGAATTTCGAATGAATTGGCCTCCGGACTGCTTATGTTCCGGTGCCTCATTCTGATTTCGTGGTTCAATTCAGCAAGGAATTGAATTCCGAAGAAATCAAGCCAGACAGACGATTAGTACTGGTGAGCTGCATACATTGCTGCACTTCCACCCCCAGCCTATCAACGTGGTGGTCTTCCACGGTCTTTCAGGGAAAATTAATCTTGAGAACTGCTTGGCGCTTAGATGCTTTCAGCGCTTATCAGTGCCGCACTTAGCTACCCGGCCATGCTCTTGACAGAACAACCGGAGCACCAGAGGTGCGTCAAACCCGGTCCTCTCGTACTAGGGTTTGAACCTCTCAATTTTCCTGCGCCCACAGAGGATAGAGGACCGAACTGTCTCGCGACGTTCTGAACCCAGCTCGCGTGCCGCTTTAATGGGCGAACAGCCCAACCCTTGGGACCTGCTCCAGCCCCAGGATGCGACGAGCCGACATCGAGGTGCCAAACCGCGCCGTCGATATGAACTCTTGGGCGCGATCAGCCTGTTATCCCTAAGGTACCTTTTATCCGTTGAGCGACGGCAATTCCACTTTCTACCGCCGGATCATTATGGCCTACTTTCGTATCTGCTCGACTTGTAGGTCTCACAGTTAGGCTGGCTTGTGCCATTACACTCGACACACGGTTGCAGACCGTGCTGAGCCAACCTTCGCGCTCCTCCGTTACTCTTTAGGAGGATACCGCCCCAGTAAAACTGACCGGCTGCCACGGTCCCCCGGCCGGATGACGGCTCGGGGTTAGATTATCCAATGTCAAAGGGTGGTATCTCACTAGCGACTCCAGATGCGCCTAAACGCACCCTTCAAAGTCTCCCACTTATGCTGAGCATTAAAATCGAATAACCAGTAACAGCTTACAGTTAAGGTCTATAGGGTCTTTCCGTCCTTCTGCGGGTAGCCGGCATCTTCACCGGCACTACAATTTCACTGAGCTCCTGGTCGAGACAGTGGTCAACTCGTTGCACGATTCGTGCAGGTCGGAACTTACCCGACAAGGAATTTCGCTACCTTAGGACCGTTATAGTTACGGCCGACATTCACCAGGACTTGGGCTCAGAGCTTCGCACTAATGTGCTAACACCTCACCGTAATCTTTTGGCATTGGTCACGTGTCACATCCTATACTTAGGCTTGCGCCTTGGCAGAATGCTGTGTTTTTGCTAAACAGTCGGTTGACCCATTTCACTGCGGCCCCACCGAAGTGGGGCACCCCTTCTCCCGAAGTTACGGGGCTATTTTGCCGAGTTCCTTGACCAGGTTTCACTCTTGCGCCTTGGTATACTCTACCCACCCACCTGTGTCGGTTTACGGTACGGGCTGCTTTTAGTCGTGTCGGCTTTTCTTGGCTCACGTTCATGCAATACGGTTCGGCACAAGGCCTCCCCTCGGAATTCAATAACCTGGTTGCAATCCAGTAAGCGTCCCCTTCACTTTGCAGGTGCTGAAATATTAATCAGCTTACCATCCCCTACGCCTATCGGCCTCGGGTTAGGTCCCGACTAACCCCGGGACGAAAAACGTTGCCCGGGAAACCTTGGGTTTACGGCGGCCGGGGATTTCACCCGGCTTATCGTTACTCATGTCTACATACTCTCTAGTCAGCAGTCCACGGTCGGTCGCCCTTCCGCTTCAATCCAGCTGACTATGCTCCTCTACCACGCCACTGTCCCGCAGGACAATGACATCCAGAGCTTCGGTATCATGCTTATCGCCAATCATTTTCGGCGCAGGGTCTCTCGATGAGTAAGCTATTACGCATTTTTTAAATGGTGGCTGCTTCTAAGCCAACATCCTCACTGTCTAAGAAACCCCACCTCCTTTCCACTTAGCATGATTTTGGCACCTTAGCTGCTGATCTGGGCTGTTTCCCTTTCGACAATGAAGCTTATCCCCCACTGTCTCACTGCTGCGCTCTATTGAATGGTATTCGGAGTTTAATAGGGGTTGGTAGGCGGGTATGCCCCCTAGCCCTTTCAGTGCTCTACCCCCACTCATCAACACGCAACGCTGCACCTAAATGCATTTCGAGGAGAACCAGCTATCACGGGGCTTGAATAGCCTTTCACTCCGACCCACAGCTCATCCGAGCGTTTTTCAACACACAACGGTTCGGTCCTCCACGTGATTTTACTCACGCTTCAACCTGGCCATGGGTAGGTCGCCTCCGCTTCGGGTCTAGCGCCTGCAACTATAGTCGCCCTATTCGGACTCGCTTTCGCTACGCCTGCGTCCCAGAAGGACTTAAGCTTGCCACAGACACTAACTCGTAGACTCATTAAGCAAAAGGCACGCAATCACTCGGACAAGTCCGAGCTCTTACACCTTGTAGGCACATGGTTTCAGGTTCTATTTCACTCCCCTCACAGGGGTACTTTTCACCTTTCCCTCACGGTACTTGTTCACTATCGGTCGCTAGTTAGTATTTAGCCTTACGCAGTGGTCTGCGCAGATTCACACGGGGTTTCACGTGTCCCGTGCTACTCAGGAACTCCCTAGGGCCTTCGAGGATTTCGGCTACGGGGATCTCACCCTCTGTGTCGCATCTTTCCAAATGCTTCGCCTATGCTCTCTGGTCCCATATCGGGGTCCTACAACCCCGGGGAATAAATCCCCCGGTTTGGGCTCTTCCGTTTTCGCTCGCCACTACTCACGGAATCGATTTCTCTTTCTTTTCCTCCGGTTACTGAGATGTTTCACTTCACCGGGTATTGCGTATGCTTGCCTATTTGATTCAGCAAGCAACGATATCATATTAATGATACCAGGTTACCCCATTCGGAAATCGCCGGGTCAGAGCTTGTTTGCAGCTCACCGACGCTTATCGCAGCTTATCACGTCCTTCATCGCCTTCTAGCACCAAGGCATCCACTATGTGCCCTTTAAAGCTTGATCTCTATTTCGAAATTCAGCTTCTGTTATCATCATTATATTTCAAACGACGGTAACGAAATTTATTGCCATAAATTTTTGGTTCTTTCTCTCTTCACACTGATTTTACTCAGTAGTCAGATCGTTAGTTTGTTTTGGTTCTTACACACTCCATTGCTGAAGATGCATAAGTTGTTTGGTTTTCATACTCACTCCATCGCTGGAGTAGGTATAAGTTTGGTTGGTTTCGAGTATTTCCAAGGACTGCAAGACGAAGCTCATAGAACAATCGTATTATCATTTTAAGAACATCCACCCAACAAGTGGGCAGTGTCTTCACAGAACAGGAAATATCAATTATTTCAGACTTTCACCACCTAAGTGGTGAGGCTCGCCCAAAATAATTTCTCTACAGATGTCAAAGAACACTTCGTGTCGCTCACTTCCACATATGCGCATGAAACAATCATTCCCCCCTGTCAGAAAAATGGTGGGCCAGGCTGGACTTGAACCAGCGACCCCACGCTTATCAAGCGTGTGCTCTAACCAACTGAGCTACAGGCCCATATCAGAAAAAATGGTGGAGGTAACCGGATTCGAACCGATGACATCCTGCTTGCAAAGCAGGCGCTCTACCAACTGAGCTATACCCCCTTTCTTTCAGAGGATGGTTGTTTCAGTGAAGAGTTTCAGTCCCATAGGAACTTTTGAAAGATTGAATTGCACGCTGTGACACCGTCTCAAATAACGGGCACGCTTAATATAATTAATAAGTCGTGAAGCACTTTCGCACCTCACTAAGACACCATGACGAAACTTAATTGCTTCATGTTAGGCGTCGACCTTCGGCAGTGACCGTGAGAACGGTTTGCCAATTACTCCATAGAAAGGAGATGATCCAGCCGCAGGTTCCCCTACGGCTACCTTGTTACGACTTCATCCCAGTTACCAGCTACACCTTAGGACCTTGCTTCAATAAAGTTAGCGCAGATACTTCGGGTGCGACCGGCTTCCATGATGTGACGGGCGGTGTGTACAAGACCCGGGAACGTATTCACGGCACCGTAGCTGATGTGCCATTACTAGCGATTCCAACTTCATGGAGGCGAGTTGCAGCCTCCAATCCGAACTGGGCCCAGTTTTGCAGATTTCCTCCACCTCGCGGTCTCGGTTCTCATTGTACTGGGCATTGTAGTACGTGTGCAGCCCTAGGCGTAAGGGCCATACTGACCTGACGTCATCCCCACCTTCCTCCCAGTTGACCTGGGCAGTCTGGATAGAGTCCCCAACATTACTTGCTGGCAACTATCCACAGGGGTTGCGCTCGTTGCTGGACTTAACCAAACATCTCACGACACGAGCTGACGACGGCCATGCAGCACCTGTGTAAGGTCTCCGAAGAGTCACACGCTTTCACGTGCTTAGCAATACATGTCAAGCCTAGGTAAGGTTCTTCGCGTTGCATCGAATTAAGCCACATACTCCACCGCTTGTGCGGGTCCCCGTCAATTTCTTTGAGTTTTAGTCTTGCGACCGTACTCCCCAGGCGGCGCGCTTAACGCGTTAGCTCCGGCACAGAAGGGGTCGAGTCCTCCCACACCAAGCGCGCACCGTTTACTGCCAGGACTACAGGGGTATCTAATCCCTTTCGCTACCCTGGCCTTCGTACCTCAGCGTCAGTAAATGTCCAGCAGGCTGCCTTCGCCATTGGTCTTCCTCTCGATATCCACGCATTTCACTGCTACACCGAGAATTCCACCTGCCCCTCCATTACTCAAGTCTAGCAGTATCGGATGCAGTTCCGGAGTTGAGCTCCGGGATTTCACACCTGACTTACCAAACCGCCTACGTACTCTTTACGCCCAGTGATTCCGAATAACGCTCGGGACCTTCGTATTACCGCGGCTGCTGGCACGAAGTTAGCCGTCCCTTCCTCTTATGATACTATCAAACATACATGGTATTAACACATATGCCTTACTCTCATATGACAGGAGTTTACGACCCTAGGGCCTTCATCCTCCACGCGGCGTTGCACCATCAGGGTTGCCCCCATTGTGAATGATTCTCGACTGCTGCCACCCGTAGGTGTCTGGACCGTGTCTCAGTTCCAGTGTTGCTGATCGTCCTCTCAGACCAGCTACCCGTCGTAGCCTTGGTGAGCCGTTACCTCACCAACAAGCTGATAGGCCGCGAGCCCATCTCGAAGCGATACCCGAAGGCACCTTTGACCCGTAGGCCACATGCGGTATTAATCTCCCTTTCGGAAGGCTATCCCCCGCTTCGAGGCAGGTTGCTCACGTGTTACTAACCCGTCCGCCACTAGAAAACCAATTAGCAAGCTATTCAGTTTTCTCGTTCGACTTGCATGTCTTATCCACGCCGCCAGCGTTCATTCTGAGCCAGAATCAAACTCTCCGTATAAATGCCATCTTACGATGGACTTTTTAAACAGTTATAGGCTTTGTATTTTATTACCCCAATTACTTGGGGCGTAGTTACGTTTACCAAATTGACAAGTAGTAGAATTCCAAGCCGAAGCTCTTCATCCTACCTACTCTGCGCACCAGTTAAAAAAACAGGCA
>Ga0213863_10003184_pt1 | contig 11358 bp, 16 predicted proteins | sample PICome_8_FD_160128 | JGI IMG/M metagenome (GOLD analysis project Ga0213863, IMG submission 160128) | Coastal seawater microbial communities near Pivers Island, North Carolina, United States - PICO497 | ecosystem: Environmental > Aquatic > Marine > Coastal | place: USA: North Carolina... | reverse complement strand
CTGAAAGATATCCAGAACTTCCTACTATTGTCATAACGGCTCATTCTGATATTGATAATGCTCTGTCTGCTTACAAAGGTGGTGCTTTTGAATATCTCCCAAAACCTTTCGATGTTGATACTATCAGAGCGTTAGCAATGAAAGCTGTTAAAAATGCTGAAAAGACCGATGATACTGTTCAAGATTCTGTGATCAGGAAGTCATCTACGATAGTAGGTCAAGCAGTATCCTTGCAAAATGTTTTTAGAGCTATAGGAAAGATATCAAACTCAGATATTACTGTATTAATTAGAGGAGAATCTGGCACAGGTAAAGAATTAATAGCTCAAGCTGTTCATGATAATAGTCTAAGAAAGGATGAACCATTCGTGGCAATTAATGTTGCTGCTATACCACATGAACTATTAGAATCAGAGTTATTTGGACATGAAAAGGGTGCTTTTACTGGAGCTCAAGCACAACGTATTGGCAGGTTTGAGCAGGCACTTGGTGGAACTTTGTTTTTAGATGAAATTGGAGACATGCATCCAGAGCTACAAACTAGACTTTTGAGAGTTTTATCTAGTCAAGAATTTTATAGAGTTGGGGGCCATAAACCAATAAAATCAAATGTTAGAATAATAGCTGCAACAAACCAATCTATAGAAGAGTTAATAAAAACATCAAAGTTTAGAGAAGATTTATATCATAGACTGAATGTCTTTAAGCTAGAATTACCACCTTTAAGAAATAGGAAAGAAGATATACCTTCTCTTATCTCACACTTTTTACGAACTGCTGCTATAGAATTAAATACAGAACAAAAAACAATTAATAAAAAAACTATGTCTTTCCTAGAAAGCTTTGATTGGCCCGGTAATATAAGACAACTTGAAAATACCTGTAGATATTTGACTGTTATGTCAGCATCATCAACTATAGGCATGGATGACTTACCTCAGGATATATTTAATGATAAGAGCCCTGATGAAAATCAAAAATCATATGATGTCAACTGGCAAACAAGCTTAGAAGATTTTATAAGATCAGAAATTGAATCGGACAAAAATATTCTCAAGAAAGTTAATACTAAGATTGAGAAAATATTAATAGATGAATCTTTAAGAGCCTCAAATGGAATAAAGATTGAGGCTGCCAAGTTACTTGGCTGGGGTAGAAATACTCTTGCACGAAAAGCCAAAAATACTTAACTGTAAATAGCTTCTAAAATCTTCTTCGGTTCTATATGATTGTATAATATATCGTAAGCTGACTTAATAATGATGCTTTGACTGTAGACTTTATTATTAAACAATGTCGCAGTTGATAAATATCCCTCAACTGTACCAATTTTTGAAAGTAACTTTTGAATGTTGCAGTCTTGGGTCAACTTCAAACCAAGTTGTCGATTTCTTGAAGTATTATAAAAACATGTAAGGTTGAGATCTCCTAAACAGGCAGGGCTATTAAGTGTGTTTTTCATTTCAGGGTCAGAGACCTCGTACCCATCGGTATTAGTCATAATTGACTTTGAGATTCTATATACTTCTTGCTGTGAAATTGAAATTAATTCGTGTACATATTCATCTGGAAACTGATTTGCTGTTAATGAGCCTGCTAGTATTGCAGAAATATTTTTTAGAACACCCGAAACCTCAACACCTATAAGGTCATGCGTCGGTATAAGATCTAAATAATCAGTATTCATAGCATTAATAAATACTTCAGCTAACGAATCATCGGTCGAAGCAATGCTAACTTTTATATCTTTTTTATTAACTAAATCTTTGGCGAAACTTGGTCCAGAAATAACACACTTAGCTATTTTATTAGGCAATATTTGATCTAAAACCTCATGAAATAAAGAACCGGATGAATGATCTAATCCTTTTGTTAGCCATGTTAATGATTGCGATTTTTTAAAATAGTTAATATTATCTTTGATAACACTCAGAAATCCTGAGCTAGATGTAGCAATAATATTAATTGTATCAGCACTATTACTTATAGATTTTATCTCATTTATATTAAAAAAAGTTATATTATTATTAAACTCAATGCCTAGGTTTTTGTGAACATTGCTAGACGAATATAAATCAACTTTAAGATTATCTCTCAAATATATTTCTACTAAATTACTCTGTAATGAAAGATGATTAGCAACAGCCAAACCCCACTCACCTGCTCCGAATATTCTAAATAAAGCCATTTATTGTTTTGTTTTTTTTGAGAGCTCTTGTTGATAAAGAGCATTAAAATCAATAGGCGCAATAAATATCGGAGGGAATCCAGCTTTTTGTATCAGTGACGAGATAGTCTCTCGTGCATATGGAAACAATACTTCAGGGCATCTAATATTTAGAAAGCCATCTTTTAATTCATCATCAGCACCATCAATTACAAACAATCCTGCTTGTTTAAGTTCTACCATGTAAATAACTGTATTATCAGTTTCAGCTTTTACGGTTATGTCTAAAGTTATATCATACGAAGTTTCATTTATTTCTGTGATGGTTGTATTAAGGTTGAACGCAACCTTTGGAGTTGACTTAATATTATCAAAAATTGCTGGAGATTCTGGTGACTCCAATGATAAATCTTTAGTAAATATTCTCTTAACAAAAAATTTAATTTCTTTTGCATCCATATTATTTTTCTCCTGATAATGGCATATTATTTTCTATCCAAGAATTTATTCCGCCTTCTAAATAAAAAACCTCTTGGACACCTTTACTAGAGAAAGCTTTTGCAGCCTTTTGAGCGTCTGAATCTGATGACGCATAAGTTACTAGAGTAATCTCATCTTTAGTTTTATATGATTCAATATCATCAAATGAGATATTTTTTGCAGACACAATATGACCTTTTGAGTATTCATCTTTGTTTCTTAGATCAAATAAAGCAATTTTTGTATTATTTAATAGCTGTGTGAGCTTATCTTGATTAATTGGTTTTACTTTTCCAAAAATTAATTTAGATTCTAAATTAATTATTAAGAATAATAATGTTAATAGGGCTATAAATAAAATTATATTATCTGCAATAAATTCTAGCAATTTTCTACTCTTTTTATTTTGGGTGCGAACAGAATACTTCGCGCATCATTTCAATTAATTTTAGTGTTTTAATATCACTTACTTTATAAAATACTTTATTAGCTGACTTTCTTGCGGATAAAATTCCCTTGTCTCGAAGTATTGCTAAGTGTTGAGAAATATTACTTTGCGAAGTACCAACATTATCTACAATATCTTGCACGCTAAACTCATCTTCTCCTAATTTGCACAAAATCATTAACCGTAGTGGGTGCGACATTGCCTTCAATGATCTTGAAGCTGTCTCTACATCATCTTGAACTTGTTGGTCTAAATGAGATATATTATCATTGATATTATTTTCTAGATTTTCAGTGTCCATATTTGGTATTTATATTTATTAATATATACCTATATTAGACAAAACTAATAAGATAATAAAGAAATATAATGGTATTATTATCTTAATATAAATATTTTATGAAAAATTATATAAGAAAAGTCCAATTCAGCCTAATTATCATAATATTGATAAGCAATATTGGCCTACCTAATGCAAATTTACATTCATCTGAAAGAGTCCCTGCAGAAAATATTGAGCAATTTGTGGATGTTTTCAATCGAATTAAGGAACAATATGTAGATGATGTAGATGATGAAATACTGTTCAAAGCTGCTATCAAAGGAATGGTTTCTGGATTAGATCCTCACTCGTCTTTTCTAACCAGTGATGATTTTGATGAACTAAAAATTGGAACGACTGGAAAGTTTGGTGGGTTAGGGATAGAAATTACTACAGAAGATAGTTTTGTAAAAGTTATTACACCAATTGATGATACTCCTGCGGAAAAAGCTGGAATTGAAGCTGGAGATTTGATTATAAAAGTAGATGACAAATCTCTAAAAGACATGGATATTAGTGAAGCTGTTAAGCTTATGAGAGGCGAGCCTGGTACAAATGTTCAGTTAACAATTCTAAGGAAGAAAATTAGCAAACCTATTGTAATTGATCTAGTGAGACAGATTATTGTTTCAAAAGGAATTAAGACAAAAATCTTTAATGACAATATTGCATATCTAAGACTATCTAGTTTCCAATCAAACTCTACAAATGATTTAAAAAGCGCGCTATATAAATTAAAGAAAACTACTAATAAAAAACTAGAAGCTATTATCTTAGATCTAAGAAATAATCCTGGGGGCGTCTTAGGATCAGCTGTAGGAATTACTGACTTATTTTTAAAGAAAGGAAAGATTGTATACACAAAGGGACGAACATTAGGCTCTAAACTAGAATATAATGCTACAGCACAGGATATTGCAGATGGTTTGCCACTAATAGTGATGATAAACGAAGGTTCTGCATCAGCATCTGAAATTGTAGCGGGTGCCTTACAGGACCATAAAAGAGCAAAAATTATTGGAACAAAATCCTATGGAAAAGCATCAGTGCAAACGATACAAGAGTTATCTGATGGTTCAGCTTTAAAATTAACGACTGCTAGATACTATACGCCATTTGGTAGAGATATTCATACTCAAGGAATTGAACCTGATATAGAAATAAAAAGAGATCCTGACAAAAACGTCGAACTCCCCGAACCATATGATAAAGATAATCAGTTATTTGAAACCATTAAAATAGCTAATGATATGAAGGCTGCTTCACTATAATATGTAATAAATAGATGTTAAGAACTAAGAAGTTAATATGGATATTACTAGCAACATTTCTTATATCAGGGTGCACCAAAAATAATACGAATCCGTGTGATATTTTATCAAAAACTTACACCAAAATAGACATGGAGACCGATCAACAAATATGTTTTGAATCAGTTGATAGTTATGACTTAAATTATAACAATAAGCCTAATATTACTATTTATGGTAATTTGAGTTTTCCAGAGATTAAAAAAGAAGAATATAATGCAGTAATACTGTCACATGGATCTGGTGGGATCAGAAAATATCATAAAGCCTATGTAGAATTACTTAATGATAATGGGTATGTTGTATTTCAACTAGACCACTACCGAGCTAGAAAAATAAGATATGACAAAACATTCTCTAAGGTATCAGGCATAACCTTTATGAATGATGCATATAAAGCTTTAGAATTAATTAAGAGCCATCCAAAAATAAAAAAAGTATCCTACATTGGATGGTCACAAGGTGGAGTAGGTCCGATATTATCACACTTTAAGAGCGTGACAGATCTTATTAATAATGGCAAAAATATATTTGATTCAAGTATTGCCGTTTATCCATATTGTGGATTTACGTTTAGTCAAAATTCTAAATTAAACAATCCTTTATTAATACTAACGGGGAGGGATGATGACCTGACACCGGAGAAAGCTTGTATAAATATCTATGAAAAGTTTTTTAGAAATGATGGGAATATAAATCTCATATCTATCGAAGGAGCTAGACATGGATATGACAATCCTTTCCTGTACTTTGGTTTTGAATTTGAAAATCTTCCAAGCCTACATATAATAAATGATGACTGTACACTTACTATTTCAGATAATGGAAACATTGTATCATTGTCTAATGAGAAAATTATAGGTCCGAAAGAATCAGCTGCTTTACTATCTAAGTGTTCAACAAAGGGTGTATATGTAAAGTATAGCCCCTATGCGACCGAAGTTACGTTTAAAGAAATAATAAAGTTTTTAGGCAAGATCTAAACGCTAAAGTCTTTGAGCATTTTTTGAATTTCTATACTATGAATCTCTTCAGCTTTAATCATCTCTCTGCCGTATTCTTCTAGATATATGCTTTCACCATTAACCACATTGACAAGCTCCTTATATAATGCAACCGCATTCTTTTCATGAGCTGCACTCTCATTAAGAAGATCTATTGAATTATGCTTGTTTGACTCATCAATGATAGAGATATCCAAAGAAGGGTGGCCATCTAAGCCAGTTACAAGCTCACCAGCTTGTTGCGCATGAAGCAATGATTCAGTTGCCTGTTCTTTAAAAAATTGTGTCAAGCTTAAACGATCTCTTCCGGTAACCATTAATGCATAATGGGTATATCTAACAACACCAGAAAGCTCATATTTCATGATTTCATTTAAAATATCTATAACTTTATCTTTATTTTTTATAGTCATTCCACATCATAACAACATCTATTTAAATAGTAAATTTATCTTATAAATTATATAATATAGTAATAATCTGTAGTGAAAGTGAACTTTAATAAAATGAAAAAAGTAGTTATTTTTTTGATAGTCTTTAGTTATATTCTACCTCAGCTTGTTTTTGCTGATAGTGTATCAAGACCTGGTGCAAACAATAAAATGAAGATTTCAAAGAAAACATTAGATGAAAAAGAAAATTCTTTTTTTAGTAGAATCCTCAGAGGGGATTTTGATTATGGCTCATCAGATAAAGGAAATGAAGATATAATTAAACAAATCAGAATGTTATCAGATCTAAATAAAGATGGAATATTGACACAGAGTGAGTTCGAAGAAAAAAAGAAAATCTTATTGGATAAGATGAAATAAAACCTTAAATTATAAAGTTGATACATTGAAAAAAAAACTAGGTATTATAGGTGGAAGTGGTGTATATGGTATTGAGGATTCAATCAAGTCAGTTTGGGAAACCATAGATACACCATGGGGCAAACCATCTGATCAAGTCCTAACCTTAAGTTTTAAAAATAATGATATATGTTTTATTCCAAGACATGGAAGAAAGCATACTATATCACCTTTGAATATTAACTCCCGCGCTAATATAGATGCTCTTAAACAGAAAGGGGTAACTGATATTATATCAATATCTGCTGTTGGTTCTCTTAAAGAAGAATTGCCGCCGGGAATATTTGTGTTAGTTGATCAGTTTATTGACACGACCACTGGAAGGGAAAAAACATTTTTTGATGAAGAAATTATTGCTCATGTTTCTATGGCACACCCTACTAATAATAATTTAGTTAGTTTATGTTGTAGGTCCCTTGAAAATCAACATATTCATTATAAAAAAGGGGCTACATATGTAGCTATAGATGGGCCTCATTTTTCAAGCAAGGCAGAATCGCGTCTCTATAAGTCTTGGGGGGGCGACATAATCGGTATGACAAATATGCCAGAGGCTAAGTTAGCGAAAGAGGCTGAGATAAGATACTGCACTGTTGGCATGGTAACTGATTATGATTCATGGAAACTAGAGGATGAGCATGTGGATATTAACTCAATTTTAAAAACATTATCAGAAAATACAATCTTGGCCAAGAAAATGATTAAAGATATTATTAATAATTTTGATTTAAGTTCGGATGAGAATGATGAAACTCATAAATGCTTAGATGCCGCTATAATAACTCCTCGAGATAAAATGACAGAGAAAACAATGAATAAATTAAAAACTGTTGCTGGCAGAGTTCTATTCAGCAATGATTTAAAGCAGTAAATTTTTTTGTAATCAAGTAATATGTGCGGCAGGTATACATTAAAAAATAAAGATAAAGTTAAGGAGTTATACAATATTGATATAAAGCCTAACTATAACGTTACACCATCTTCTGATGTTGTAGTTTTATCTAGCGGGCCAAATATCATGAAGTGGTCTTATTCTCCTAGTTGGGCTAAAAAGCCAATGAATATTATCAATGCAAGGATTGAAACTTTAAATGATAAGCCATCTTTTAAAGAATCAAAAAGATGTATTTTTTTAACAGATGGTTGGTTTGAGTGGAAAAGATGGTTCGATTGGGAAAGAAGAGAGAATAAAAAAGTTCCTTACTATCATACGAATAGAAATAATATTATTCATATTGCTGGTATATATAATAACAATGGATGCGCAATTGTTACAGAAGAAGCCGATGTTAAGTTTAAAGAGATTCATCATCGAAAACCTGTACTCTTAGATGATAATGAAATTGATGTATGGCTAAAAGGTGACATGGTTAGAAATAGCAAGTTATCTAAAAATATCGAAATATTTAAGGTAAGCAACTATGTTAATTCAGTGAAAAATAATGATGTTAAGTGCATAGAGCAAATATAGTGAATTATATAATATGGCTCATATTAGTGATTGCTTGGAACTATGGGGTGCCGCTTGCCTCTCCAACAGAAGATGTTTTAGTAGCAGTTTTATTGTCTCTAGTTACTATTGTAATGAATAGATTATTTATCAAGTGAATATTTTAGTTTAGATTCTATATCAGAATCATATTGTCTACATTGTGCATATAGTATTTTGTCTTTAAACGGAACATTATATATCAAAGACTCAGAATTTATATAGGAATGATATATGCCACACCCATTGGCAAGATTATCTTGTGAAATGAGAACTCTATCCTCAACAATCTTATAACAGTGGCGTGTCTTCTTAATAAAGTTTTTGCCATTACTGCTAATAAGAATATTGTATTTAATTAATTCTATGTTATCCATGAAAGTAAAGCCGCCTTTAACTGAATGAGTCTGGGTGCTGCATAAAAAACTTTTTTTTGCATAATCAGAAGCAAATAGTATGGACGATTTAGCAGAGAGGGCTAACAACAATAAAATAAATGGCATTAATTAATCCTTGGTATTAAATTCATCCCATCCATTATTCTTTTTAAACTCATCTAGTTCTTGATCATATTTAACAAACTCTTTATACGAAGGATCCTTGTCTAATTCCTGGGATTCACGATTAATAGAAAAGTGGGCAGCACTCCTTTTTTTGCAAATCTGACTATATGCATTTTTACCAAGAGCATCTAAACTAACATAGAACTCCTCGCATTGTTCAAGTACGCCTTTTCCAATTACGCTTCTGTCTTTTGCAGATAATCTTCTAAAGCTTCCTGTGAGTTCTTTAACTTGACTTAATGACCATGAGTCTCCTAGTTGATTTTTGAGATCTCTCTCTTTTCTGAGTTGATTATCCCAGTCAATAATTCTTTTTGTACTGATGTCATTCAATATTATTTTTCCTTAAAAGCACAACAAAATAACCAAATTAAGAATATAAATACAATAATAGATAATATCATAAGTATCCCCCTATATTTAGTATGACGCTAATCTACATTTTTACAAGATTGATTTTGATAAAATAAACTCAACAAGCAATAAGAGAGACTGTCTAGTTCAGCAAAAACATCTAATCAATCATCTTTGCGGACATATTTTTGTTTTGATGGAATAATCCCTCTTACGCCGCCTCTAGGGTTCTCAATATCTCCATTTCTTCTAGGGAATAAATGAATGTGTAGATGAAAAATAGACTGTCCTCCATCCTTGCCATCATTGGTTCCAACATTAAACCCTGTTACAGTAGGATCGATCTCTCTAATTTGATCTCGCTGACTTTTTAGGATACTAAATACTGCTGCTTGCTCGTCTTTATTCATATCAAAATAAGAAGCAAAACATCGTCTTGGGATTATAAGAGTGTGTAGAGGTGTTACAGGATAACTGTCTCTAGTTGCAATAAAAAATTCGTTTTGATCAACAATTTCTTTTTCATAGCCAGGCTGTTGTATTTTACAAAATAAACAATCAGTCATTACAGTAAAACTCCATGTTGTATATAAGTTATTGTTGGCATATTTATTAATGCCATTAATATTGGTGATGTCAAGACACCTAAAATGGAAAAAAGTATTCCAAGTGTTCCAGCTAAATATTCATGCTTAGTGATTGCCAGTATACCAAAAATAAATGCAAGAGGACTAAATATAAATGACAAAATAAAAATTCCTACAAAGCCAAAGATTATACTTAAGGTTCCATAATTTTGGACTGATTCTCTAATAATAATTTTTTCTTTATCCATAATTAAGTTTATTTATAATGTTTCCTTCTATCAGAGAATAACTTAACTCTCTTCCTCCAGTGCTTATAAGAATTATGCGTAATGTTTTTTTTCATGATCTTTTTAACATTATCCTCTGATAAACCATATTGTTTCTTAATAGATGAAAAACTAACATCATCAGATAATGCCATCTCAATAATTGCACTAATATCTGTTTCTGTTAAATCTTTGTCCATTGATATTTATAACGATCCTTCTATAACGTACTTCAATATTCTAACAACTTGATGTTGATCTTTTGCTACAGCTACTGCAGATGCATCAACCTCTTTTAAAGCATGTTGATGGTCATCGCTATGTATCACTATTATTGACTTGCTAAGTGCTGAGGCATACCCAGCATCAAATGCCGCATTCCATTGTTTATATTTTTCCCCAAATTTTACAATAACTACATCACTTTCTTTAATAGCTTTTTTTGTTCTAATAGAATTGATACTTGCGCCTTTTTTATCTTTCCAGTAATTATTTTCTTCTCCGCCAAGAATTTCTACGCCACAATTATCTGATGATTCATGATCTGTATTAGGTGATGAAAAATTAATCGAAAGATCTTCGCTTTTACAAAGCTTGATTATTTCATCTCTCCAGTCAGTATGAATTTCTCCTGATAAATATACATTTAACATTTATTTCTCCTTAGCTAATTAGATTTTGATAAGTTAGTCAATATTTTGGTATTGGCATAATTTTTCATCAATAAAATACTGTCCTATTTACAATTTTAACAAATGTCCTATGTTTATACTATGATTATAAATAATACGTACTATAATTATTCTGTGGACTCTTTCTGAAGATTCCACATTTGGAAATATAAGCCTTTTGTACTTAGAAGATAATTATGCTTTCCACATTCAATTATTTTCCCATTATCTAGAACATAAATCTTATGAGCATCTTTAATAGTTGAGAGTCTATGCGCAATAACTAAAGATGAAATATTCTTTGAAATTGTATTCATTGAATTTAATATTTTACTTTCTGATTTAGAATCTAAACTTGAAGTAGCTTCATCAAATAATATAATTTTAGGATTTTTTAGCACTGCTCTGGCGATGGCAACTCTTTGTTTTTCTCCACCTGAAAGTTTTAACCCTCTTTCACCAACTATTGTTTCATATTTATCAGGAAGACTATCTATAAAAGCATGAATATTTGCTAGTCTTGCCGCTCTAATTACGTCTTCTTTGTTTGAAGCATTATCAGCATATTGTATATTGAAGAAAATACTTTCATTGAAAAGAACGGTGTCTTGAGGGACAACAGCAATATTTTTACGCAGGCTATATTGGGAGCAATTAGAGATATTTTGATCATCTATTGAAATCGTGCCATCACTAACATTATAAAATCTATAAAGAAGTCTCCCTATAGTTGATTTTCCTGAACCCGATGGACCAACAATAGCAACTTTTTTGCCAGCAGGGATCTCTAAAGAAATGTCTTTTAATATGCTTCTATTTTGATTATATGAAAAAGAAACATCTTTA
>Ga0213863_10003183_pt1 | contig 11359 bp, 9 predicted proteins | sample PICome_8_FD_160128 | JGI IMG/M metagenome (GOLD analysis project Ga0213863, IMG submission 160128) | Coastal seawater microbial communities near Pivers Island, North Carolina, United States - PICO497 | ecosystem: Environmental > Aquatic > Marine > Coastal | place: USA: North Carolina | collected... | reverse complement strand
CACCCAGCTCTGCGCGCCTTCAGAACCTACCGCGAAAACCTGCTGTGCAGGCTCGCTAGTTTCGCGCCAAACGAATACCGAACGCAGGAACTCAAGCGTATCGGCGGTCAAGGCGGTCATCGACCACTCGCTCTGGGTAGCTGACGCCGCTGATGAAACTGCTTCTCTGCGCTGCTCATATTCCTGCCTACGCAGCTGTGCGGGCGCGGCGGCGCCGACTAGCGTTTCGGCTTGAGCTAGCAAAATGTCGAGCCGCAAAAATAAACTGTCTGTGTCAGGCAGCTCTACCGCGCGCAAACTGGCCAGCTCACGGGCGAGGGACTGGCGCAGGGGATAAATATCGGGGCTGCCTGAGTTCACCAGCGCGCTGTCTGCCAGCTCATACAGCTCACCGGCAGCCGTCACGTCCTGTTCGTAGCGTAGTTTTCGAACCGCCATAGCAAGAAGGTATTCGGCTTCCAGTAGTCGCCACTCAGCGCTGGGATTGGTCGCATTCGCGCGCACGGTCGCTGCCAACTGCGCGAACTGTTGGCGAAGCTGCTCTAACTCTCCATCCACTGCGCCCTGCTGCGCAGCCACTCGGGTATCGAGCTGAGAGAGCGCGGTGCTAGCCACCTCGGCGGCGCGCTGAGTAAGGCGCCGCTCAAGTGCTGGATCCGTTGTTTGCTCAGCACCTTGTTCGCTGCGAATTGCTTGCAGCTGCGCGTCGAAATTTGCGCGCGCCTCGGCGATTAGTTCATTCACCTGCGCTAGCTGCTCGGAAGACAGGGCGCTTGCGGTCGGAGCGACTGACTGCTTTTCTACCAGCTCTAGACGCGAGGTGAGCTCGGGCAATCCCGCTTGCAAAAGCCACTGCTGCCACGCCAACCATACCAAGCCTCCCAACAGCGGCAGCAGTAAGAAAACGAGGATCAACACGCGGCTGCGTGCACGCCGCTGTGCCCGCGTATTAGCGGCAGGCTTTACCTTAGCGATGTCGTTGAGGATCTTCGCTGAGTCTGCTGCGGGCTTGTTCTCTGCTGAATCAGTCATGCTCACTTCTCTAAAGGCGCTTCTGGATTTTCATTCCGGCCGTGGTGTTCGTGACACGGCCTCGATCAAACTTTCTTTAGCGGCTGCCGCGACGAACGCCTGCAGTAGCGAGTCGAGGTCGGCCCCCGGGGACGCGATAGGATTCTCAAAACCCATCTCAGCGGCTAGGTCTCGCACTCGCTGCGACGGGACAATAACAGGCAGTGTGAGTAGTTTATCGGCATGAGGCTCGCTCAGCTGATCGATTAAACTGCGCAGCGCCTGCAGGGTTTGCCCGCTCATCGCCGTTAGCAGCGTCGGCTCACTCTCTATGAGCGCCTCGCGTACTTGAATGTCTTCGTAGTTAATTTCTTCGCGTCTATACACATCGAAGTAGTCTACTTGGGCTCCGCGTTTGCGCAGCTGCTGGGCTAGGAAATCGCGACCACCTTCGCCGCGAAAAATGCCAATGCGCCGCCCTTCGATATTGGTGAAACTGTCGAGCTCTAGCAGGTCTTCGCTAGTCATACCGCCAGCGGCGCTGCGTACCCTCTGGCCCGTGAGCTCTTCTGCTAGGGCCGCTGTGCTCGGACCGATCGCCAGTAAATCGAGACCTACAGGAAACTGTGGCCAGTAGTCATCGATCGCTTTACAGCCTTCGCGCACGGCGTTACTGCTGATAAAAACCAGTAGCTCGTAGCTATCCAGCGCGAGCAGCTGGCGTCTGAGAACGTCGGCTTGGTCTCCTCGGCTTGGCGCAGTGATTGCGAGCAGCGGCAGTGAGATAGTTGTGGCGCCGTGGGCCTGCACCCCGGCAATCAATGGCGGCTGTTGGTGCGCAGGACGGGTGATAAGAACGCGCTGGCCCGAGAGCGCCTGCTGTGTCCCACTGGCAAGCTTAGCTTGAGACTGCGCCTGTTGTTCACTCTTCTTAGCCATCGTGGGATGCCTCGCAGTCAGACAGGGAACTAGCGCTCGTCGAGCTCCGCAAGCAGTTCCGCAGCGCCTTGGCTCAGCAGATCCTGCGCCACCGAGATGCCTAACTCCTCAGCGCTCGCGGCGCTCGCCTGCGCCTCGGCTCGCAACATGCGACTGCCATCGGCGCTGCCAACCAGGCCTCGAAGCCGCAGCTCGCCTGCGTTCGCACCTTCGATATCCAGCTCGGCGAAGCAGGCAATGGGCACTTGGCAGCCGCCGTTTAGGGTCGAATTCATCGCTCTTTCGGCGGTCACCCGCGCCGCGGTGTCTTCGTGGTGCAAACAGCTTAGGCGTTTGAGCGTCGCATCGTCGTTGCTGCGGCACTCGATACCCACGGCGCCCTGCCCGCCTGCCGGCAGCGAGTCCTCTGGACTCAGCCGTTCGGCAATACGGTCCTCAAGTTCTAGCCGCAGCAGACCCGCGGTGGCGAGAATGATCGCGTCATACTCACCGGCGTCGAGCTTGCCTAGGCGCGTGCCAACATTGCCGCGCAGGTCGAGAATGTTGAGATCGGGGCGGCGCTCACGCAGCTGGCACTGGCGGCGCAGGCTTGAGGTACCTACCTTCGCCCCCTGTGGCAGCTGTTCGAGGCTTGTGTAGTGATTCGAGACGAAGGCATCGGTAGGGTCTTCGCGCTCGCAGATCACCGCGAGCCCCAGGCCCTCGGGGAAGGCCATCGGGACATCTTTCATTGAATGCACCGCAATATCCGCCTCGCCTGCCAACAAGGCACGCTCTAACTCCTTGACGAACAAGCCCTTACCACCAATCTTCGCGAGCGCCGTGTCGAGAATGATGTCACCGCGGGTGCTCATTGGCAGCAGTTCGACTCTCAGGTCAGCATGGGCCGCCTCTAGCGCATCGCGAACAAAATACGCCTGCCATAGAGCCAGCGGGCTCTTCCGCGTGGCGATTCGCAATACCTGCGTACGGTTAGGATCCTGCTGCGCGGCGTCTGAAATCAATTCTGTGGACAAGTGAGCTCCGAAGCTAAGTAATCAATGTTCTTATTTTACGGTAATTCTGTGCCTGTGTCTGAGTCACTACTAATTTGCAGGGCGCGGCAGAGGCCAAGGGGCTCGTTGCTCGGCGCTCCCACGATCCTGATATACTGCACGGCATAGCGCCCCTAGCGGCATACAGCACAATAAGCCATCGACAGCGGACAACGACATGAGCGAGAACGACAGCCCTAATAAAGACAAGACGAGCGCCGACACCAGCAGCCTGTGGGGCGGGCGTTTCAGCGAGGCGACGGACGCCTTCGTGCAGCGCTTCACGGCGTCGGTGCAGTTCGATAATCGCCTCTGGCAACACGATATTAATGGCTCGGTCGCTCACGCCATGATGCTAGAGAAGGTAGGCGTACTCACAGCAGACGAGAAAGACCAAATTCTCAACGGCCTAGGGGCAATTTTCCACGAGATCGAAAGCGGCGACTTTAAGTGGTCGGTTGAGCTCGAAGACGTGCACATGAACATCGAAGCCGCGCTGACTGCGCGCATTGGCAGCGTGGGCAAGAAGCTGCATACCGGTCGCTCACGCAACGATCAGGTCGCCACGGATATTCGACTCTATGTGCGCGAACAGATCGATCTCCTTGCCGAGCTCATTAGCAAACTGCAGCTGGCTTTGATCGACTTAGCCGAGCGCGAATCGGACACGATACTCCCCGGCTTCACCCACTTACAGACGGCACAGCCCATTAGCTTCGGTCATCACATGCTTGCGTGGAACGAGATGCTCGAGCGTGACTACGGCCGTTTCATAGACGCGCGCAAGCGCCTCAATGTTTCGCCGCTAGGTGCAGCCGCGCTCGCCGGAACTACCTATCCTATCGACCGTGATTTCAGCGCTTCGCTGCTCGGGTTCGATGGCCCGACGCGCAATTCCCTAGACTCGGTGAGCGATCGCGACTTCGCTATCGAAGTAGCAGGCTGCTGCAGCACGCTAATGATGCATCTATCGCGTTTCTCAGAGGAGCTCGTGCTTTGGACCTCGGCGCAGTTCGATTTTATCGACCTGCCCGATAGGTTCTGTACTGGTTCTTCAATAATGCCACAAAAGAAAAATCCCGACGTACCGGAACTCGTGCGCGGCAAAAGCGGCCGTGTATTTGGCCACCTAATGTCTCTTCTAACCCTAATGAAGTCACAGCCGCTGGCTTACAACAAGGACAACCAAGAGGACAAAGAGCCGCTTTTCGATCTCTTGGATACGAGCAAGGACTGCCTTTTCGCCTACTCTGAGATGATGCCGGCAGTGAGTTGCAAGAAAGAGAACATGCGCGCAGCTGCGCAGCAGGGCTATGCTACCGCAACGGACCTTGCCGACTATCTGGTTAAGCGCGGCTTACCGTTTCGCGATGCGCACGAGGTTGTTGGTAAGTCGGTGGCTTTCGGCATCGCCGAAGGACGGGACTTGGCCGAGCTGAGCTTAGATGAGCTGCGCGGCTTCTCGGAGCTGATTGAAGCGGACGTATTCGAAGTGCTTACCCTGGAAGGCTCGTTGAACGCCCGCGATCACCTCGGCGGCACCGCGCCGCGACAGGTGCTGATTGCCGCGGGCACGGCGCGCAGCCTGGTTGAGGCGCGCGCCAAGCGTTAGTTATTCCTCGGCGCCTGCAGTTCTATCTCATAGCGCAGGCGCTGATTGTCTCGCAGCGTGATGACCTCAACCGTATCCCCGGGGCGATGCTGCTCCATGACATCGGCATAGTCATTCTCATTCATCACCGCCTGACCGTCGATCTCCACAATCACGTCCCCCAGTTGAATGCGGCCGCGCTGACTGCGCGATAGCCCGCGCATGCCCTGCCTGTCTGGATCTGTATTGGGCACCGTGCCCATAACGATCACGCCATCTATCCCCCACAGACGTCGGTAATAATCAGGCTGCGGGATGGGCGTGATGCCCAAGATAGGAGTCTGCACGCGGCCGTAGGCGATCAGCTCCGGCACCACCCGCTTGACCGTGTTCACAGGGATAGCAAAGCCGATGCCAGAACTCGCGCCGCTGGGGCTGTAGATCGCAGTGTTCACCCCAACGAGCTGGCCTAGGGAATTGAGCAGAGGGCCGCCTGAGTTGCCGGGGTTAATGGCCGCGTCGGTCTGAATCACGTCGCGAATTTTGCGCCGCGATACCGAGTCTATTTCTCGGCCCAAGGCGCTCACAATGCCCACTGTCATCGTCGTATCGAGGCCGAAGGGATTGCCAATGGCAATCACCTTACGCCCTACTTCCAAGAGCCCAGAGTCGCCCAGCTGCACCGGCACTAGCTCTACACTGTCGGCGTCTATCTTAAGCACCGCCAGGTCTTTGTCGGGATCGAGACCTACCGCGCGCGCATCGTAGGTTGAGCCGTCCTGCAGGGTGACCGTGACGCGATTGGCCTGCTGGACCACATGAAAGTTGGTGACTATGTAGCCTTCATCGCTCCAAACGAATCCCGTTCCGCTGCCCTGAGGCACACTCTGAGGATTCAGGGAGTAGGGCGAGCGCACGAGGCGAGAGTTGGTGATGTTCACCACCGAGGCGCTGGTTTGCTTGAACACGTCGATGTTGTTGGTTTCGTCATCAGTATGAAAGTCTGAGTAGTTCGGCACTGCCGCCTGAACCGCGGCGGGTGCAACGCTGACAACGGCTCCCGTGAGGCCGGTTATACAGGCGAGCAGCAGGGCTGGAAGCCTGCGACCAGGAAATGCTTCGAGTAGCCGCAGGCGCAAAGCTCCAAGGCGCTGAGTAATAACCATGCTGTCGTCCCCTTTGTATGATCCGTAGTTAAGTCTGAACGCAGACTCTGATATAGACCTTAAGATGCGCGCAGAATTCCCAGTTTCAAGTCCGAGCCTGTCATCCTTGCGCCTGCTAAAGCGCAGCAACACGCAGTTCTGCTACAATCTGCGCCCTCGGGCCGCCTGCGGCCCCTTGCCACGCAATCTAATTAGCCAAATCACACGATGCTCACAGCCCAGCAACAGAAGACGCCTTTAACGCCGCTGCGCCAATTCCTTGGCCCGCGTTACTGGCCAACGTGGCTTGGCCTGGGTGTGCTGTGGCTCGTGGCCCACCTGCCCAATCGCCTGCAGCTCATTCTTGGCGCCGCCATCGGCGCACTCGCGTATCGCTTCGCCAAACGGCGGCGCGCCATCTGCGAAGAGAACATCGCGCTCTGCTTCCCCGAGCTTGACCCCGCCGCTCGCCGGCGTCTGGTGAGAGAGACTTTCCGTGCCAATGGCATCGGCGTAATCGAGGCTGCCATCGCTTGGTCCTGCGATCCGGAACGCCTGCGCGAGCGCGTACAGCTCGAAGGTGGAGAACATCTGAGCGCGGCCATGGCGAAAGGCAAGGGCGTACTGCTGATTGGCGGGCATTACTCGACACTCGAACTCGGCGGCACGCTGCTGAGCCTCTTCCATCCGATGAACGTCACCTACCGAGCGCACAAGAACCCCCTAGTAGAGGCGGTGATGACCAATTCCCGCGCCAAGCACTTTGCTCGGGTTATCGAGCGCGAAGATGTCAGGCAGGCGATGCGCAGCCTCAAGGACGGCGATGCTCTCTGGTTTGCGCCCGATCAGGACTACGGCGAGCACCACTCGGTGTTTGTGCCCTTCTTCGGCGTCGAGGCCGCAACGATCACGGCGACAAGCCGCTTCGCGCGCATGAACGATTCCCCTGCGCTCATGTTCTCGCATACGCGGCTGGCGGATAATTCAGGCTATAAACTCAAGCTGGGGCCAGTGCTAGAGGGGTTTCCTAGCGGCGACGACGAAGCCGACGCCCGCAGGATCAATAACGAACTCGAAGCTCGCATTCGCGAGCACCCCGAGCAGTATCTATGGTTACATAGGCGCTTTAAGACGCAGCGCAACCAGCCCTCGGCTGCGCTCTACGAAGGCGGGGACAGCGCAGCGCCCTAGGCGTGGCTTAGAGTAGTAGCAGTCCCCAGATCGCGACAAACGTGGCCAAACTAATGAAGACCGCCGCAGAGCCCATGTCTTTGGCCTGCTTCGACAATTCGTGATACTCCGGCCCTACTCGATCGACAACGGCCTCCACTGCACTGTTGAGCATCTCCGTTAACAGCACGAGCGCAATCGCTAGCAGCAGGAGCACCTTCTCAACTGCACCGTTGCCCAACAGGAGCGCCGCAGGCGCGAGGACAAGCGCGAGGCAGACTTCCAAGCGAAACGCCTCCTCGCTGCGAAAACAAAACCACAGCCCCTGACCGCTGTTACGCGCCGCGGCCACTAATCGCGCAAGACCTTTCTTTTTCGGCGGCACCGAGGCCGAATCTGAGACTGTCAATTCACTACTCCTTAAGAATTTGCTCGCGCCAAGCCATGGTAGCGCCGCCACTCATACGCAGCAATCGCCGCTGCTTTTCACTTCAGCTTCGCAGGGATAAGGCAGATAACGACTATGCGGCAGCAACAAACCTAGCGAAATAATCAGAGAGCACCATGCACGAGCACCCTACTCTACTTTTCCCCACCCACTATCTCGGCAATTTCGTGCTCGGGCTGCCCTGGGTGTTGCGGGTCGCCCAGGACTATCCGAACCTCACCCTAGTGATCGACTCGCGCTTTCGCGAACTCACCGACTCAGTCGTGCCGGCCAGCGTACAAATTATCGAATACCCCCGCCAGGCACTTAAGGCGCCGGGCTCGGCGCTGTCGAAACTGGCCACCTATTTGCGCTTCTTGCGCCAGCTGCGCCGCGCAACGCACAAACTTATTATCGACATGGAGGGCGAACGCTTCACCGGCGTTCTTAGCAGGCTGAGCGGCGCCAAGCTGCGACTAGGGCCAACGGGTAAGAACGCTCACCTGTTCTATAACAACCCTCGAGATCTGGACTACGGCAAACATCGCTACAACGCCTTCGGTCAGATCCTCGACCTCATAGTGCAGGACACTCCGCCGTCGAACGTGCTTCCTTACCGTCTACCCGAGACTTCTAATGAAGCCGTAGATGCGTTTCTCAAGCGAAGCAAGGTTCACGGCGACTTTCTTGTAATTCACCCAGGCGCAAGCGCCGATTACAAAAAGTGGCCGGTGGACTACTTTGCCAAGCTCTATGACATGCTTAAGGATGCTCAACTACAAGTCGTGTGGATCGGAATTGGCGATGACAAGAAGATGATCGACGCCATCGCCGCCAAACTACAGGAAGAAAAGAATTCGAAGAGAAGGACTAAGGATGCACCCGTACCGCCACCTATAGAGCTCATCCATTTCGACCTAACAGGCTATCTTGAACTCACCGCGCTCTTTAAACGAGCGCGCTATTACGTGGGCGGCGACAGCGGCCCGATGCACTTGGCCGCCTCGGCAGGACTCGATCTCGTCGCCCTCTTTGGGCCAAGCAAGGAAGCAATCTGGGCACCGCTTGGCGAACACAGCCGTGTACTGCGCGGCACCAAAAAATGCGGCAAAGACTGCGACGCCTGGCAATGTGATTTCAACTACCACTGCCTCAGCTCGCTTATACCCGAAGTGGTATTCGGCGCCGCTACCGCAACCAAGACCGCCATGGCCATGCGCGAGCCCGCACAATAAGGATGTAAAAAACCGTGAAAATTCCAGCAAGCGTTTACATGATAACGCTGAACGAAGAAAAAAATATTGAGCAGTCTCTAACGAGTGTCAAAGATTTCGCCGAAGTTATTGTAGTCGACAGCGGCAGTGAGGATGCAACCTGCGAGATCGCCGCGCGTTTCGACAACGTGAAACTCTCTCACAACGACTGGCCCGGATTTAGTGAACAGAAGGCCCACGCGCTTTCGCTGTGTTCAAACGAATGGGTGTTCAATCTCGATGCCGACGAGATGCCCACCCCGGAGTACATCGCCGAGCTAAGAACCCTCATCGCAGGCGACAGTCATGATGCGCTGGAATCGAATAGAACACTGATCCGCTGGGGGCAGAGGCCGAGAAACTTCAGCAAGAACGATCGCCTGATTCGCTTTTTTCGCAAGCGCTGCGGCCACTATGAAGTTCGGCGCGTGCATGAGAGCATTTCGATTACCGGAGCGGTAAAGAAAACTGAGGCAACCATTCTGCACAGGGAAAACCTCACGCTTAGCCAGCGCTTTGCGAAATCGAACCGCTATAGCGAGCTTAAAGCGCAGGATAAATTCGACAAAGGCCAGGATGCCTCGCTCGCAAGCATCGTGCTGATGTTCCCGATAAGCTTCCTGCAGGTCTATCTATTTAAGGGGCACTTTTTAGATGGTCTCGAAGGGCTAAACACGAGCATGAACGCCGCGTTTTACACGTACATGAAATACGCCAAGCTGAGAGAGTTGAATCAGCGCAAACGGGACGGTTTATAGCTTATATTCCGCTACGAACCTGCGAACTGTATACGATGCAGGCCTGCGTAGTGACCGTCTTTATCGAGCAGCTCGCGGTGACTGCCTGACTCGATCACTTTACCGTCTTGCATCACCAAAATTTTGTCTGCACTCTCCACCGTAGAAAGACGGTGCGCGATTACAAAGGTCGTACGCCCGCGCATAAGCGTGCTTAAGGCCTCTTGTATATGCTGCTCGGATTCCGAATCCAGCGCCGAGGTCGCCTCGTCTAACACCAGTATAGGCGCGTCGTCATACAGCGCTCGCGCAATCGCGATGCGTTGCCGCTGACCACCCGACAGCATGCCGGCATCGTCGCTAAGAAGCGTATCGATTCCCTGCGGCAGCTGGTCAATGAACTCGAGCGCGTGGGCATTGCGCGCCGCCTCGATAGCAGCCTCTCGGTCGACATCACCCTCTTGGCCATAGGCGATATTGTCGAGTATCGTGCCGCTAAACAGCACAACCTTCTGACTCACCACGGCGATTCGGTGTCGCAGACTTGCCAGCGAATAGTCCTGAAGCGGAACGCCTGCGATGCGTATCGCACCGCCCGTGCAGTCGTAAAACCGCGGCAGCAGGCTCACCAGCGTAGTCTTTCCACTACCCGACTTACCGACCAGGGCTATCGTCTGGCCAGGCTCTACGGCAAAGCTGACGTCGTCGACCGCATGGTCGATCTCATCATAGCCGAGACCCTCGCTCGCGTAGGCGAAACGCACCTTATCGAATTCGATGCGTCCCACTTCGCGGGCCAAAATCTTTGAACCCACATCTTTTTCCGCAGGCTCGTCTAACAGTGCAAACAGGCTAGACGCTGCAGACAGACCGCGCTGAATCACCGCATTGATCTGTGACAGCTGCCGAATAGGTTTGGCTAGGGTCGCCGCCATGGTAAGGAAGGTGACGAAATCGCCAGAAGAGCGATCGCGCATAAATTCAGGCGCCATTAGGAACCAGATCAGTGCAGCGATCGCCATGCTCACGAGCAGCTGAATAAGCGGCGTACTCACGAGCTCGGCGCCCGCCATCTTCATGTTCTGTGAGCGATTGCGCTCGCTGGCGGCATCGAAGTTCGCGTTGACGCTGTCCTTCGCATTGAAGGTGCGTACAACGTGGTGGCCACGAATAGACTCATTGATGATCTGCGTGACCTCGCCCATCGAGTCCTGCATTTGCGTCGAGTAGCGACGGAAATAGCGAGAAGCGATCGAGACGGTTTTTGCGACCACCGGTGCGATCACGAGAAATGCAAGGCTTAACTGCCAATCGACATAGAACAGCGCGGCTAGCAAGCCGATGACCGTAAGACCTTCGCGCAGCACCACGGTTACAGCGTTAGTTACGGCACCGGTGATCTGATTCACATCATAGGTGACTTTAGATATTAGCCTGCCCGGCTCGGTGCGGTCGAAGAAGCTCACCGGCAAATCGAGCGTATGGCGCATAATCTGGCGCCGCATGCGGTGGATTAAATAGTTAGCAACGTGGGCGATGGAGTAGCCGCCAAGAAACCCTCCCACACCGCGAATGAGTGCAATGGCAATACAGAGCAAGGGACTGTACACCCGCCAATCCAGATCTTTATTCTCGATCGCGTCAATGGTCCAGCCAAGCCAAGCGGCCGCTAGCGGCGTTGTCGCAGCGAAGATCAAAAACCCGAGCAGACTCGTGAACACCGCAGGCAGCTGAGGCTTTAGGTAAGCGAGTAGACGCTTGTAAAGCGCCCAGCTTGCAGCAAAGCCGCTAGCCTCTATCTCGCGCGATGTGTCTGTGGGTTCGGTCACTACTCTGTTTCTCTGTGCTCTGTAAGCTGGAAAGCCGGGCCGTTGTGGGCTGCTGAGCTTGATCGTGTCCTTGGCCTAGCGAAATGTCAGTGTGAAAAGCCAATTTTTCACGAACGCCTTGAATACTCACGGAGGCTAAACGGGTCAAAAACATACAGCATTCGCGCCCACCCCGCTAGGGTTGGCGCCTAGCCTTCCAACTGCTCCTGAAGCGCAAGCCAAG
>Ga0213863_10003182_pt1 | contig 11364 bp, 12 predicted proteins | sample PICome_8_FD_160128 | JGI IMG/M metagenome (GOLD analysis project Ga0213863, IMG submission 160128) | Coastal seawater microbial communities near Pivers Island, North Carolina, United States - PICO497 | ecosystem: Environmental > Aquatic > Marine > Coastal | place: USA: North Carolina... | reverse complement strand
TTTCAATAATAGGTTTCCAACTACAGTAACAGTATACTATGAAAGTTTTATATTATATGATGCTAATAAATATGATGGTGATATCAACCGCTTTGGAGCAGATTTGTCACAAAGAATAGATTTTAAAGATAGGTCTTTTGGTCAAATTAAAGCTGTTTGGGAATCATTCAGTGATAATGAACTTAATCTATTAGAAGAGAAAACAGTTTCTTTTAAGCTAAATATTGATAAAAAAGATAAGCCACTCTATACAACAGAAGGGTATTTGTTTCTAGGTGTTTTCAAATTTGCTGGTTTTGGAGGTGAAAGGAATTATCAAAAAATAGACCTAACAAATCAGGTTTATTTTCCAATTTTGAAAAATTCAACTTTTGCAATTAGGGTTCAAACAGGTAAAATATGGGGATGGGATAATAGAAATTCTGATTACTCATATGAAAAGTTTTATTTAGGTGGTAGTACTTCTATGAGGGCATGGGATGTGTTACGCTTCGAGGAGATTGATAATAGTCCAGCAGGAAAAACTATACGAATAATGTCTAATGTTGAAATGAGAAGTTTTTTCTATAAAGACTATGGATTTACAATTTTTTCCGATGGTGGGTTACTTGAAGATAATTTTGGCAATATAAGTTTTGATAATATGAAGTGGGATGCTGGTTTAGGCCTAACTGTAAAGACACCTCTTGGTCCTGCTAGATTAGATTATGCGTTCCAAATTAATAACGAAGGAAGAAGGAAGATTCAATTAGGTGTACAGAGCTTGTTCTAATAGTTTTTACTATCGTTCGTTTTAAAAATTATTTGGTTTTAGAGAATATCAAATCCTTTACCTGCTTCACAAACTGAACTAATTTTAACAGTAATATTTAAGAGGAAGATAATGAAAAAGAAACTTATTATATCAATGGTTTTGATGATTCTGGTTAATAGTTGTTCTAAAACACCAAATCAATTATTTGAGCTATCAAATAAGAATTTAGAAAGTGATAATATAGAGCAGGCTATTGTGAATTTGAATAAAATAGTTAAAAACTATCCCAAAGATAGTCTAGCGTCTAAAGCTCAATATAAAATTGCTTCAATTTATCTTAATTGGAAGAATGATTTAGGTAATGGTTTTATTCAATTACAAAATACAAGTAATAACTACAGTAATTCAATCCAAGGAGAACAAGCTCAGTCTGAGATCGATCAGTTTCCTGAATATATAATCAATAAAGCTGAATCTCTAAGAAAAAGAAAGATGTTGAAAGAAGCTGTTGACCATTTAATGTATATGACCGATAAGTATCCAGTTCACGAACTGAGTCCAAAGGCACAATATATGCTTGGTGATGTCTATATGAATGACTTTAGAGATTTTTCAACCGCAATTCAAGAATATAGAAAAGTTATTCAAACCTATAGTGGCTCATCTCAACAACCACATGCATTATTTATGATTGGTTATATATACGCAAATATTCTCAAAGATAATAAAAGTGCGGAAATCGAATACAAAGCTTTTATGGAAGAATTTCCAAATCATGAGTTGTACCCATCCGTTAAGTTTGAATTAGAGTTCCTTGGGAAAAGCATTGAAGAAATACCTGCTCTAAAGCACATCACGACTTAGGTAAATATTATGACAGATTTTAGTTTATCTCAGATTAATGAAAAAATTGCTGAATATTCAAGTTTTGTTGATAATCTGTTGCTTCATATGAATAAAGTTATTTTGGGGCAAGAAAAATTAATTAATAAAATTATAGTATCTATGCTTGCAAATGGTCATATTCTACTCGAGGGTGTTCCAGGCTTGGCAAAGACCATGATGGTGAAGACTTTATCAGGGTTGATTGATACTAAGTTTCAAAGAATCCAATTTACACCAGATATGTTACCTGCAGATTTATTGGGTACATTGATTTATAATCAGAAGACTGGTGAGTTTGAAACTAGAAAAGGCCCCATTTTTTCAAATATAATATTAGCAGACGAAATCAATAGATCTCCAGCCAAAGTCCAAAGCGCTCTATTAGAAGCTATGCAAGAAAGACAGATTACGATTGGGGAAAATACATTTAAATTAGAATCTCTATTTTTAGTAATGGCTACTCAAAACCCAGTTGAACAAGAGGGCACTTACCCACTTCCAGAAGCCCAAGTTGATAGATTCATGTTTAAACTGTTAGTCGATTATCCAAACCTAGACTCCGAAAGATTAGTGATGAGACAGAATACTGCCCCAAAAAGAGAAAAGAAAGTTGATGCGATCATTAAACCAAATCAAATAATAAAGGCACAGGAAATAATAGAAAATATTTATGTAGATGAAAAAGTTGAAGATTATGTACTGAATTTAGTTTTTGCGACTAGAAACCCTGAAAATTATAAATTAAATGATTTATCTAGACTTATCGATATTGGAGCTTCTCCAAGAGCAACCATTAATCTTGTTAGGGCGGCAAAAGCGAGGGCTTTTGTAAATCATAGAGGTTTTATTACTCCAGAGGATATAAGATATATAGGCTCTGATGTTCTAAGGCATAGAATTATTCTTACTTACGAAGCAGAGGCTGAAGAAATGACATCAGAAGATGTCATTCAAAGATTATTTGAAGTAGTCGAAGTCCCATAAATAAAATATGATTCCGAGCGAAATCCTTCAAAAAGTTAAACGGATCGAGCTAAGAACTCGAGGTCTAGTTAATGAACTTTTTGGGGGGCAATACCATTCTGCTTTTAAAGGAAGGGGTATGACATTCTCAGAGGTTCGCGAGTATCAACCTGGAGATGATATAAGGCTTATAGATTGGAATGTGACGGCTAGATCAAACTCTCCATTTATAAAGGTTTTTGAAGAAGAGAGAGAGCTTACTGTTTATTTAATAGTAGATATATCAGCATCTGGTCACTTTGGCTCTAATGAAAAGCTTAAACAGGAAATAGGAGCTGAAATTGCTGCGGTTCTGGGATTTTCAGCAATAAAAAATAATGACAAAGTTGGATTGCTTTTATTCTCCGATATCATTGAAAAATATTTAATTCCTAGGAAAGGAAAAAGTCATATCCTCAGGGTCATTCAAGAACTTCTAAACTGTAAACCTAAAAATAAAAAAACATCAATTAAAACTGCATTTGATTTTTTACTGAAAATATCAACTAGGAAGAGTGTTGTTTTTTTTATCTCAGATTTTATTGATAAAAACTATTGGGATTCTCTTAAGGTTGTTAACCGGAAACATGACCTAATAGGAATACATTTATATGATGAAGCCGAATATAAATTACCTGATGTTGGAGTTGTTAAAGTTGAAGATGCTGAAAGTATGGATTCATTTTGGATTGATACTTCTAACCATTTTTTAAAGTTACGATTACAAGAAAAATTATTATCGGACAAAGATAAATTAATGAAAAATGCAAAAAATATTGGATTTGACTTATTATCAATTTCAACAGAACAAGATTATATTGATCCTCTTCTTGCCTTTTTTAAAATGAGGGAAAAACGATCATAGTATATGATTTATATATTTTTTTTATTTACATCTTTAGCTTTTTCAAATAATTTTATTATCAAAGAAAATTTAGATACAAGTGATGTATTTATTGGTGATGTTCTAATTTGGAGTGTTAGAGTTGAAGGAGATTCAATAAAGAAACTCAGATACCCATTAATTGAGAATACATCAGATTCTATCTTAATAAAAAAACAAGGTTTTTTTAAAGAAAATGATGTCATAGTTGGAACATTCTTCGAGTTAATGGTATGGGATACAGGGTCTTACCTAACACCTATATATCAAGTTGATGTTTTAAATAAAGATAGTACAAAAAATTTCAGTATTTCAACTGACAGGTTATCTTTTTCAGTCACTTCCATTTTAGCAGATTCTTCAATAAAAGATTTTCGCCCCCTTAAAGCACCGATCCCAATTAAGAGAATTATTCCTTTTCGGCTTATTTTTTTTGTTTTAGTGATAATTGTCTCTTTGATTGCTTTTACTCTAATTTTCAAAAAAAGAGAAAAATCCATTTATATCAAAGAAAAATACATAGATAGTAAGGACCCTAAAAATGTGGCATTAGAAAGATTGAATAGTCTTAAAATTAATGGATTGACAAAGGATTTTTACGCTGAACTTTCACATATAACAAGAGAATATATAGAAAATACCCATTTTATTAGAACTCTAGAAATGACTACAGATGAAATTGCTAACAATAGACACCTAATTCAAATAGATGAAATTCAATTGGAATTGTGGATTGATTTTCTTCAAAAAGCAGATAAAGTAAAGTATGCTAAAGAGTTATTTGCAGTTGAAAAAATGAATAGCGATATGGAAAAAATATTAAATTGGATAAATAAAATTTAAAACTCGTCTTTTATTTCAACTCATTTGATCCTGTATCTCATAGATGTAAATTATAATATAATTAATTAATAAATTATTGAGGCTTTGATGGCGAACACTTCAGACATAAGAAATGGTGCAGTAATGCTTCATAAAAATAAGCGAATGAAAGTAGTTGAATTTCAGCATGTAAAACCAGGAAAGGGAAATGCATTTGTCCGAACTAAGTTAAAAGATATTCAAACTGGTAAAGTCATTGATGAAACATTTAACGCTGGTCATAAAATTCAGCTAATACGTGTAGAATCCAAAACGATGCAATTTCTATACGTTGATGGTGAATCACATATTTTTATGGATAATGAGACTTTTGATCAATTAAATGTACCGAATTCATCTGTTGGTGATGGAAAAAACTATTTGATTGCTGGAGTTAATGTGGATTTATTATTTGATGGTAATGAGGTCCTGGATGTTCGCCTTCCATCTCATGTGACTCTTGAGGTTACTGAAACTGAACCTGGGTTTAAGGGTAATACTGCTACCGGAGCATCCAAACCAGCAACCTTAGAGACAGGATATATTCTTAATGTACCTTTATTTATTGATGAGGGAGATAGACTAAGAATAGATACGCGCACTGGCGAATACGTCGAGCGTTCAAAAGATTAATTTTATTGAGGAGAAACAGTATGTGGCAGGATAAATTGAAAGAGATTATATATATTCTTGAGAATTCAAATGTTAATGAAATTGAAGTTGCTTTTTGGGGAAAGAAGTATAGAGTTGTTAAATCCCCCAGTATGGTTACGAGTGGTACCGCAAGTTCTAAGATTGAACAAGTCCAAAATCTACCTGATTCTTCAGAAAACCAAAAAAAACCCTCTAAGACTGAAAAAATTGAAAGCTTAACTGAAGGAGAAGATCTATTATCCCCCATGCCTGGAACATTTTACTCTTCACCAACCCCTGATGACCCGCCATTTGTAACAGTTGGATCAAAAGTTGTAAAAGGACAAACTTTGTGTATTATTGAAGCAATGAAAATCATGAACGAAATTGAATCAGAAATTGATGGAACAGTATCTGAAATTTTCATTCAAAATAGTGATCCAGTTGAATATAACCAATCTTTATTTAAAATAAAACCACTGTAAAGATATGTATAAAAAAGTGTTAATTGCCAATAGAGGTGAAATTGCGTTGAGAGTTATTCGAGCTTGCCATGAGCTAAATATTAAAACAGTAGCCGTTTATTCAACAGCTGACGAATTATCTTTACATGTAAAATTTGCTGACGAAGCTGTTTGCATTGGTCCTCCGATGAGCAAGGATAGTTATCTTAATATTCCTCGGATCATTGCGGCTGCAGAAATAACCGGATCTGATGCAATCCATCCTGGTTACGGCTTTTTATCGGAATCAGCACAGTTTTCAAAAATATGTAAAGAAAATGGTTTTAGTTTTCTTGGGCCTAGCCCAGAAATAATCGATTCTATGGGGAATAAAGCGAAAGCAAAGCAAACAATGAAAGCTGCTGGCGTACCTGTAGTTCCAGGCGGAGATGGTATTTTAGAAAGCCCGGAAGAAGCATTACTCAAAGCAAACGAAATGGGATACCCAATAATGCTTAAAGCTTCTGCCGGAGGTGGAGGTAGAGGTATGAGGTTTGTTAAATCATCTGATGATGTTATTTCTTCGTATAAATCGGCGAATCAAGAATCATTGACGGCTTTTGGTAATGGCGATATTTACATTGAAAAGTTTATTGAAAACCCAAGGCACATAGAAGTGCAAGTTTTATCAGATTCTTTTGGGAATTGCATACATTTAGGGGAGCGAGAATGTTCTATCCAAAGAAGACACCAAAAACTGATCGAAGAATCCCCTTCACCTTTCGTAGATGAAAGAACACGATTAGCCATCGGGCAAGCGGCCGTAAAAGGCGCGAAGTCTGTGAACTATGTAGGTGTTGGAACAATAGAATTTTTAATGGATAAAAACAAAAATTTTTATTTTATGGAAATGAATACAAGAATTCAAGTAGAACACCCAGTAACTGAAATGGTAACTGGAGTTGATTTAATAAAGCAACAAATTAAAATGCATGCTGGGGAAAAGGTTCCTATCGATTCAAAAGGTTTTAAATTGAGAGGTCACTCTATCGAATGTCGAATTAATGCAGAAGACCCTTCAAACAACTTTCTTCCTTTCCCGGGTAAAATCACCAGCTTTCATATGCCCGGAGGAAAAGGGGTAAGGGTAGATTCCCATGCTTATGCTGGTTATGTAATTCCATCTCAATATGATTCAATGATTGGAAAAATTATTGTTCATGCAAAAAACAGGGAACGTGCTATTATTAGAATGCAGAGAGCCCTAGAAGAAACTATTATAGACGGACCCAAAACCACAATTCCTTACCAGATGGCAATTATGAAAGATGATAAATTTAAATCAGGAGATTTTGACACTAGTTTTTTAGAAACATTTACCTTTAAAAATAAAAAAAATATAAAAGAGAGCTAAGGAAAGATGAAAACACCTAAAAATTTATTTTATACAAAAGAGCATGAATGGGCTGATTTTAAGGAGGATGAAGTAACAATTGGAATAACAGATTATGCACAAAGCCAATTAGGTGATGTCATTTTTATCGAATTTCCAGATGTTGGTGAAAAATTCAATTCAGGAGATGTATTTGGTGAAGTTGAAGCAGTAAAAACAGTATCTGAATTGTATCTTCCGATTTCAGGGACTGTAACCAAAATCAACGAAAGTTTAGAAGATGATCCTGAGAGCGTGAATTCAGATCCATATGGAAAAGGATGGCTAGTTAAAATTTCTCCAGAAGACCTTAATGATCGTAAAAGTTTAATTAGTTCAAAAGAATATGAAGATTTTATTAGTTAAATGTCTACTTTTTCAAATTTAAATCAAACTATTGAGAAAAAAGGATCTGCATATGTTGTTTTAATTGATCCTGATAGAAAAAATATCAATTCACTTGACCAGAATGTAAGAGTTGGAAATCACTCAAATGTTGACGCTTTTTTTGTTGGAGGAAGTTTGATGATGGATAGTGAAAGTAATAATAGGGTCGCAAATATAAAAAAAATGTCTGAGATTCCTTTAATCTTATTTCCTGGAGGGGTTGGACAACTAAGTAATCATTATGATGCAATGCTTTTTATGTCCGTTATCTCTGGAAGAAATTCACATTATTTAATTGGTGAACAGGTTATAGCTGCCCCAGTAGTAAAAGACTTAGGTATTGAGACTATTGCAACAGGCTATATACTTCTTGATGGAGGAGCATGCTCTACTGTTGAGTTTATGAGCGGGACTAGGCCAATTCCCACAAATAGAATAGACATAATTATTGCACATGCTTTAGCTGGACAATATTTAGGCATGGACGCAATATATCTAGAATCTGGAAGTGGGGCTCAATCACCGGTTACTAAAGATGTTGTTGCTGCAGTAAGAGAAGCTATCAATATTCCGATAATTATAGGTGGTGGTATTAAATCACCTGAGACGGCAGCAGAATTAGTTAAAGCAGGAGGATCAATCATAGTGACTGGCACAATAACAGAGGAGAATTCAAGTATAATGAGTGAAATTGCAGATGCAGTACATTGGAAGAGAAATGATTAATTTAATTAAAAATCAAATACTTGAAAGCATAGAGGTAAAAACAAATCTTCTAGGCTCATCTCTTTCAGACATTGAAGAAGCAGCAAACATTATGATTACTTCGATTAGAAATAAAGGAAAAATTTTGTGGTGTGGAAATGGTGGAAGTGCTGCAGATGCACAGCATTTATCAACAGAATTAATGGGTGGTATGTCAGACCATGACAGAAAACCAATACCCTCGATTTCTCTAGTGACAGACTCTTCATTTTTAACTGCATGGTCAAATGATACAGACTTTGAATCTATCTTCTCTAGACAAGTACAAGGGCTTGGCCTATCAGGTGATGTCTTAGTAGGTATTTCTACAAGTGGAAATTCAGAGAATATAGTTTCTGCAATCAAACAAGCTAAATTCAAAGAATTAAAAACAATTGTTTTGACTGGAGAAGGATCTGGGAAATTAAAAAATATAGCAGATGTAACGATTAATGTACCTAGTAAAGATACTCAAAGAATACAAGAAAGCCACATAATGATAGGGCAAATTCTATGCGGTCTAATAGAAAAAGACTTATTAAAATAGATTGAAAACCTACCTCAAAGAATATCTAATAATGCTTAAGGTTGAAAAAAATTTATCAAAAAAAACAATACTTGCTTATGAAAGTGATACTATAAAATATCTGGGTTTTATAGAGAATAGTAAAATAAAAGATATAAAAAATATTAAACAAAAAAATATAAGTGAATATATTCACTCATTATATGATCAAAAATTTTCCACAGCTAGTATAGCTAGAATGTTCTCTTCAATAAGGTCTTTTCATAAATTCCTTTACTCGGAAGAAATTGTTAGTCAAAATCCAACAATAACTGTTCTAAACCCAAAAGTATCAAAAAAACTTCCAGAAATTTTAGAGGAAACTGAAATCAGCTCTATTATTTCCGCTGTTAAACAATCTTCACAATTTTATTTTAGAGATAAAGCAATTATTGAAACTTTATATTCTTGTGGTTTAAGAGTCTCTGAATTGTGTGATCTGAATATGTCAAATTTATTTTTAGATGATGAGCTAATGCGTATAGTTGGTAAAGGCTCCAAAGAGAGACTTGTCCCAATATCTAATAAAGCACAAGATTGTATATTAAAATATTTAATTCATAGTAGACCTATGCTTTTAAAAAAAGAATTAGTAGACAATTTGTTTATAAGTAAAAACGGAAACAAGTTGACAAGAGCCATGATAAACAATATTCTAAAAAAACACGTTTTGCTTTCGGGAATATCAAAAAAAGTTTCACCACATACTCTGAGGCATTCATTTGCAACACACTTATTAGATGGGGGAGCAGACCTTCGATTTGTACAAGTCTTATTAGGACATAGTGATATTTCAACTACTCAAATATATACACACTTAGATAAGCATTTACTTAAAGAAGTGTATAAAACACATCACCCGAGGAGTTAGTAATTCTTTTCCGTCTTTCTCCTGAAGCTCTTGTTCTTTTAATTCCAACCCTTATGTTCGCATTATCATTCCACGAATTTGCACATGCTTGGATGGCTTCAAAATGTGGAGATAAAACGGCTGAAAGCTTGGGTCGATTAACACTTAACCCAATTGCTCACCTTGATCCAATAGGGTCTTTGATGATTCTATTTGTTGGCTTTGGTTGGGCAAAGCCCGTCCCGGTTGATGGGGGAAGATTAAGAAACCCAAGAATAGACATGATGAAAATTGCAGCCGCGGGGCCAGTTTCTAATTTACTTTTGGCAATGATTGCAGGTCTGAGCCTTCGATTTCTTAATAATATTCAGTTATTGAATGACTCATTATTTCTAATTTTAATATATTTCACAAGAATTAATATCTCTTTAGCTATTTTTAACTTAATACCTGTTGCTCCTTTAGATGGTTCCCAAATTTTTTCCAGTTATTTAATGAAAAGAAATCCAGCTCTTGCTTGGAAAATTCAGTCTTACGGACCTCAGGTCCTATTTGGACTTATTTTATTTAGCTACGTAACTGGATTTTCAATTTTATGGATGATAATGGAACCGTTTGTAAATTTCTTCATGTTTCTTTTTGTTGGAATAAGTATGTAATTATGACTTTTTTTAAAAGAATTTTCCCTAAAAATAGGTTTAAACAGCAGTCATTATGGAGAACAATATTTATGTTTATTTCAATTGTTTTTATAATCCATTACCTTAAACAGATAACCGTTAATTAATTATGGCTAGACTAATTGAATGTGTACCAAATTTTTCAGAAGGGAGAGATGACTCTAAAATAAATAAAATTATAGCTTCTATAAAATCTGTTAAAGGAATAGTTATTTTAGACGTTGACCCAGGTAAAGATACGAATAGAACTGTGGTTACAATGGTTGGCGAACCTGAACATGTTATTGAAGCAGCTTTTAGAGGAATAAAGTGCGCTTCTGAAGTCTTGGATATGGCGAATCATACTGGAACGCACCCAAGAATCGGGGCAACTGATGTTTGTCCGTTTATTCCAATACAGGACGTATCAATTGAAGAGTGTATTAAACTCACAAATATTTTGGCAGAGAAAGTTGGAAATGAGTTAAGCATACCTGTTTATCTTTATGAAAAATCAGCAAAATCAAAAGAAAGAATTAAACTACCCAATATAAGAGCTGGTGAATATGAGGGCCTATCAGAAAAACTTTTAAACCTCGAGTGGAAGCCTGATTATGGTCCTTCTAAAATCCATACTAAAGCTGGGGCTGTTATAATTGGATGCCGAGATTTTTTGATAGCCTATAATATAAATTTAAATACGAAAGATCATCGTTTGGCAACAGATATTGCCTTTGAGCTGAGGGAGGCTGGTAGAAGTAAGCGCATTCCAAATCCAAAATCTAAAAATTTATTAGATGGTGAGATCATAAGAACCGAAGATGGAAAACCTGTAAAAGTACTAGGTCTTTTTAAAGATGTTAAAGCAATTGGATGGTATGTACATGAATATAAAAGGGCCCAAATTTCAATTAATTTTAACAATTATAAGAAATCATCTATTCATGATGTTTTTGACCAAGCAAATAAATTAGCAAATGAAAGAGGTGTAAGGATTACAGGCAGTGAACTAGTTGGGCTTGTTCCACTAGATGCTATGTTAAGTGCGGGTAAATATTATTTAAAAAAACAAGGTCGAAGCATCGGTGTTCCAGAGCAAGATATTATTGAATGCGCTGTTCAATCTTTAGGCTTAAATGACGTTACTAAGTTTAAGCCCGAAGATAAAATAATTGATTATGCAGTTTCAAGCAATACTGATTCTTTAGTTGATCTTAATTTTTTACATGAACTTTCAAGAAACAGCCCAGCTCCAGGAGGCGGGAG
>Ga0213863_10003177_pt1 | contig 11369 bp, 11 predicted proteins | sample PICome_8_FD_160128 | JGI IMG/M metagenome (GOLD analysis project Ga0213863, IMG submission 160128) | Coastal seawater microbial communities near Pivers Island, North Carolina, United States - PICO497 | ecosystem: Environmental > Aquatic > Marine > Coastal | place: USA: North Carolina... | reverse complement strand
ATCATTAACCATTTCACTTTCTACTAATGATTTACCAATAGGATAGCCAGCACTCAATAAAAAAGTATTTGCAATTCCTCCCCCTATAATTATTCCATCAACTTTGCTAATAAGTTTTTTTAAAATATTTAGTTTTGTAGAAACTTTAGAGCCGCCGATTATTGCAAGGACAGGTTTTCCTGGATTTGTAAATATTTTTTCTATGTTTAGTATCTCGTTCATCATAAGTAAGCCGCCGCAGCTGATAGGGACGTGTTTAGAGACGGTATAGGTTGATGCATGCTTTCTGTGAGCAGCTCCAAAAGCATCCATTACAAACACGTCGCAATTTTTCGCAATTTTTTTAGCTAGATTACCATCTCCAGATTTTTCACCTTTGAGAAATCTAGTATTCTCGTAAAGAGTGACGTCATTTATATATTTAGGAGATTCTATGTCTAATGGAGTCTCTTCAAAGTAAACATCTTTTTTTAAAATTTCTGATAATCTCTCGGCGACAATTTTAAGACTATGCTTTTTATTGAACACGCCTTCTTCAGGTCTGCCAAAATGAGATATGATTGCCAGTTTTGCTCCTTTTGATAAGGCATATTGAATTGTTGGGATTGCAGCCTTAATTCTAGCATCATTAACAATGCTGTTATCTTTAGTTGGGACATTCAAGTCTTCACGAATTAATATATTTTTTCCTTCAATATCTACATTAATTAATTTGTTGTATTTTGACATTACTTGGCATTCATTAAAGCTAAAGTTACATCCAACATTCTATTTGAAAAACCCCATTCGTTATCATACCAAACATAAACTTTTAATAATTTTTCATCCATTACTTTTGTAAGATTAGAGTCATAGATAGATGAAGCTGGATTATGATTAAAATCAGTTGATACTAGCGGAATATCATTAAATTCGATTATATTTTTCATTTCATTTTGAGATGCTTTTAGTAGTAAATCATTAACTTCTTCTATTGAAGTTGTTTCTTTTGTTCTAACTACTAGATCAACTACAGAAACATTTACAGTAGGGATACGAACAGCCAGACCATCAAGTTTTCCTTCAAGCTCTGGTATTACAAGACCTACATTCTTTGCGGCTCCAGTTTTTGTGGGTATCATTGACATTGTTGCTGCTCTCGCTCTTCTAATATCCACATGGTTTGCATCTGTTAATCTTTGATCATTGGTAAATGAATGAATAGTTGTGATTAATCCATGCTCTATTCCAATATTGTCATTAAGTACTTTTATTACAGGGGCTATACAATTGGTTGTGCATGAAGCATTTGAAATTATTACATCGTCTTTAGTTAAAATATTTTCATTCACCCCAACAACTACAGTTGCGTCAACATTCTTACCTGGAGCTGATATAATTACTTTTTTTGCCCCATTTTTTAAGTGAATCTCAGTACCCTCTTTAGAGTTAAATTTACCAGTACATTCATAAACCACATCAACATTGTATTTCCCCCAATTTATTTTACTAGGGTCTCTTTCAGAGGTAATATTTATTTTGTCACCATCAACATACATAAAATTATTGTCAGCTGAAACTTCTTTATTGAACTTACCATGTGCTGAATCATATTTTGTTAAGTGAGCACTAACTGAGTTATCACCAACATCATTAATAGCAACAATTTTTAAATCTTTATGATACTCAGATTCGTAAAGCGCTCTAAGAATGTTTCTACCGATCCTTCCGTAGCCATTTATTCCAATATTAATTGTCATATTTATATTCCCTATATTTAATTTTTCTTAAGCATTATTTCTGCATGATCAATAATATTTTGAGAAGTAAACCCAAAATATTTTAATAATTCGCCACCTGGAGCGGACTCGCCAAAAGAATCAATTCCAATAGTTTTTCCATTCAAGCCAACATATTTATACCAACAAGATGTTGAACCTGCTTCTATTGAAATTCTTTTATCTATATGCGGAGGAAAAATTTCTCTCTTATAATATTCATCTTGTTTGTCAAAAATCTCATTTGATAACATTGATACAACTCGAGTACCAATTCCTTTTTTCTCTAATAAATTCGCTGCTTTAATTGTTATATCTATTTCGCTACCAGTTGCAATTAATATTATATCTAATTTCTTAGAATCTTTTAATACGTATGCACCTTTATTAATTAAAGCTATTTGCTCGTTAGTCCTTTTTTGAAATTCACAATTTTGTCTAGACAATATTAAGCATGTGGGCCCATTCCTATTTTCTAAGGCATACTTCCAAGCTATTGCGGTCTCTATAGTATCGCAAGGCCTTATAACAGTATTATTGGGTATGTCCCTTAAACTATTTGTCTGCTCTATAGCCTGGTGTGTTGGCCCATCTTCTCCAAGACCTATCGAATCATGTGTAAACACATATATATTTTTTAACTTCATGATTGCGCTCATTCTTATTGCATTTTTTGAATAGTCAGAAAAAGTTAAGAAGGTTCCGCCATACGGTATAAAACCTTTATGTGAACTAATCCCGTTCATTATTGCTGACATTCCAAATTCTCTAACGCCATAGTTTATATAATTACCGCCTGTAAATTCTTTGATTTCTTTTGAGCCCGACCATAACGTAAGGTTTGAAGCAGCAAGATCAGCAGAACCTCCAAGCATTTCAGGTAATATTTTTGCATAAGCTTCAATACAATTTTGAGATGCTTTTCTAGTAGCAATCGTCTCACCTTTTTCGTTGCATAGTTTAATAAATTCTTGAGACTTCTCTAACCAATTTTCTGGCATCTCTTCGGATAATCTTCTTTCTAGTTCTTTAGTTTCTCCAGGATATTTACTTTTATGATTATTAAAATCAAGCGTCCATTTATCTTCAAGTTTAGAACCGGCATTTGTGTTGTCCCAAAAATCATAAATATTTTTAGGTATTTCAAATGGTCCATAATCCCAGCCAATATTCTTTTTAGTTAAGTTTGTCTCCTCATCGCCAAAAGGGGCGCCGTGAGAACTCTCTTTACCTTCTTTATTTGGTGATCCATACCCTATTTTTGTTTTACAACATATTAGTGTTGGTTTATCTTTTGAATGTAGGGCTATATTAATAGAATTTATTAGTTGCTCTGAAGAATGACCATCCACATCTTTAATAACATTCCAATTATATGATTCGAATCTTTTTACTGTGTCATCTGTAAACCATCCTTCTACCTCTCCATCAATCGAGATGCCGTTATCATCATAAAAAACTATTAACTTATTAAGTTGTAGGGTTCCAGCAAGAGAGCAAACCTCGTGAGAAATTCCCTCCATTAGACAACCATCTCCTGCGAAAACATAAGTATTATGGTCTATAATCTTCGAATCTGCTTTATTATACTGAGCGGCTAAAGTTTTCTCTGCTATAGCCATACCAACAGCATTAGCTAGTCCTTGACCTAGAGGACCTGTGGTTGTCTCAACACCTTCAGTAAGATGTGATTCAGGATGACCAGGAGTTTTTGAATGCAACTGCCTGAAATTTTTGAGTTCATCTATATTTAAATCATAGCCAGTGAGATGTAAAAGACTATATAGCAACATAGAGCCATGACCATTGGAAAGCACAAACCTGTCTCTATTTATCCATCGAGGATTTTTTGGATTATGCTTAAGGTAATCACTCCACAAAACTTGAGCTATATCTGCCATCCCAAGTGGCATTCCAGGATGACCAGATTTTGCTTTATCAATAGCGTCCATAGACAATGCTCGCAAAGCATTTGCCATATCACGTCTAATGTTATTGTCTGTTTTTGCTGCCAATCTTTGTTTCTTCGTTGTTAATAAGGTTTTTAATATTGGTTTTATGTTTGTATATTACTACAATAGATAAAATCAAATATATACAAGTTAATACTAAATTCTCATAACTTAACCATGTGTATATTGGTAAAAAAGTAAGTGTGACTATAGCAGATAAAGCTGAGTACCTAAACAGAAATGCGGTTATTAGCCAAGTTAATAGGCAAATTACTCCTAATACAAGATCAAAACCCAAAACAGTACCCAAGGCTGTTGCGACACCTTTCCCGCCTTTAAAACTATAAAAAATTGGGAATATATGGCCAATCACAGCTATTACCCCTATAATTTGAATAATTATTTTATTTTCAAAAAAATAATAAGCTATAAAAACAGGCAGAAAACCTTTTAAAATATCAATTACGAGTATAGTAAAGGCCAAGATCTTGTTACCAGACCTTAAAATGTTTGTCGCACCTGGATTATTTGATCCATAGCTCCTAGGATCTTGCATTTTGCAAATCTTTGAAAAAATTATTGAGCTATTTATCGAGCCAAAAATATAGCTGATAACTATTAATATGATAGAAAGAATGAAAAAATTATCCAATTTGCCCTCAAAAATAAATAATGGTTATAATTTATGATGATTAATTATAAAGATAAAATTGGAGAAAAATATAAAAAAATATTATTTATACATGGTTGGGGTTTTAACATTAAGATATGGGAAGATTTTGTTAGCTCATTCATGAGTGAAAAAAATTGCACTTTCATAGATTTATATAAATATATAGGTGATTCTAAAGGAAATCTAAAACTAGCCGCAAAAGAGGTACTTGATGAACATGAAGATGTTGATTTGATAATTTCATGGTCACTTGGTTGTTATTTGGCAAAAGAAATAGAAATTTTAAACAAAACGAATGCTATTAAATTGATTTATATTTCATATTCACCAAGATTTATGATTTCTGATACGTGGAGTTTTGGTTTTGAGAAAAATACAATTAAAAAACTAAGGAATGATCTCAAAAAAGATATAATTAAAACATTAAAAAATTTTTACTTGTTAATACTTGGAGATTTTAAGAGTAAAAAAAATATGTATAAAAAAATTATTTCAAATATAGAGTTAATGTCGGCTGTGGATCCAAAAAATTTAAGCGATGGGTTAAATATTATTGAAGAATCTGATTATAAGAATTTTTGTAAAAGCAAAGAAGTGTGTAATTTATATATTTATGGAGATAATGATAGCATATCTCCCTTTGGCATAAGAAAATATATTGAAAATTGGGAGCCCGTTTCCGTTATTAAGGTTATACCAAACTCTTCACACATACCTTTTTTAACAAATCCAGATGATTTTTATAAAATTGTAAAAGAGTTTATATGAGTAAAAAATTAAAAAAACATGTAGCTGAAAAATATATAGAATCAGCTATTGTTCAAAAAGAAATTATAAATAGATTAATGGAAAGACTTTCTTTTATTAATTTATCGCCACGTAAAGTTGCAGATCTTGGTTCTGGGGTTGGTTTGAGCACAGAAAGTTTGTTGAAACTTCATCCTAATTCTGAATTTTATATGATTGATTACTCGTTTAAATCTTTAAATTCTAATATCCTGCAAAATAAAAGTATTAATTCTGTTTGCGCAAACTTTAAGAATATACCATTTGAAAATAATACATTTGATTTTGTATTTTCTTCTTCGGCCTTGCATTGGGAATTAGATATTAAATCTTCTTTTGAAGAAGTTTATCGAATTTTAAAACCTGGAGGACTTTTTTTATTTTCAACTTATGGTCCTGATACTTTAATCGAACTAAGATCTGCGTGGGCTCAAATTGATGATTATAGACATGTTAATGATTTTTATGATATGCATGATATCGGTGATTTAATGTTAAATTTAAATTTTATGGATTCAGTGCTGGATACTGAAAAAATAATTATCCAATATGACAATGTAAAGCAATTGCAAAAAGACCTAAAGAATATTGGTTCGAAGGTTCTTCGTGATAAAGATGAGGAAATTCCGCTGCAAGGAAATATTAAAATGAGATTAATGTACCAAGAATATGAAAAATTTAGATCAAAATCAGGGGAATTGCCGGCCACCTATGAAGTAATCTACGGCTCAGCATGGAAAAAAATGGACAATATAATTCAGTACAGCAAATAAGTTGCTAAATTAGGGAATTTTTTGTTTTGTACACTATATTATTAAAGCCTAATTTAGTATACTTACGCCATAAAATTTAATGGTTAATTTGCATTATGATTCAGTATAAGGAAGGTGAGATTAAAGAGTTTATAATTAGGCCAAATAACTCATTATCCTGGAAAGGTAATAAGATATTCTTTTTTTTATTGTTTTTTGTGTCTTTTATTATAGCTTTTTCATTTGCAATGGTTGGAATGTGGTTAATAGTTCCATTTACTGGGCTTGAAATGATTTTGTTAGGGTCAGCGCTTACATACTGTTATATAAAAAACTCTCAATGCGAAGTTGTTAAAATTGATGAAAATAAGGTTTCAGTAGCGCTTATTAAAATGAGAAATAAAAAAGTTTTTAATTGTAATAGATATTGGGCTAAATTTGTTTTAAATAAGCCTCGTTTGAGTGGATACCCTCATAAATTGGTACTAAGATCGGCAGGAAGAGAGATGGAAATAGGGGCATTATTAACAGATGAAGAAAGAATAAAACTAGCTAAAATGCTAAAAAAAAACGTAGAGTAGAAATATACAAGGAGCATATAAAACAATGTTTTTAATTAAAAATTTGATTTTGTTTATAACACTAATGGCAAATTTTAGTTTGGCAAATGCAGGATGGTTGGATCTAAATATGACTGAAGGGGTAACTGATATTAGTCAAGAAGTATTCGGGTTGCATATGTTGATACTTTGGATATGTGTCGTTATAGGCGTTTTAGTTTTTGGCGCAATGTTTTGGTCTATTTTAATGCATAGAAAATCAAAAGGAGTTACTCCAGCAACTTTTCACGAAAGCACAAGTTTAGAATTTTTATGGACAATAGTCCCCTTTGTAATATTAATTGGTATGGCAGTTCCTGCTACAAAGACATTAATCAAAATGTATGATCATAGTGATTCAGAAATACATATAAAAATTACTGGTTACCAGTGGTTGTGGCAATATGAATACCTAAATACAAATGTTTCGTTTTATAGTAAATTATCTACCCCATATGATGAAATTTATAATAAAAGTACAAAAAACGTGAATTATTTACAGGAAGTAGATAAAGAACTTATTGTGCCAGTAAACAAAAAAATTAGATTCTTATTAACATCCAATGATGTATTGCATGCATGGTGGGTGCCGGATTTAGCTCTTAAGAAGGATGCTATTCCAGGATATATAAATGAAATGTCGGTAGTTATTAATGAGCCTGGGATTTATAGAGGAAGATGTGCCGAGTTATGCGGAAGACATCATGGTTTTATGCCGATAGTAATAAAAGCGGTTGAAGAGAAGGAATATGAAGAATGGTTGGCAAATGCTGAAAAAGCTAAGACATCAGACGTAGCTAAAATTAATAAATAAGGGAGAAATACTATGAGTTCGGTCGTAAAAGATACACATCATGACGAGCATCCATCAGGAATCATGAGATGGATAACCACAACAAACCATAAAGATATTGGAACTTTATACTTATGGTTTGCAATGATTATGTTTTTTATTGGTGGTTTAATGGCTTTGGTAATCCGATCAGAACTTTTTCAACCAGGGTTGCAATTTGTAGATCCTCAATTTTTTAATTCGATGACCACAATGCATGCTCTCGTGATGATATTTGGAGTAGTAATGCCAGCATTCACTGGTCTTGCAAACTGGATGATACCAATAATGATTGGCGGCCCAGATATGGCCTTGCCCAGAATGAATAACTGGAGTTTTTGGATAATGCCTTTTGCATTTTCTATGCTTCTTTCTACATTATGGATGGACGGTGGAGCACCTGCAGGTGGTTGGACATTATATCCACCATTAAGTCTTCAAACTGGTGATGCATTCCCATTTTTGATATTTGCAATACACTTCATGGGTTTATCTTCAATAATGGGCGCAATAAATATTGTAGCAACAATACTTAATATGAGAGCCCCTGGAATGACATTAATGAAAATGCCTTTATTCGTATGGACTTGGCTAATTACAGCGTTTTTATTAATTGCTGTAATGCCTGTATTAGCAGGTGGCGTTACCATGCTTTTAACAGACAAATTTTTTGGAACTAGCTTCTTTAACGCTGCAGGCGGTGGAGATCCAGTAATGTTTCAACATATATTCTGGTTCTTTGGGCACCCAGAAGTATACATCTTAATACTCCCATCGTTCGGTGTAGTTTCGGCCATTATACCAACTTTTGCACGTAAGCCACTATTTGGATACAGTTCTATGGTTTATGCAACAGCTTCAATAGCTTTCTTGTCATTCATAGTTTGGGCGCATCATATGTTCACAGTTGGAATGCCTTTAGCAGGAGAAGTCTTCTTTATGTTTGCAACTATGTTAATTGCTGTCCCTACAGGCGTGAAAGTATTTAATTGGGTAACAACCATGTGGAAGGGCGCAATGACATTCGAAACCCCAATGTTATTTGCTATAGGATTCATAGTTATGTTTACTATTGGAGGTTTTTCAGGGCTAATGCTTGCTATAACACCGGCAGATTTCCAGTATCACGACACTTATTTTGTGGTCGCGCATTTTCATTACGTCTTAGTTCCAGGCTCAATATTTGCAATCATGGCAGCTTGCTATTTCTGGCTACCAAAATGGACAGGAAATATGTACCCAGAAACTTTAGGGAAAATCCATTTTTGGCTTTCAACATTTTTTGTAAATTTAACATTTTTCCCAATGCATTTTGTCGGATTAGCCGGCATGCCAAGAAGAATTCCGGATTATTCTTTGCAATTTGCTGATTATAATATGATTGCAAGTATTGGTGCATTTGGATTTGGATTTGCACAGCTAATATTTTTATATCTTATAATTAAAACAATAAAAGGCGGGAGCAAAGCTACAGATCAAGTTTGGGAAGGAGCGGAAGGATTAGAGTGGACATTGTCTTCACCTCCTCCTTATCACTCTTTTAGTACTCCGCCAGTAATAAAATAATTAACGTATACAGGAGTTTTTTTGGAGATAAAGCGAAAAGTAAAAATAACAACAATTATTTTATTTATAGTTGCTGTGACAATATACATTAGTTTTTACTTAATTATGTCTAGTAGGTAATAAAAATTATGAAAGAGAAAAAGTTAAATATAAAAACAGCAAAAAAACTTATTTTTATTTGTTTTTCAATGTTTTTATTTTCTTTTGCATTAATACCTTTGTACAACGTGATATGTGATGTTACAGGTTTGAACGGAAACACCTCAAACTTAAAAGAAAAAGTTGATTCATATACTGAAAGTGTTAGTTCTAAAAAACTAAACATACAATTTATTTCACATCAGCCAAATAATAAGAAGCTTACTTTTAAACCTTCAGAATTTGAAATGGAAGTATCTCCTGGAAAAATTTACAGCACTATGTATTTGGCAACAAATAATACTAGCTCTAATATTGTTGGTCAGGCAGTACCAAGCGTATCTCCAAACGAAGCTTCAAAATATTTAAAAAAAATAGAATGTTTTTGTTTTGAGGAACAAACTTTTAAGCCCGGAGAGGTAACTAACTTGCCATTGTATTTTGCTATAGATGAAAAAATGCCAAAAAGAATAAAAACAGTAACATTGTCATATTCTTTTTTTGAAATTATGAATGTGTCAAAAAAAAATTAAATAAAAGGGGAACTTAGATGTCTGAATCAGGAAGTTATTATGTGCCACATGGAAGCAAGTGGCCGATTATTGCAACCATAGGCGTATGTACAGCAATGGTTGGCGGCTCATCGCTATTAAATGGAAACGATATGGGGAAATATATCCTAGCTATTGGCCTAGCAATGGTTGTTTTTATGATAGTCGGATGGTTTAGTACCGTAATTTCAGAAAGCGAAGATGGTATGTACGACGAACAAGTTGATTCATCTTTTAGATGGGGAATGATATGGTTTATTTTTTCAGAGGTGATGTTTTTCGCAGCCTTTTTTGGTGCATTATTTTATGTTAGAACCTACTCTTTGCCATGGCTTGGTGGAGAAGGTACAGGTTTGGCTACAAATACTTTTTTATGGCCAGAATTTGAAAATATATGGCCTTCAACTGCAAATGGCCCCGGTGAGATAGGTGGAGATTTCAAAACTATGGGCGCCTGGGGTCTGCCAGCACTTAACACGGCTATTCTTTTAACTAGTGGAGTAACCTTAACTTGGGCACATCATGCGTTAAAAGAAATGAAGAGAATGCAATTAATAATTGGCTTAGCTCTAACAGTAGCATTAGGTGCGGTATTTATGTACTTTCAGGCAGTTGAGTATGGACATGCATTTAATGATTTAAATTTAAACATGGGTAGTGGTATATACGGTTCTACATTTTTTATGCTGACTGGTTTTCACGGTTTTCATGTAACTATAGGTACAATTATGTTGCTAGTTATCCTTGGAAGATCAATATATGGGCACTTTAATCCAAAGAATCATTTTGCTTTTGAGGCAGTAGCATGGTACTGGCATTTTGTTGATGTAGTTTGGCTAGGGTTATTTATATTTGTATATTGGGTATAAATTATTTCCCTATACCATGTGGTTGAATGTAACCATTCATATACATGATAATGAGTATAATAAATAAGAGCACAGATAATCCGATTCTCACTTTAAGTGCGTTTACAACTCTTTTTTTGTTGCCTTTGTCTTTTACTAGAAAAAATAATGAGCTGAATAAACTTATTATGATGAGTAAGAACAAAAATATGAATATTACTTTAAACATTGATAGTTTTTTTATTTATGAAGTTTAAATTACTTTCTAGCATCATTTTTCTAATATGTATATCCTTATTTTTAGCGTTGGGGTTTTGGCAACTAGATAGAGCTAATGAAAAAGAGCAAATCATAAAGTTATACGAAAAAAGACAATTAGCTGAACCTGTAAATCTTGTAATTTTTCCAAAAAATAATATTGCAAATACATTTTATAAAAATTATAAGATAAAAGGAAAATATCTAAATAAAACTTTTTTGCTAGACAATAAAATTAAAAATAAGAAACCTGGATTTAACGTATTAAGCTTATTTAAAGTAGCTAAGAATGGAGAAATAATTCTTGTAGATAGAGGTTGGATTTTAATGGAAGGGGCAAGGCAAGACATTGAAGAAAATTACAAATTTTTGAATAATCAAGGAATAGACAAGAATGTACAAGAAATTAATGGGTATATTTACCCAAGAGAGAAGAGTTATACTATTGGGGAAATTTCGACGAACGAGAGCTGGCCTAGATTATTGCAGGCAATAAACTTTAATGAAATAAAAAATACTATAAAAGAAAAAGAACTTCTAATTCCAGATATAGTGTTTAGATTGAACTCCAAAGAAAAATTTGGATTTGATAGAAGCTGGAACATTGTTTCTATGACTGCCAGCAAGCACTTAGGTTATGCGTTTCAATGGTTTAGC
>Ga0213863_10003176_pt1 | contig 11371 bp, 2 predicted proteins | sample PICome_8_FD_160128 | JGI IMG/M metagenome (GOLD analysis project Ga0213863, IMG submission 160128) | Coastal seawater microbial communities near Pivers Island, North Carolina, United States - PICO497 | ecosystem: Environmental > Aquatic > Marine > Coastal | place: USA: North Carolina | collected... | reverse complement strand
GGGCAGTTTGGTGGTGAGAGTAATGAAACAGAAGACACTTGGCAGTTTGCTAAAGAGTCATCTGGGAATACAGTAGACCCTCGTAATCATCATCCCAATCTGTTGTCTTTAAATGGGGCCGTTGTCGATGGACAACTTGGCTTCTCGGTTGCATTTAGCACCGATCATTTTGCTAAACAATCAATAGAAGATTTTTCTAAATCGTTTAAACACTATTTAGAATCTATTATTAATCATTGTGTGGTCCAAAATCTCACCCAATATACTCCGTCAGATTTTCCAACAGCAGAAATCTCCCAAGTCTCTCTAGATACTATCTTAAAAGCAGGCAAGGTGGATAAGCTCTATGCTCTTTCACCCTTGCAAGAAGGCATGTTATTCCATGCCCTACATGCTAAAGAATCCGATCAATATTGCGTACAGCTTGAATGGACTTATGAGGGCAAATTAAATACCAAAGCCTTAAAAGAAGCTTGGCAAGGACTTGTTGATCATTATGATATTTTACGTACTCGATTTGTTTGGCAAGATGTCGACAAACCTGTGCAGGTCGTTGAAAAGACTGTTAAGCTACCATGGTTTCAAGAAGATTACTCTAAGCTTAATAAACAGGAACAAACTAAACAATTAAACGCTTATGTCCATAGTGATCGCTTTAGTGGCTTTGATTTAACCAAGCCGTGTGTAATGCGATTACATATAACTAAATTAGCGAAAGACCGCCATCACTTTATATGGACGAAGCATCATATTCTCCTAGATGGTTGGTGCGGACCTATGCTATTCAAAGAGCTTAGCGCACGTTATGGCGCCATTATCAAAGGGACAAAGCCTATTGTAGTGCAATTACCTCCCTTTAGACGCTATATAGAGTGGATACACAATCAGGATAAAAATGAAGCCACGCAATTTTGGACAGAACAATTATCAGATATAGAGTCCGCCACTGAGATTCGTGTGCAAAAGGCTGGAATTAGATTAGACCCAAACAAACCGATTAAAGACTTAGGGTCTATCAAGCATGTATTTGATGTTTCAGCTACTCAATCAATTGAAAAGTGCGCCAAATCAGAAGCCGTTACCGTTAATAGTTTGGTACAATTAGCTTTTGCCAATATATTATCGCGTTACAGTGGTGAGCAAAAAATTATTTATGGTTCTGTTTTATCCGGCCGATCACATGATCTTTATGGTATCAATAAGATGATTGGCTTATTAATTAATACGCTGCCTATGGCCGTTAGCATTGAAGCCACTAGGTCAGTTGCAGATCACCTGAAGAAAATGCATCAAACCGTACAAGAGGTGAATCATTTTAGTTATTGTGGACTCTCTGAAGTACAGCGTTACAGTGCTGTTCAATCAGGTGACCCATTATTTAATGTGCTGTTTGTGTTTGAAAATTATCCGGCGTGTGAGGCAGGTGAAGAAACAGATTTAGTGATTCGTGATGTTAAGGCGCATGAAAAAACCAATTACCCCTTATCAGTCATAGCCTATATTAGTGAAGGAAAGCTTCAACTTAAGCTCGATTATGATCGAGATTGCTTTGCAGATGACGTGATGGCAACTGTATTAAGGCATATGGTTAATTTTATTAAAAGGGCCATAGAGGATGTGTCACAGCCCATTCGTGCAATCAAAACACTAGAAGAAAATGAACGTAAAAAAATCCTCATCGATTGGAATGACACCAAAGCCGCTTACCTAAAAGGTAAAACTATTAATCAATTATTTGAAGAGCAAGTGAGAAAGACCCCAAATAATACTGCGGTAGTATTTGAGAACGAAAAACTAACTTATAAAGAATTAAACCAAAAAGCTAATCAACTCGCACGATTAATCCGAGCTAAATACAAAAAGCAAACCAAAAAAGAATTAAAGCCGGATAGTTTAATTGGCCTATGTATCGAACGATCTTTAGATATGATCATTGGCATATTAGGGATCTTAAAAGCAGGAGCCGCCTATGTGCCACTCGATCCTGACTATCCACAAGATCGCCTGGAATATATGATTGAAGATTCTCACGAAGGGTTAATTATCACTCAACAAGATATAGTAGCCAGTGATGGATTTTTAGATAAACTGCATCATGATGAATTGTTAGTAATGGATAGTGATAAGGTTAAAGTAGACCTTAAAAAACAAAGTAAAACAAATCTAGAATCCATAAGTGGCCCTAATGACTTAGCTTATGTGATTTATACCTCGGGTTCTACGGGAAGGCCGAAGGGTGTGATGGTAGAGCACCATAGCCTTATTAACTTATCACAGATACAGAAAAACACTTTTGGTTGCAACAAAAATACCCGTTCTCTGCAATTTGCACCCTTTTCATTTGATGCGGCATCATGGGAAATATTTGTGAGTCTAACTAGTGGCGGGGCGTTATATGTTGTCTCAAGTAAGGCCAGACAAAATAGTAGTGAGCTTATTAACTATTTATATAACAACAAAATTAATTTAGCAACGTTGCCGCCTGCTTTATTGTCTGTGCTTCCTGAATCAGCGTTGCCTTCTCTAAAGTCACTAGTCATTGCCGGAGATAAATGTGAAAGATCTGTCATGGATGTGTGGTCCAAAGGCAGGCGCCTCATTAATGCCTATGGCCCGACAGAGAGCACGGTGTGTGCCTCAATGCACGAGTATAACAAGGGAGATTCAGCCACTAATATTGGGAAACCTAATCCTAATACACAGCTATATATTGTAGATAATAATCTAAACCCCAGCCCCATCGGCACGCCAGGCGAACTCTATATTGGTGGAACAGGCCAAGCTCGCGGCTATCTAAATCAAGTAAAATTAACCAAGGAATGCTTTATTACCAATCCATTTGCCAAAGAATTAGGCCTGCCAGAGTCAGATAGAATCTATAAAACAGGGGATCTTGTCAGATGGCTTCCCGATGGCAACATTGAATATTTAGGCCGCACCGACTTTCAAGTGAAGATTCGTGGGTTTAGGATAGAGCTCGGTGAAATTGAAAATGTATTGACTAAGCATGAAAATATTTCACAAGTATGTGTATTAGCGAAAGAAAAAGAAAATCAAAAATACCTGACGGCCTATTATGTGCTGACAAAAGGCACGTCAGATACCAGCATCGATACGTTGCGTGATTATTTATCTGAAAGACTCCCTGATTATATGGTACCAACGGCTTTTGTAAAACTCGATGAAATGCCATTAACCCCCAATGGTAAGATTAATCGTAAAGCCTTGCCTGACCCTGATATGTGCCTGCTGGGTGAGGAATATGTGGCAGCTTCTGATGACATCGAAGAAAAGTTGGTACAAATTTGGCAAGAAATTTTGAAGTTAGATAAAATTGGTATTTATGATCTATTTTTTAACTTAGGGGGGCACTCTTTATTAACTATACAGTTACAGTCAAAAATAAAAATTGCATTTAATATTGATTTTGGCATTGCAGATATCTTTCAATACCCTACTGTCTTTACTTTTGCTGAATTTGTTAGAGGTAAATTAGGTATTTCTAAAAAAACAAAAGAAAAACAAACTAAAAAAGCCAGAAGAAAGTTAGGCTCAGATCAAACAGGTTCACAAGACATAGCAATAATAGGCTTGGCGTGCAGGGCTCCTGGGGCTGATAATATCAAAGAATATTGGCATAATTTAGAAAACAGTGTTGAATCTATTAGAGATTTAACTGATGAAGAGTTGTTATCACTTAATGTTGATCAAAAGTTATTAAATGATGTTAATTATGTGAAACGCGGTGGTTTTTTTAATAATCTAGAAGATTTTGATGCTGGATTCTTTGGATATTCTCCTTTAGAGGCTAAAAGTATCGACCCGCAAATGCGCCACTTCTTTGAATGTGCTTGGAATGCATTAGAAGATAGTGGCGCTATTAAGAAACGTAGTGAGCTTGGTGTTGGAGTATTTTCGGGCAAAGGGTCAGATCAATATTTAATAGAAAACATAATGAACGACCCTGATTCTATTGATGCGTTAGGTTGGTGGAGTTTAGGTGTAAATAATAAGTATTTATCCTCTAAGGTGTCTTATCATTTTAATTTGGATGGACCTAGTTTTGATGTTAATGCAGCTTGTTCTACAGGTTTAGTTGCTGTTGACATTGCAGTTGATAGTTTGTTAAATGGAAAAAGTGACATAGCAATAGCCGGTAGCGTATCATTGCGTCAAAAATCAGGCTACTTATATCAAGAAGGGATGATAGCCTCTCCCGATGGGCATTGTCGTGCCTTTGATGAAAAAGCTAAGGGGACTGTGGGCGGTAGCGCCGTAGGCGTTATTGTATTAAAACGCTTGGATGATGCGTTAATGGACAATGATCAGATTTATGCGGTGATCAAAGCTTCTGCAATAAATAATGATGGTTCAGCGAAGGTTGGCTATACTGCCCCGAGTGTTGATGGGCAATCTAAGGTAATAACAGATGCTATTGAAAAATCAGGGGTTGATCCGGATACTATTTCATATGTTGAAGCCCATGGTACAGCAACGCCATTAGGTGACCCAATAGAGGTATCGGCTTTAACTCAAGCATATAGAAACTTCACAGATAAAAAACAATATTGTGCTATAGGGTCGGTTAAAACCAATATTGGGCATACAGATACAGCGGCTGGTGTAATGGGTCTAATCAAAACAGTGTTAGCGTTAAAGCATAAAAAAATTCCAGCCAGTTTGCATTTTAATCAAGCCAATCCTGAATTTGATTTTGAGAATAGTCCATTTTTTGTAAATACTGAGTTACGTGACTGGGAGATCTCAGAAGGTGCGCCAAGACGAGCGGGAGTAAGCTCTTTTGGTATTGGTGGCACCAATGCGCATGCTATTTTAGAAGAAGCGCCAGAGCGAGAAGTTTCGAGTGAAAGTCGTAAACAGCAACTCTTATTATTATCTGCCAAAACTGATACTTCAGTGAGTGCCTATGCCGATAAATTAGCTAATTTCTTAAAAGATAACAAGGCCGATATTAAATTAGCGGATGTGGCTTATACACTGCAAGTCGGCCGAGAGAGCTTGAAGCATAGAAGGTGTTATGTTGCAGAATCTCTTGATCAAGCAATAGAAGTGCTAGGTAACAAGACTGTTAAAGCACAAATGGGTGAGATAGCACAAAAAGGGGTAACCCCTGAAGTTATATTTATGTTTTCAGGGCAAGGTACCCAATATGTCAATATGGCACGTGACTTATATGAGCAAGAACCATTGTTTAAAGGGGTGATTGATCAGTGTTGTGATAGTTTGAAAACCGAATCCAAGATTAACTTATTAGAAGTTTTATATCCTAAAAGCAAATCTAATATTAAAGCGGCTACAGATAAAATTACCCAAACCAATTATGCACAACCGACGTTATTTGTTGTGGAATACGCTTTAGCTAAGCTTTTGATGCATTGGGGCGTTAAGCCTAAAACCATGATAGGACATAGCATTGGTGAATATATTGCGGCAACGTTAGCTGGCGTGTTTACTTTAGAAGACGCTTTAGCCTTGGTTGCCATGCGTGGCAAACTGATGCACAAAATGAAGCCAGGCAGCATGTTATCGGTTAATTTAGCAGAAGCTAAACTTAAAGAATTCCTACCACAAGATATTGCCCTTGCTGCAGTGAATGCATCCAATTTATGTGTGGTTTCAGGTGAGACAAAAGCGATTAAAGCATTTAAAACAAAATTAGAAAAACAGGATATTGCTTGTACCTTATTACACACATCACATGCTTTTCATTCTCCCATGATGCAAGGCGCGGCAGATGAGTTTTTAAAAGCCCTTAGACAAGTAAAAAAAGCGGCTCCTAAAATAGGTTTTATCTCTAATTTAACCGGAGAAATGATAACTAAAGAGCAGGCGATGAGTGATCAATATTGGGTTGATCACCTATTAAGTGCAGTATTATTTGATAAAGGCATGAGTCAGCTATTAACAGATAAGACACGTTGTTTCGTTGAGATCGGCCCAGGGCGAACATTGTCTACATTTGCCTTGCAAAATAAAGCCAAATCTAAATCACACCATATTCTAACCAGTGTCAGGCATCCAAAAGATGAGAAAGATGATTTAGCGATGTTATTGAGTTTGATTGGCAGATTATGGTTGGCTGGTATTGAGATAGATTATGACACATTTTATGAAAACGAAAGACGCAATAAAATCTCAATACCGACTTATTGTTTTGATCATAAACGATATTGGATTGAACCTAAAAGGCCAGAAATAGCACCCGCATCACAAGAGACTTTATTCACTAAAAATCCTGATGTTACAAAATGGATGTATGAGCCTAATTGGGAGAGCAAGCGGTTATTAATAAATGATACGATTAAATCGTTAGGGACAGGTCATGTATTGGTTTTTGTGGATACCGTAGGTCTCATGGATAAAGTGATAGACTTTCTTACTAGGCAACGTTATTCAGTTATTAAGGTGTTAGCGGGTGAAGGTTTTGAAGAAAAACACCAACAGCATTTTGTGATCAATCCAAATAACGTTGATGATTATAGCAAGTTGGTGGCTGCCTTAAAAAGGCAAAATGTTGATTTAAAACTAATCCTACATGCTTGGCAGTTTTCTGCTCAAGTTAACACTACTTTATCAATAGAAAGTGTGGAGACTGATTTTGACATAGGGTATTACAGTTTACTCAGTTTAATGCAATCTTTATTGGCCCATGGATTTACCAACAACATGAGTTGCAAGGTGTTAAGCAACCAGGTGAGTTGTGTTTTAGAGGGTGATTTATCTTTACCACAAAAAGCCATGATTCAGGCATTAGTTCAGGTAATTCCACAAGAATATGCGCAAATTAAATGTCAGCACATCGATGTCACGGATATTAACTTAGATGATGATGTAACGTTAAATAATGTTTGCAATGAAATAACATCTGACTCTTCAGATAGAATAGTGGCTTATAGGGGCAAGCAACGTTGGGTTAAAAAATATACTAAGTTGGAGCTGCCAAAACAGCCTCCAAAAGATGTTTTATTGAAAGATAAAGGCGTATATTTGATTACAGGAGGCTTGGGTAATATTGGTTTATTAATGGCAAATTATATTGCCAAACGTGTTAAGGCGAATATTGTATTAGTAGGTCGGTCTGAGTTTTTAGCGCAGGAGAAGTGGCATGATTATTTAAATGAAAACAAAGCAGGCGCGAATGATATCCTCGCTTTAAAAATAAAGAGATTACAAAAGATTCAAGCATTAGGATCTGATGTTAAAATCATGCGTGCCGATGTGAGCGACCAAGATCAAGTGTTTGCGGTTTTTAGGCAATTAAAAAAAGAATATGGCAAAATTGATGGCATTATCCATAGTGTTGGAGCCTTAAATAAGGAGATATTTTTACCCTTAAATGAAACAGATAAAGATAATTGCAAAAAACATTTTAGTCCTAAAGTCGAGGGCCTTTTATCATTATCAAATGCAATTAATGCGGTGTTAACAGATAAGCCATTGGATTTTTGTATTTTGATGTCTTCATTATCAGCGGTGCTTGGTGGGTTAAATTTTTCAGCATATGCTGCTGGGAATTATTTTTTAGATCATTTTGCGGCGTTACATCAAGATAGTCCACATAATTTTATTAGCATTGACTGGGATGGATGGTTGCCGATTGAAGCGAATGAGTCGTTAAAAGATGCCAGTGGATGGGAGCATTCTATAAGTAGCCCTGAGGGTGATCAGCTATTTAATTATTTATTAACTTTAATAAAAAATGCAGGGTTGCATCAATTTGTTGTGTCAACAGGAAGTTTAGATGCCAGGATAGCTAGAACGGATTTATCTGCTTTATTATATGATTTAGATAAAGAGGAAGCTGCAGAGGTAGAAAATGAAATCTTAGGAGTTGAGTATATTGATGATTGCGAAGAGATTGTCTCATTTTAATTATTCTAAAATTACATTATGCAAAGGAGGATTTTATTATGTATATATCAGATTTAATTAAAAGATTAAATGCTTTAGGTATAACTTTATTTGTTAAAGATGGGCAGTTAAAGTCTAAGGGGCCAAAGGGAGTTCTTACGAATGAGTTAAGTGAAGAAATAAAATCTAATAAGGTTGAGTTAATTTATTTATTAGATATAAAGACCAGTATTGCTAAGATATGGTGCTCGCTCTTGGGGGTTAGTAATGTTGATGACGGCGGTGACTTTTTTGACTTGGGTGGACACTCACTATTGGGAGCCCAGTTGATAGGTAAGCTGCAACTTAAATTTAAGTTAGATTTAAATATAAAGTTTATATACCAATATCGAACATTGCTTGATATGTCGCTACAAGTGGAGATGTTATTGTATCTGAAAGACATTAAGCAAGCGAAAAAGGATCAGGTAGATACAATTATATTTTAACTGGAAAATAATCAATAATATTAAGGATAATTTTATTATGAACATGTTAGATTTAATTAGATATTTGAAACGTTTAGACATAACGCTATTTGTTGAAGATGGGCAGTTAAAAGCTCAGGATCCAGATGGTGTTCTTACGCCTGAACTAATTGAAGCAATTAAGTCTAATAAGAACAAGATAATTCGTTTATTATCAAATAACGTCGAAGATTTACCCAATTTTGAGAGATTAGCAGTCGCTCTCGTGGCAAAGCAGCCAGGAATAGATAAAATTTTGCCAGTTCTGAATATTGCAGAGAAAATATCTTCGAAATCAGTTGGAACTGAAAAAAAAGTGGATGCTTCTCGTAATGCTATAGGGAATCGCAGAATAATAGATTTAAAGCAACACACGGAGGCATTAAAAAAAATTCTATTAAAAGATAAAGATCTTATTAAGTCTCATAGCCATCAAGTATGCGACATTCTTGATGATTTGGTTAAAGACATACTGCCTTACATAGCTGTAGGTAATAGGAAATTGAAACTTGAGGATTGTATTTATTATAATCTGGCGGGAGGCAGGGGGGCTCCTTTTACTCACATCCATAATGATGGTGATTGGCTACGGTTTCCAGATGCTGATGGGTTTCAGTTTTGGTTTTTACTAGAAAATAATCAAGAAGAAACTGGAAATATGTTTGTAGTAGATACACCGCTTCAAGGTAGAAATGATATGCCACAATGTTTTGACTTTAAGGCAGATGGAACAGTGCATCGAGAGCATCTTACGGGTGAGCATCACCAAGCTCCAATTAATATAATGAAGAATATTGATGAGTGTAAATTTACATTCAAATATCTTGATATGAAACCAGGAGAATGCCTTCTTTTGTCAAAAAGGCAATTTCATATGAGTGATCCTAGGCCTATTTTAGAAAAAAAAGTTAATAATCGTTTGGCTATTCACATGAGGATTATTATAAAAAACCCTGATTCAGAGTCAATTAAGTATTGGCCTCATCATGTTTATAAAGGTAGAGATCCTCTACATATATATCTATCTGAAATATGCGATAAAAACTTAAATTTAAGTGTTGGTAGATTTGATATGCTCCCACTTGGTTAGTTTAAAGATGACTTTTAGTATGGAGCTTTTATATGAATTCACAAGATTTGATTAGAAACTTGAAAAATTTAGGGATAACGTTATTTGTTGAAGACGGACAGCTAAAAGCTCAGGATTCAAAGGGTGTTCTAACGCCTGAACTATCTGAAGGAATAAAGTTTAACAAAACTGAATTAATTCAGTTATTATCAACTGATTTTACAGATATAAAGAAAATTCCAAAAATTGATCGAAGTCCAGATAATATATATCCGGTTTTATCGGCAGCACAAGAAAGGCAATGTTTTCTACACGAGTTAGAGGGTCAAAATAGTGTTGCCTACAATGAATGTGCAGCTTTTTTGTTAAAAGGAGGTTTATCGCTGGATGGTATTAATTGGGCTTTTTCTAAATTAATAAAAAGGCATAGTATTTTAAGGACCATTTATAAGAAACGTTTAGATGGTGTGTTTGAACAGGTTGTTTGTGATAATTATAGTTTTAATGTAACCCATCAAAAGATTGTTTGTATGGAAGAGTCAGAAGCAATCTTTGCTAAGGCAGTGGCGGAGCCATTTGATTTAAATAAATTACCTCTTATAAGGGTTTATTTGCTTGAGTTATCACCTAAAAAATTTATTTTAATTATTATTCAGCATCATATAGTTCACGATGGCGTATCTTTTGCTATTTTAACTGGTGAGCTATCTCGGTTTTATGCAGCATATATAGAAAATAAATCTCCAGATTTACCTGAACTGCCAATTGAATATGTTGATTATGCCTATTGGGAAAAAGATGAATTTAAAACAGATAGTTATAAAAGGAAGCAAAAGTATTGGCATGCTAAGCTAGCAGGTTTTGAAGATCTGCAGTTGCCTTTAGATAAACTTCGACCCGCCGTATTTTCCTATAAAGGAAAACATATTGGTTTTGAATTAGATAAAAAGTTGTCAAGCGAACTAAAAGATTTAGCTAAAACAAATGGTATAACATTATTCCCATTACTAATAGGTGCCTTTAATATACTTTTAAGCAGATATTCAGCACAAGAAGATATTATAGTAAGTACTGTGGTTGCTAATAGAAATCATTATGATCTACAAAATATATTAGGTTTCTTTGTAAATACTCTGGCTTTGCGAAATGAGGTTTTAGGTGAGCAAAGCTTTGATGATTTCTTAAGAAAAGTATCAGCTAATACTATAGATGCTTTCTCAAATCAAGAAGTTCCCTTTGAAGAGCTCGTTAAATCGTTAGGTATTTCTCGAGATGCTAGCCGCAATCCAATATCACAAGTTATGTTTATCTTACAAACAGCAACTAGTGATATGAGTTTGAATATGGCTGGGGTGCAAGTATCCCCCTATTCTTTTGGATCACAGGATATTGCAAAGTTTGATCTTACTTTAAGGATGTTTGAATCTAGTGACTTGATTACAGGACATTTTGGATATTGCACCGATTTATTTAATCAAGAAACTATCGAGCGAATGGCTCGTAATTTCAAGCGGTTATTAAAAGCTATAGTTGAAAATAGCAGTGCAACAATTAAAGATTTAAGACTATTAACAGATGAAAGACGCAAACAAATCCTTATCGACTGGAATGACACCAAAGCCGATTATCCAAAAGACAAAACCATTTACCAATTATTTGGAGATCAAGTTAAAAAGACACCAAATAATACAGCGGTGGTGTTTGAGGATCAAAATCTCACGTACAAAGAATTGAACCAACAAGCCAATAAACTAGCACGATTGATTCAAGCTAAATACAAAAAACAAACCAAAAAAGAGCTAAAACCAGATAGTTTAATAGGTCTTTGTGTCGAGCGCTCCTTAGATATGATTATCTGTATCTTAGGCATATTAAAAGCAGGAGCTGCTTATGTGCCCCTTGATCCTGATTATCCACAAGATCG
>Ga0213863_10003170_pt1 | contig 11393 bp, 8 predicted proteins | sample PICome_8_FD_160128 | JGI IMG/M metagenome (GOLD analysis project Ga0213863, IMG submission 160128) | Coastal seawater microbial communities near Pivers Island, North Carolina, United States - PICO497 | ecosystem: Environmental > Aquatic > Marine > Coastal | place: USA: North Carolina | collected... | reverse complement strand
AAACGGTAAGATCAGAAGGGGTGAGACCTCAATTGGATGTCGCTAAGTGTAATGATAGGAAAATGTTATCGATTTGAGCATCTATGCTTCGGTTGGTCCAGAGATTTTGGTGAAACCAAATTGCGAGAGTTTCTTCCAGAACTGGTCCCAGCGTCCGCTCGTTAGAACCATAGTGCGCAATGATAGGATTTGCTTGGCTCCTGGCATCTGCCATTTCATTCCACTTCCGCACATCCGCTGTTTGACCACAGTCTTGCATCCTGCTTCGGTCACTCCTGAACCGATTGGGAGATCCATAGCAACATGCAGGCTGTAGCCCATCCGATCTCGGTGGTTACTAAAGTAGCTGATTGCTTTGTCTAGAGCTTTCGCTCGTGCCCCCTTTGTGACTTCAATCCGCTCATTCTCCATCTCTTCTAACAGTTCCTTAGCTGCCCCATTTTCATGCTTGAGCCGGTGGCAAGCGTTCTCTAGCCAACTATCCTGTTGGTTCTTGCCTCGAGCCATCGCTTTGGCTGCCCCCGCCAAGTACTCAGAGACATGCCAGAAGTCGACGACTTGCCAAGTAGTCTGTGCTTCCAGCCAGGGCCAATGACTGTGCGCTCCATCGGCAATACCAACCCATCGAGCTTCTGGAAACCTCGATCTCATCACCTCGATCTCTCCGTCCATTTTAGCAAAGAAGGTCTTCTTACCATACTCAGGCGCTTCCGCTACGTAGGTCGTGTGTAGTCGTTCACCGTCATCATCATACAAAGCGATCGTTCCCACCATGACCTCACGATAACCATCATCACAGAACAGAGCGCAAGTGCCGTCCACTCCCAGAGAGATAGTCTTCACGCGTTTGCCATAGCCCAGCTCTTCCGGCGTCGGGACGTACTTCCAGTAGTCCTGTTTCTCATCAATAATCGTAGCGACATCAGCTCCCAGCTTCTGAAGGTAGGAGCGCGCAAATGTCCGTCCGAATTGTTTAAGATCATTGATGGCAGCGTTGCTATTCATGATGCCGAGTTTGAATGCCGCCTGCTTGGCAAGAAGAGGGGTGGCTGTACGCACGATTCGAGCAGAGGCTTCCAAGGGGCAATAAGTCGCGCCACCCCAGGAACCTTGATAGACGTGACGAGGTACCGAAACAGGGCCGTAAGGAGATTGATAGATCTTCTCTGTTCGCCCTTTGGAGGTGAGCATTCGACCACCCATCTCGATCGGCGAACCATCGGTATCAAAACCCTTGAGGCATTCGCCGGACGCAACAGCATTAGCGTCATTGGAAGCCGCTTGCAGTTCGAGTTCGCTCTCAAGCATTGAAGAACCTGGAGTAAAAGTGAACGACACCGTGATTGTGTTGTCAGGATTGCGCTGAATGTCAGGAGCCATTTGGCGACCCTATATATAACCACTAAAAGTACAACTTATTTGTTTGAGTGTTATCGTAATAGCCACATCTAATTGAGGTCTCACCCAGGTCACATGCACTTCGTCACCCGCACTTCGACACGGTTCTGAATCACCGCCTTCGTCACGCGATCTCCTATCCATATCTCCAGTCCATGAACTGCACGTATCGGGGACAGAGAGGACTCTCTTCATGCCACACGATACAATCGAGCTGAGCAGACGGCGTTTCCGCAATCAGATTGCACGGCACAGTGGGGAGACGTTTACAAAAACAGAACGAGCAAGCATTAATAACAGACATACAATAAAGAAGATGGGTGGCGACGTCGACTTTTAGCTTCGCAGCGTCACTATCAGGAAGTTCCTGCAGCCCTTTGAAATGCTGGTGTAGACGAAAGAGATCTCGTCCCAAGCAGATCAGCCCCAATAAACTACCTACGGACCAGGTCACGAGCATCATGCCCAGCCAATCGATCAGCTTTGGTGCAGTTCCGATCACGATTCGATTTACGACTCCATTTGCTGATAGTTTTGAAGTCTCAGCTTCACCAAGAGCGACCGTATCTACTGCTGCCATGAAAAGTGCCGAATCAGGCGGAGCCACAGAACCAACTAACAAGAGCAACAATGGAGCCGCTAGAAGAATAGGCACAAGAGCCCTGGCCGCTATTGAAGGCCTGTTCGCATATCGCAGCGCAGGCGCGGCTACCGCCACGAGAAGAAAGGGTCCGAGCGCAAGCGCCACGCTGTGCTCTGAAAACCGCTAGAATATTGAGTCGATCATTTGCCTTTCCTTTCTTTGAGAGAAGCTTCTGTTCGATCAAGAAGCGCACGCAGATGAGCGATGTCCTCTTTCTTCAGGCCATTCGCATTTACTAGCGATTGCACTAAGCGGAGGAAAGACCCATCAAAAACTTTAGCTCGAAACTGTGATGCTAGTTCAGCAAGTCCATCCGCTTCGGATACACTAGCCTCATAGACGTAGCCGCGGCCTACCTTCTTTCGGTTGAGCCATCCTTTCGCTTCAATCCGATTCAGCAAGACCTGAATTGTCCCACGAGTGATGGGATCTTCCTGCCGCCGCTTATTGAGCGCCAACACAAGATTCGGAACAGTAGCTTCTACAAGCGTCCACACGGACTTCATCAGCTCGGTTTCGCCATCTGACAACGGTTGCCGTTTCGTCATAGGAAAGACTCATGCTGACAAATGTCGGCATTTTCAACCAATATGTATGCCAAACGTCAGCAATCTTACGAAGAGCCGTGGCGCTCAAGAGAACGGCCTGTTACGCTTTAAGAGCGAATCATTGTATTCATGCAAACTCCAACTTCGCGATTCCAATGAGTTACGTTCACCTATCAATTATCATCCTCGCCGCTGTCGGGAGTGACCTCACGTCCGAGCTGTTCTTCACCTTCTCCAAGTTCGTCATGCAAACCCTTGGCAAGATTCCACCCAACCAAAGCAGCGCGGCTATGCTATCGATCAATGTGCCGCTCCATAACAAACTCGCAGCGCTCGACCTTGAACTCCCCGAGAACTTCCCAAAGTCGCAGCCCTACGTCGCCAGCTGGAGCCATGGAACCACGTAAGAACCTTCTCGACCATTGCCGTACTTACCATTGCTCAATCAAAGAACTATTTTCAGCTATAACGAGCTCATCAAATCGAGCTGACCTCGGCGTTTTACTTCCGGAAAGGCTGTTTGCTTCGATAGGCTCGAAGCCGGTCGCTCATCTCTTCCGCCAGCTTGGTGAGGCCGACGGCCCGTGCCAGCCGACGGGCCGTCGTCGCCTGCTTGATCGCTTCTTCAAAATTTCCCGTATTCGCTTGAGCAGCGCTCAGGGTATCAAGGACATACAAATCTCGAAATCCCGAGAGCTTTGCTAACTGATTTGCCAAGTCGAGTGCACGCTTTGCATTTCTAACCGAAATCTCTGGATGTGTTGCCAGGATCCAGGCGAGATCATTCTTCACTTGGTGAGCTTGTGGATTCTCTTTCAACAGCGTTTCATAAATCGCTACAGCCCGCTTCCCTTGACCAGCCGCCAACAAGGCTTTGGCAGCGAATTGGCGATGACCGCCTTTGTTGAAATAGGTCACCGCGTCTGCGGGCAAACCTATCTGAAGATGGGCACGACCGAGCTCCGCCCAGACAGTTGGTCTTTCGGGACCGAGAGCCTCGGCCACATTGAAGTGCTCCTTGGCTTCGGATAAGCGACCGGCCTTCCAAAGGGCCACGCCCAGAGGGACACGGATCGCAGGATGCTGAGGGGAACGTTTAAGCACTTTCCCATAAGCAGCCACAGCGGCTTCCCAGTGGCCTTGTGACTGTTCTAAGGTGCCGAGGAAGTAGAGTTCTTTCAGCGTTCCTTCGCGTTCAGCCAATTGTTCGCTGAGATAGGCACGAGCGGCATCACTGTCCCCACTGGTGTGGTACGCTTGGGCAAAGGTCAACGGTGTCAACGTGAAGTGCTCGACGCCGTTGCGACCTGGAAATGGAAAGGCGGCGGCTTCAATTACGTTTCCAGATGATCCTAGCAGATCAATGTCCGCAAGCAATTGATCCACGCTGACTGGTCCCTGATAGAGAACGCCAATTCGACCTGACGCGTCCGTTAGGAAACTTGAGGGCAGGGATAAGGGCCGTTGCACCGCGAGCGTGCGGTAGTGGATCCCTGACAGCGCTTGAGCCCCACCGGCATCGACCAATCCAAGGTCAAACGGATAGCCAGATTTGGCCACCAAAGCCTTGGCTGGACCGAGATCTGCTCTGGCATCGCCGTCCACCAGCGCATCCGTACAGAGTGCGACGATCCTGAGGTTCTTCGCCCCAAAAGTCTCTTCAGCTTCGGCAAGAGCTGTTAACTCTTTCACACATGGAGCGCACCAACTCGCCCATAGGGTGACCAACGTTGGACCATTGGGTTCGAGCCCCCTCAGATCGCCTTCGAAATCTACATACTTGATCTCGGGCAACTCTTTCCGATGCAAGAGCACCAAGCGCCAACTGTCCGGAGAATCAGGTGCCTTTGGAACCGAACTCGCCAGCGGCTCTGGAGATCGTTTGCGGTCTTCGGGTTTAGAAACTCCCGCCCCTTGCACGAGGAGACAGGCGCTCATGCCATCTATAGGAAAGGTTTCGGGTTGGGTTTCCCCTGGCCAGCTCACCGCGAGTGAGAGAACCGTTTCGCTTGAGGCCAGCCCAAAGTGTAGGAGTTTGCTAGATTGACTAAGAAAGCTATCGCCTGCTCGCAACGTGCGCACAAGCTTCCGGCCACTCGATGTCTCCGCAAGAACCCGAGCACCAATGGCATCGCGGTTGCAAGTAGCGCCTTCTAAACGAACAGACAACGCATTCACATTCTCAGAAAGCTCATTGCGCAAGAAACGGACTCGGGGCCCATTGCGCTGGGTTATCCAAAGATCGAGATCACCATCGTTGTCCCAATCGCACACAGCTAGGCCACGGCCATCATCGATGAGATCGAGCCCCGTTCCACCTGACACATTTGCGAACGATTGGCCTCGCGTATTGAGAAAAGCGCAGTGACGTTCGCGACCACTGAAGGAGCGCCCTCGCGTGATCATCGTACTGAGAGCGTCCCAATTCCCCAGGTAGTCCTTAGCCTCTTCCGGGCGAACTTCGTTGACCGGCGATTGCGCCACGACCTGGCGCCAGTAGAAACTTCACAAGTCACCGGAGTCATCCGGCTGGGTGATGAAACCGTTCGCGACGAACAAATCTTCCCAGCCGTCACTGTTCAGATCCACGAAGCGCGAACCCCATGCCCAACGACCCAGAGTGACACCTTGATGCACACTCACATCCTGAAAGGTTCCATCACCCAAGTTTCTGAAGAGGGAATTGCCTCGCGCATGCCGCTGCATCGCCACCAACGTTTCTGCGTCAGCTCCCGATTGAAACTGCCTCTGATAGGCCACGCGGTTTCCCGCTGAAGACCACATGTTGCTCACATACAGATCCATCCAACCATCGGCATCATAGTCACCCCAAGAGACGGACATGCCTGCGGAGATATCTTCGACGCCGGCTTGCGCGGCCACATCGACGAATTGATGACGCCCTTCTTCATCCCTGTCATTGCGATAGAGATTGTTGCGACCGTAGTCATTCGCCACATAGAGATCAGGGTCGCCATCGTTGTCGTAGTCCTCCCAGGAGGCTGCGAAACTGAACCGCCTGTTGTTCTCATCCAACCCGAGCTCCACTGTCGCATTGTTAAATTTCCACTCCCGATCATTGCGAAAGAGAACGTTGCGACTGCCGTTGTTGGCATCGTGATAAGGCATTGGACGCCCTAACAACGTTGTCCCGCCACTCATGCTGCGGCGGCGAGAATAACTGGTAACGTAGATATCCAAATCCCCATCGAGATCGAAGTCAGCACTCGATAAACTCATGGCTGCACCTTCCGGAATCAACTGGCTAGCTTTCACCGTGAACGTGCCGCGACCGTCGTTCGCCATGAGGATCAAGCCCAAAGTCGTGCCGAGAACAAGGTCTTGGTCATGATCGTTGTCCAAATCCACAAAGAGCGCGGACTGCGTCTGCAGACGCCAATCGACGCCAGCAAAGGATGAAGCATCAAACACCGTGCCGTCCGGCTTCCTTATAAAGAGGCGGTTTGGCAATCCGCCGGGTTGACACACGTAGAGATCGTCGAGGCCGTCGCCATTCGCATCACCCAAGGCGAGACCTTCCCAACCGGACACACCAATGCCGAAAGCGGCTTCGATTCGCGTCGCCCAGTGATCGACCCCATAGGCTAACTGATCGCCATAAGCGGCCACGTCTTCAAACACCGCCTCAGTCGCATCCTGAAACGCGCTTCCTGTTTGCGAGCGTTTCGTTAGGCTCACCTCATACTCTTGAAGCTCGATGATCAGTATCTGCGGGTCAGAATCGAGTGACCACGCTACCTCCCAAGTCGAGGTCTCTTGTTGCGAACCACGATCCGTCTTCCCTGACAAACTCGCAGCGATCTTCGTCTGAACCCTCCTGGATTCCTGCCGGACATCAAATATCTTGAACTTGGCGTGCCGAGATTCTGATTGATAAGGAGCGGCAAGATCCCTCAGAGTATCGCCATCTCCGCCCCTTCCCCGCTGAATGTAGAAGTGGTCATCTTCGAGAACTGTCTGCAGAGCGGATGGGCGCAACACCGTGTCAGCAACCGCCTTTGAAACCATGTCGGCTGGCCAATCCGCCTGTCCTTTGAAGTAGGCCTTCAGTCGAAATAGCTGCTTGTTCGCTTGCTCCGTGAAGCTTTCTGTTGGCCAATCGCGGCTATCGCTCGGCCCTTGAATGCCCATTTCCCCGAAAGTGATCTCTGCCTTGCGAGGAGCTGGCGAATCACGGCGCTTGGATCCAGAAACAGCCTTTTCACCATCGCCACACGCCGCAAGGAGAGCTAGGATGACGAAACTGCATGCGACTGTTAGTTCTATTCTGATCCCCCATTGAAACAAGCCACCTCTCCCTTTCCAAGTCTAGAGTCCTGGCTCGCATTGGCATGTTTCCTGGTCCCGGTCGCTCGGGGAATGGAGCCGTTTCCCTATCCTCCAGACGTGATGAAGCCGAATTGGATGGAAGCGCGGAAGCAGCTACAGCTAGCCAGCACCCCTTCGTTCGCTGTCTACCATGACTTTAAGTTCAGCGATGAAGTAGCCGCAAGTGGGATCACCTTCGTGAACCAGATCGTGGCTGATTCAGCCAAACTGCACAAACCGGTGCACTACGATCACGGAAATGGCATTGCCCCATCTGATGTGGATGGCGATGGCTTGATCGATCTCTTCTTCACCAACCAAATCGGCTCCAATGGCCTCTGGAAGAATGTCGGTGGCGGAAAGTTCAAAGACATCACCACGCCTAACATCGCCCTTGGAAATAAAGTTTGTGTCGCAGCTTCGTTTGCAGACACCGACAACGATGGCGATCCCGATCTCTTCGTCAGCACCGTACGGGATGGGAATCATTTCTTCGAAAACGATGGCCAAGGGCGTTTCACTGATCGCACCAAACAAGCCGGACTTGGCCACAAGGGACATTCTTCTGCGGGCGTGTTCTTTGACTACGATAGAGACGGACTGCTCGATCTCTTTGTCTGCAACGTGGGCGTTTACACCAAGCCGGATCAGCGCGGAGAAGGTGGCTACCACCTCGGTGTGGATGACGCCTTTGCCGGTCATTTGAAACCGGAGGAACGCAATGAGCGCAGCCTTCTCTATCACAATCTTGGCGGCAACCGATTCAAGGAAGTGTCCGCCGCCATGGAGCTAAACGACGTGAGTTGGACAGGCGATGCCAGCCCGATCGATCCGAATGGCGATAGCTGGCCAGATCTCTACGTAACGAACATGCAAGGGCCAGACGAGTTCTACAAGAACGTGAACGGCAAACGCTTCGAGCGCCGCACGGCGGAACGCTTCCCAAAGACCTCCTGGGGTGCCATGGGCATCAAATCCTTGGACTACAACAATGATGGCCTCATGGACCTCTTTGTGACGGACATGCATTCAGACATGAGCGAAGCCCAAGGCCCGAACCAGGAGAAACTGAAGTCGATGATGCGCTGGCCGGAATCCATGGTTGGCGAGAAAGCCGCTAGCGTCTTTGGCAACACCTTCTTCCAAGGCCGAGCTGACGGAGCTTTCGATGAGATCTCTGATAGACTCGGCACTGAAAACTACTGGCCTTGGGGGCTCTCAGTCGGAGATCTCAATGCGGATGGCTGGAACGATGTCTTCATCACCGCGAGCATGAATTTCCCTTTCCGCTATGGCGTGAACAGTGTGTTGCTAAACAATCAAGGCCAGTCCTTCTTAGACACCGAATTCATCCTCGGCGTGGAACCTCGTCGGGACGAGCGCACTGCGAAGCCTTGGTTCACGCTTGATCCCACTGGTGATGACAAAGACCACGGCTTGGTGAAAGATCACAGCCTCACGAAGCCGGTCGAAGTATGGGCAGCGTTAGGGTCGCGTAGTTCGGCCATCTTTGATTTGGAGAACGACGGCGATCTAGACATTGTCACCAATGAATTTGGCGACGGGCCCATGGTTTTGGTCAGCAATCTGACGGCGAAGCACACGGTGCAGTCACTCAGGATCACCTTACAAGGCTCGCAATCCAATCGTGATGGCCTCGGGGCGATCGTGAAGGTGCATACGACGAATTCGAAGACCTACACCAAAGTGCACGATGGCGTCACGGGTTACCTCTCGCACGGGGTGTTACCTCTCTACTTCGGGCTTGGTAACACAAAGGCAACACAAGTGGAAGTCCTGTGGCCTAGCGGCGTGCGGCAACAAGTGGGCACACCGAATACGCAAAAGTTACATATTGTAGAGCCGCAAGTCGTTGATGATTGACAAGTTGGCCATTTGTTGAGTGGAATGGCCATTGCTACACCCTTAAAACCTCATGAAACTACACCTCTCACTCAAGGTGATGTTGACGACATTTCTTGTCGTTCACACAACACCGCTAGCTGCCGAGACCATCGTTCTCAATGAAGACGATGGCAACGGCAGGATCCTCCAAATCACCAGCCCCGATGAATTGCATCTCGACCCTGACACTGTCGTGGTCGCTGTGGATGTCTTTGGGGATGAAGATCGCGAAGTCAACGGCGTCCTCTTTCAAACTGATAAGACGGATGACAATACCATCGGCTTGGTAGAACGCGAAAGCGTGCGGGTCGACTTGACATCCACACACTTTATCGATGGCTGGGCCGCAGCACCAGGCTTCAGCGGTGGTGATGGCGATTCGGCGGACAATCTGTCTGCCATCATGGAGGACATCCGTTGGTCAGCAGCACCTAGCCCTTTAACCATGGATGTGTCCGGTCTCGATGGTGGCGGCCTCTACGAAGTCCAAATCTTAGTCAATGAAGGTGCCGATCGTGATCGGCACTGGGACATCTCGGTCAATGATGTCTTAACAGTGGACGATTTCACTTCTGAAGGCACCAACGAAGATCCTGATGCCTGGTCTCCTGAGAACACCTTTGTGTATGTGGGGGAATTCGAAGCCTCAGGTGATGGCGAACTTAATATCATCATGCAACAACACATTGGTGGCCAAGATCAGTTGGGTGGGGACAACAATCCCATTCTTCAAGGTTTGGTGGTGCACACGCTAAATACCAGCGATGATGACCCCAATTTGCTGTCCGGCTCGGCACTCAAGTTCGGGCAGGTGTCCTCCACACCTGCGACAGTCAATACGTTTCGAATACGCAATACCGGACCCACCACAGATTTGGAGGTTTCTAGCATTGCGATCACCGGCCCGGATGCCTCCCATTTCACAGTACTGACGGCATTGCCGGTCACGGTGCCTGCCGACACTGGCGTGGATGGTGCACCAGAACCCAAAGCGGAGCTTGAGGTGAGCTTTGATCCGGCTGGCAGAACGGGCGCGTTCAATGCTACGATGGAGATTACTAGCAATGACCAAACCGAAACCGCCATCACGGTTCCCTTGACCGCCAGTGTGATCAATCGTCTTGGCCCACTCACCCATTTGCAGCTCGATGAGGCCATTGGTAATCTCGAGGTGGCCGATATTTCTGGTAATGGAAACAACGGAACTTTGCTCATACCAGCTGGCACGGCTGAGCTTGGTGCTGAGGGCCTCTCAGGAGGCACCGCATTGAAGACTTCCGGCGGCGGCGAACTCGTGGTGGAAGGCATCGAAGCACTGGACAACTTTAGTGTTTCGTTATGGATGCAACTTGACGCCCTGAGTGCCAACGTCGGGACTGTCTTCGCTCGAGGTAACATTGGCACACCAGCCTTCGCGCTTCTAGCCATAGACAGCTCGTTAGCGTGGCTCCCAGAATCTGCCGGGGAGAATCCAGAGTTCGTAGCAGAGAACGTTTTAGTCGCAGGGCAAGCGCATCACATTGTGCTCGTTTATGACAACACGCCGGAAGCTCGAAGCGCCACTATCTATGTCGATGGCGTGGCTAACAGCTTGCCAGATCCATTGGTATTGACGGACAACAGATCCTTCGCGTTTCAGTTCAGCTCTTACAATGGGGGCCTGCCCCTGGACGGCACCTTTGATAATGTGCAGATCTACAATCGAATCATCACGGCGGATGAAGTCGGTCAATTGAAAGACTCCCCGGGCTTGTCGCTGCCAGTGGGCGACAATGCGCCCATCGATAGCGATGGCGATGGCTTGGCCGATAACCTGGAGGCTGAGCTTGGAACGGATCCCTTGTTGGTCGATACCGATGGCGATGGTCTCGAAGACGGAGCGGAAGTGAACATCCATGAGACCAACCCACTCTCTGTAGATTCCGATGATGACGGCTTTGAAGATGCGGCTGAACTTGCCAGCGGGAATGACCCTAACGATTTCTCAGACGGTGACAATGACCGTGATGGCTTAACCAACGGCCGCGAAGCCGAATTTGGAACGAGTCCCACCAATCGTGACACCGATGGCGACAAATTCAGCGACTCTTTTGAAGTGGCCAACGGCTTCGACCCTCTCGATCCTAACAGTCCTGGAAATCAGGAAGGTGGGCCTATCCCTGAGCAAGTGCTCGTGGGGAAACTTGCCGAAGACACCCTCGGTGATCTGACCATCACCGGTTCATTCACCCACGCGGTCAATGTGGCCGAGACAGAAGAAGACGTGCAGGTGGGTGATATCCTCTTCCTCGCCGACACCCCAGCTCCTGACAATATTGTAATCGAAGCAACGAATCACATCGAAGATTGGGCCGCAGCCAATAACTTCGGTGATTCGCCTGAAGGCATTGGTCTGGCCAAGGTCGCCAGTGGTATTCGCTGGTCGGGCCAACCCTCAGGTGTCGTCGTGACTCTCAAGGATGTGAGCCGCGGCGCCTATCGCTTACAAATGATCTTTGGTGAGAAGTGTTGCGACCGCGGCTTCTTCGTCAAAGTGGATGGAGAAGATATCGTTGAATCCTTCAGTCCGA
>Ga0213863_10003169_pt1 | contig 11395 bp, 10 predicted proteins | sample PICome_8_FD_160128 | JGI IMG/M metagenome (GOLD analysis project Ga0213863, IMG submission 160128) | Coastal seawater microbial communities near Pivers Island, North Carolina, United States - PICO497 | ecosystem: Environmental > Aquatic > Marine > Coastal | place: USA: North Carolina... | reverse complement strand
CTCTGGCTCTGGTTCTGGGATGGGTAACGAGACAGACCGAGGCACCTCAACAGGCTCAGGATCGTCCGAACCAAAAAAGGCATAGCCGCCAATAACGATCACGAGCAGACCTACAGCCAATCCGATTAACAGTGGTTTATTCTCTAACATGCTTCCCCCATTGCTTCTGGATTGATTGTTGAACTAAACCACTTAAAAAAAAACCCCAGATCGAAATTTCCACAAAACCTCCATCATCTTAGGGCGGAGCGGCGCGCGAGTCTATTCATCTCAAGCAAAGCCCCCCTATCCAAATAGGGGGCCAAGAAACGACGCCATCCTTATGGTTCGATTGCGGAACTTCGGTCCGACTGAGTGTATCAATCGAATCAGATCCGCCTTTCATCACTGTCATTCGAGTGACGACGTCATCCACTCGGCCTGGGATCTACTTCCGAGCACTTAACATCGAAAAACCATTATCGACGGTCTGAACTTCAGTACCGACGTAATCGTGACCAGCTCATGGTTGATCACACTCAAAAACCTTGGCGATGCAGCAGTTGACCTACCTAACCGCGGCCCTGTGGCAACGCCTACGATGCGTGACGCCATCGTGATGACACGATGATAAATTCCGCAGGACACGGAAGCTGAAAATGATGAAACCTGCGAGTGCGAACCAACATCATCGGTCGCCGAAGCCTGCTCTTAGTCCTTCTGAGAACGGTGGACTCAGAATACCGTGTTCGGTCACGATCGCCGTTATGAGATCTGCCGGCGTAACATCAAATGCTGGATTGAAGGCATTCATCCCTTCGGGTGCGGAACGGACACCCTGGAAACCACACACCTCATCAACATTCCTTTCCTCGATCACAATGTCTGTACCCAAGCCCGTCTCAAGATCTATGGTTGACCATGGACACGCCACAACGAAAGGAATTTTGAAATGATGCGCAAGTACCGCTAAACCTAGCGTACCAATCTTATTAGCAACGTCTCCATTGGCCGCCACACGATCAGCCCCGACTAAAACTAGATCGACCTGCCCAGATGCCATCACGTGAGCCGCCATGTTATCGGTGATCAATTGACAAGACACGCCATGCGCCATCAGTTCAAAAGCGGTCAAACGCGCCCCCTGAAGTAACGGTCGGGTTTCATCGACCCAAACGTTGACGGTACGCCCAAGGGCCTTTGCGGCATAGATCGGGGCAAGGGCAGTGCCATACTCCGAAACAGCTAAAGCGCCCGCATTACAGTGGGTTAGTATGTTCCGCCGGCCCTCAAGCAGAGGCAGTCCCGCCTCACCAATTTTTCGGCAAGCCTCGCGATCAGCTTCAAAGAGCGATTGCGCTTGCGCGTACAACTTTTCGCGCCAGCCCGGACTTCCTAGATCACACTCCGGAGATTGCGCATACGTGAGCATTTGATCCACTGCCCAAGCCAGATTGACCGCCGTTGGGCGCGAGGCGATCAATCGATCACCCCGAGCATTCAACTCCTGCATGATCTGCTGAGCGTTCTCGGGCTGACCCTCAAGATTTAAAATCAATCCGAATGCTGCTGCCAAGCCAATCGCCGGCGCCCCACGGACGGCTAGGCACCCAATCGCATCAATAACCTCATCAACGTGACTGCAGTCAAGATAGCGCACCGAACCAGGAAGCGCCCTTTGATCCAAGATTTTCAGGCATGTCGCTGAGACTGAAAGTAGACTCTTGGGAACAGCCAACGAATCATCAGCCTGCACGAAGCGCGGCCACCATGGCGTTACGGGCTTCTCGCTCTACAAAGCCAAAGGAACCACTGGTTCGATCTGTAAAATCACCGTACCGCGATTGCATCTCTGGCACGATCTCTGACGGCTCAGCCATTACGCCCATCGTGTTGAGCATCTCGTCAGTGATCAGATTCGCCATTTCGCCCCACTGCCCCTGTTTTGATAGTGCATTCAGTTCGATCTGTAGATCGCCCCATCCATGCACTCCCAAGACCTGCTTGTAAGCAGGCGTTGATCCATAAAAGGAAATCCGACTCTTAGCCGCAGCTTTTTCTGATTCGAATGTGGCTTCGTCTTTCCCGGAAATCACAAAAGGCGTGTAAGTGATTTCAAAATCCGATCGACTCCGTCCTGATTTCGCAAGACCGCGATCAACGGCAGGTAGCGTCACTTCTCGAATATATTTCTCGTTACTAAATGGGTGAATAATCAAGCCATCGGCAACTTCTCCTGCCACCTCGGTCATGATCGGGCCTACTGCAGCCAGGACCACTTTGGGCGCTCCGAATTCAGTGTCTTCAGGCGTGAATGCAGGCGTCATCAACGTGTGGTTGTAGTACTTACCTTCGAACCGAAGCGGCTCTCCATCGTACCAATTGGCCCAGATAGCACGCATCGCCTGAATAAGTTCCCTCATTTGAGCTGCAGGGGCTCCCCAAGGCATTGAAAAGCGCTTAGTAATGTGGGGACGAATCTGAGACCCCAAGCCCAACGTGAAGCGCCCTTTCGAGTAGGCATTTAAGTCGTGCGCCTGATTGGCAAGCGTCATTGGCGATCGCGCAAATGCGACAGCAATGCCGGTCCGAATCTCAATCGACTCACTGTGCTCAGCAGCCAGCAATAATGGAAAAAACGGATCATGGTTCATTTCGGCCGTCCCGACGCCGTCGAAGCCATCTGACTCAGCCGCTTTGACTGCGTCTGGGATTTTTCTCCAATTTTGTGTCAAGTGTGTATCAACCTTCATCATCTTCTCCTTATTGAATGTTGTGCTTGCTTCTGGCCAGCGCGCACCAGACGCATTGCTCAAGGGCGGACTGCTTTGTCGCTGTTTTCGATCTAAGCTGGACGGTTTATCAGGCTTCTTTGGTTCTCGCTCAAGAAGACTATCGTCTAAAGGGGCTACTTTTCAACGACCCTGCCCAGCTGACCTTAGTTCTTCTGCTTTCATTTCAGGAACTCCGTCATTTAAAAAATGGCCCGCACCAGTCTCAACCCCAGCCAAGAACTTCTGCAAGCCAGGCCCTCGAAGCAAGGGTTGTAGCTTAATATGACACCGATAGTCATGATTTTCAGAAAGGCCAAGCGGAGCCTGTCGAATCGACAGGATATAGCTTTGAGGGACCGGCCAAAGATTGTCCAACATTCCCAGTACTTGTCCGAGCACTCCTGATAACGACTCCAATTCTAGATCGGGCATTTGATAAAGCTGACCTCGTTGCGCCTTCGGAACCAGCATAATTTCGTAAGGCAATTCTGCAAAATAAGGCACGAAGCCAAGCCATTCACGGTTTTCACACAGAATTCGACGACCATCCGTCAGCTCTGATTGAACGATGGCTTCAAAGAGGTTTTTTTTATTTTTAGTGCGATAGCGCTCGGTCGCACTTATCTCTTGGGCCAATGTGCTGAACTGAAATGAAGTCGCAAAAATCTGGCAATGGGGATGGGGATTTGACACCCCAACGACTTGTCCATTGTTCTCAAAGATAAAAACCTGTTCAAAACCTTGCTGATGCATCAGTTCATAGGTTTGATCTCGCCATGTAGTGATCACACGAAGCAATTGATTTCGGTCCAGCTGACTCAAGCGGACACCGTGATTGGGCGAGTAGCACATCACTCGACAAACGCCCTCGGCGGACTGACTCTCAAACATTCCGACAGCGGGTTCAGGAGGCGGCGCATGCCTTGCAAAAGCAGGATGGTCATTATCAAAAACGAATACTTCGTCATATTCGGGATTGCGCTCGCCGGAAATCCGTTCGCCTCCGGGACACAAATAGCAGTTTGGATCAAAAGTTGGAGCGGGAGGTGGGGCCTCGACGTGAGCGCCCTGCCAAGGTCTTGAACCCCGATGTCCGGTGACCGTAACCCATCGCTCGAGCAAAGGATGCCAACGATTTTCCCAATTCATGAATTTCGCCGAGTCATGCGTAGTAATACAACCATCACAGTGATGGGCTTTCTCGAACAAAATCCCGGTGTTGCATCAGCGCATAATGATAAGCCTCGATCAACGCGTTCCAACTCGCTTTAATGACGTCAACATTGACGCCAATCGTGCCGAATGACTCGCCATGAAAGGAGTGCTCGAGCTGGACCCGAACCTTGGCCGCGGTTTCCTGCGTCGAATTGATCACGCGAACGGTGTAATCCGTAAGGTGCAGATCACAGACTTCGGGAAAGTAATCCGAGAGCGTCTGGCGCAATGCTTGATTCAGCGCATCGACTGGGCCATTTCCCTCCGCAGCGCACAAAAGATCTTGATCTCCGATCCGAACTTTCACCGACGCCTCAATAGCACCGGCTATTGTCACGTCATTTTGATCCGCAGCAGATTCATTGGCCGGAGAATAAATTCGATAATAAATGGGTTCGAAACAGGGTTTAAAGTGACCCAAGTGCCGGCGCACCAGCAAATCGAAGCTACCGTCGGCACTTTCAAATGAATACCCAGCATGCTCTTTGTCTTGAATTTCTTCTAGGATCGATTGCGAAGACGCTTTACCCTCAAGCTCAGGATAACGATTAGCAAGTTTTGCACGGACGTTCGATCCTCCAGAAAGCTCACTGATCAAAATTTTACGACTATTACCGGTTGTCTCAGGAGCAACGTGTTCATAGGTTTCTGGATTGCGCTGCACCGCAGAAACGTGAACGCCGCCTTTGTGCGCAAAGGCAGAAGGACCCACGTAGGGTTGACCGCTAGGCCCATCAATCGCGAGCGTTTCCCAAACTTTTTTGGCAGCACCGGTCAATCCGGCCAACTTGCCCTGGGGTAAACACTGATGTCCATATTTCAGTTCTAAATTTGCAATCACGGCTGTTAAATCCACATTACCGCACCGCTCACCGATACCATTGATTGTGCCTTGCACCTGACAAACACCCGCCTCGACAGCACGCAGCGTGTTTGCCACTGCCAATCCGCCATCATTATGAACGTGAATGCCAAGCTCGATTGTGGGCAAGTGCGCTATCACTTGATCAATTGCTGTCCCTATTTCCTGCGGCAGTGCACCGCCATTGGTATCGCAGAGAATAACTCTGCTCGCCCCACCCTGAAGCGCCATCTCAAGGGTAGCCAGTGCGTATCCAGGATCGCTCTTGAAGCCATCGAAAAAATGTTCTGCGTCATAGAACACCGGGCGACCGGTGGCTTCCAGAAGGTAGGCGACGGAACCTTCGATCATTTCTAGATTTCGCTCGGGATGAACTCTCAGCGCTTGATCAACGTGCAGATCCCAGGATTTTCCAAAAATACACGTTAAATCAGCTTTCGCCGCGATCAGCATCGCAAGAAAATGATCGTCCTCAGGCAGACAGTCTGCACGATGCGTCGAGCCAAATGCTGATATTTTTACGTGCTTAAATTCTGTATCCCGACACGCTAAGAAAAAATCATTGTCCTTAGGATTAGATCCAGGCCACCCTCCTTCGGCGAAGTCAATTCCTACATCATCTAGCATCGTCGCAAGCATTATCTTATCGGCAAGGGACAGGTTTACGCCTTCTCCCTGATTACCATCTCTCAACGTAGTATCGTAGACCTCGATTTTTCGGGGCATGCTCATCAAACGGTTTCCGCGTAACCCAATTTTTCGGCCACTGACCGAATCGCTTCTTGTCCGAGCAACAGCTCATTGAGCGGGTCAAATCGTCCGGTTAGAAATGCCTCTCGTGCGCTTTCCTTCATCCCAAAGGCAAATGATTGATTCGCAAAAATCAGCGTGCACTGTTCGATGTCAATCAAAAACTCTGCATCTGGATTCTGCTGAACCAGCCCAGCAAGGGCGCGCCTTTGCTCAGCGGGCATCACCAAACAGGGCATGCCGAGCGTTGTACAATTGCCATGAAAAATCTCTGCGAAACTCTCGGCAATGATCACTTCAATTCCGAATTTTTGGAGCGCTTGCGGCGCATGCTCACGACTTGAGCCACATCCAAAGTTTGCATCCGTCACAAGCACACTGGCCCCGCGATGCGCTGGATTGTCTAGAATGTGACCTTTAGGAAGATCGTCACTGTCAAAGCGCTCATCATAGAAAAGCGCAGGCCCAAGTTCATCAAAGGTCACGCACTTCAAGAAACGCGCCGGAATAATCCGATCCGTATCGATGTCATTGCCTTGGACGTAGACCCCACGACCACTCCGATTCAGCTGCTCGCTCATCCAACCTCCTTCAAGTCAAAAACGACTCTCGCATCTGCGACCTGCCCTTGCACCGCTGCTGCGGCGACCATGATCGGGCTCATTAACAAAGTTCGACCGGTTGATGAACCCTGTCGGCCCATAAAATTCCGATTAGAACTCGACGCACATATCTCATCGCCCACCAACTTATCCGGATTCATCGCAAGACACATTGAGCAGCCAGGTTTCCGCCATTCAAACCCAGCCTCCCGAAAAATGTGATCGAGACCAAGCGCCTTTGCATCAGCATCAACCTTCTCGGAGCCAGGCACGGCGATGGCGCGAACATGATTTGCAACCTGGTGCCCTTTGATTGCCTCGGCGACTGCCTTGAAATCGCTCAATCGACCGTTGGTACAGCTCCCAATAAAAGCCACATCAATCTTGGTGCCGGCAATCGGCGCCTCCGAATCAAGTTGCATGTAACGTAGCGCGTCTTCCATCAACTCCTGATCTAAACCAGCAGCCAAAGCAGGATCGGGAATGCGCTCGTTGATACTGATCGCTTGACCGGGCGTCACGCCCCACGTCACCGTTGGTTCGATAGCGCCACCGTCAATCACCACGACGTCGTCATATTCTGCATCAACATCGCTCGCATAACTCCCCCAGCGCGCCACGGCCGCATCAAAGTCAGCGCCACTCGGCACGCGCTCGCGCCCTCGAAGAAATTCAAACGTTGTCGCATCAGGGTTGATATATCCGCAACGTGCTCCGCCCTCGATGCTCATGTTGCAAACCGTCATGCGCTCTTCCATTGACATGGCATCGATCACTGGACCGGCATACTCGTAGGCATAGCCCACGCCACCATTAACACCTAAAGTACGGATAATGTGTAGCGTCACATCTTTTGCTGTTACACCCGAGGCAAGCTCACCCGTCACTTCTATTCGCCGCACTTTCAGAGGATCCATCGCGAGGGTCTGACTTGCCAGAACGTCGCGTACCTGACTGGTGCCGATCCCTAGCGCAATACATCCAAATGCGCCGTGGGTTGACGTGTGACTGTCCCCACAACAAATCGTCATACCCGGCTGTGTCAAACCCAATTCTGGGCCAACAACGTGCACAATACCCTGGCTGCCAGTGTTTGGTTGAAAAAACTCGATGCCGTGGGTTTCAGTCGCCTCAGAGAGCACCTCCATCATCCTTTCCGCCATCGGATCGCTGAAAGGGCGACTTTGATCATCAGTAGGAATGATGTGATCGACTGTTGCGAATGTCCGCTTGGGGTAAGCGACCCCGAGCCCCTTGTCTTTGAGCATCCCAAATGCTTGTGGACTGGTCACCTCGTGGATGAGGTGAAGGGCCACAAAAACCTGAAATTGCCCGTTTTCGAGTGTTCCCACCAGGTGGTCGGACCAAACTTTTTGGTATAAATTTTTTCCCACAACAACTACCCTTCACGGAAGAAGTCCGAAGTTTAGCAGATCTAGTCTCCGACGTAAGCGAGGCAGGCGCTGATCGTGAAGAGATTTTAAAGCAATGCAACAATTCAAACTGATGCCTGATTCAGTCGTTGAAACGCCAAGGTTACGGCTTGTGCGCTTTATGCCAAAAGACGCGCCCCGTCTCTATGAGGCGGTTCGATTCTCCAGCGAAGCCTTGTCACCTTTTCTGCCTTGGTGTCATGCCAACTACAATCTCCTTGATGCTGAGCGTTGGATCGCATTCACTGATGAAACTTGGAATAACCGTACTCAGTTCGCTTATTTCATTGAAGAAAAATCATCCGGCCGATTGGTTGGCGGTTGCGGGTTGGACTCTCCAGACAACGCAAATTCAGCCAATCTCGGATACTGGATTCGGTCAGATTGCACACATCAGGGTTACGCCAGTGAAGCCGCGGCGGTGCTGGCTGCGTGTGCTTTGGAGCACCTTGCCCTGAGCCAATTAAAAATCACAATGTCTATTCATAACCTGGCGAGCCAACAAGTAGCTGTTAAAATCGGCGCGCGCTTTGACCATATTGCTCCGAAGGCACTGACCTTGCATGGGATCTCGCACGATGCCTTCGTGTACTTTGTGCAAGCAAAACGCATCAACCGCTTTGTTTAGCACGCTTTTTTTAACGCTCAGATTTTTTCACCTAGAAGCCTGATGATTGCCAGGCATTGATCCCAAGACTTAAGACCATTGCACAGGCTTGGACACCGCGCTCGGTCCAGCGCCGTTGGCGAGCACCAGTAAAGACCTGACGGGGCTCAAGGAACACAGCAAGACATTTCAAAGAGGCCCATGGTGAAAAGTTGCGGAATGATTGAGCGAGCTGTAAGTTTTGCGATCCTGATGCAGGACACAGCCAGCCGGACATCGCGCGCTATTTGCGCTTAGAACGGTTTTGACACCGATTTGCGATTAGGTGAGCGTCCATTGCAAAATGACTGGCGTCCGTCATAAGACTGACGTACCTTTGAGCGACGCATGACCCTTCTTTAACCATCTTTTATTTTACCGACGAGAGTACCATGACAGAAGTTACAACGGATTCAAAAGCACCATCCCTTGCCGAAATGCAAGATCGACTTAATGCTCAAAAAAAGGCCCAGATCGCGGGCGGTTATGTTCCCCTTGCTCAACGGCTGGATCGTCTCAAGCGATGCGCCTCCATCCTTGAAAACAATGGCAGTGCCCTGTGCGATGCTATGCGTCAAGACTTCGGGCATCGTAGCCTCGAGCAATCAAAAATGGCGGATATTGATGGTGCGATCGGTCCTATTAAAAATGCGATCAAGAACACCAAACACTGGATGAAGCCGGAACAACGATCAACGCTGTTTCCGCTCAACCTTTTTGGGTCTCGATCTCGCATCGAATATCAACCCTTGGGCGTGGTTGGCTGTATCAGCCCTTGGAACTTTCCGGTTCAGCTGACTTTTGCGCCTTTAGCTGGCATTCTGGCTGCGGGCAATCGGACGATGATCAAGCCTTCAGAATACACACCAATCACCTCTGAGCTGATGAAGACCTTGATCGAATCCGCGTTTGACGCCGATGAAATTGCCGTTTTCACGGGGGGACCTGAGGTCGGCCAAGCCTTTAGCGGACTCGCCTTCGATCACCTATTATTCACTGGCGCTACCGGAATCGCCAAACATGTCATGCGCGCTGCCGCCGAAAATTTGGTCCCAGTAACGCTAGAATTGGGCGGCAAAAGTCCAGTCATCGTGGGCCGGTCTGCAGATATGAATCTTGCCGCAAGAAATATCATGAACGGCAAAACCATGAACGCCGGTCAAATTTGCTTAGCCCCCGACTACGTCATGGTGCCCGAAGAATCAAGGGATGCATTTGTTGATGCTGCTCGCGCCGCGGTTGGGGACATGTATCCCGATCTCAAAGATAACCCAGATTATACGTCGATCGTCAATGAGCGGCACTTCGACCGGTTGCAGGGCTATGTGGCTGATGCGCGCGAGAAGGGCGCAGAGGTACTAGAAATCAACCCTGCCAACGAGGACTTTTCCCAACAAGAACACCACCGGGTTCCGCCAACGCTCATCGTCAATCCAACCGAAGAAATGTTGGTCATGCAAGAGGAAATATTTGGTCCGCTACTACCTGTTAAAACCTATGGGAATGTCGCTGAAACCATCGATTACGTCAACGATCACGAGCGGCCTCTCGGACTTTATTATTTTGGTAAGGACAGTGCTGAAACGCGCCGTGTGCTTGACGAAACAGTATCAGGGGGCGTCACGCTCAACGATGTGATTATGCACGTCGCGCAAGAAGATCTGCCCTTCGGCGGCGTCGGACCAAGCGGTATGGGCTCATATCATGGGATCGAAGGTTTCAAAAACTTTAGCCACACCAAATCGATCTACACCCAATCCAGCGTCGCGTCGAAATTGATCGCTAAAATGGGCCCTCCTTACAAGAAGAAGTCTGAGACAGGGCAGAGCGCCTAACCCTCAATCTCAGCTGGAGGGACCGCCGTGGATGAAAGTCTCTGCAGCAAGCAAGTCGCGCTTTAGGGCGCGACTGTTTGTTTTGCTCCTGCTTATTTCTACCTTTTGATTGATCTCGACCTTTCGGACTCGGCGTCTCTATCGCCCGGTAAATTCGGGTTTACGCTTCTCCAGAAAAGCCTGCACACCCTCTTTGAAGTCATCGCTCTGAAACATAGCGCCGAGATGGACCATCAAGTGATCGACAGCGGTGTCATAGGACTCTTCGAGCCCCATTCTCATCATGCGCTTGGTTGTTTGTACTGCCATAGGTGCATTATCAGCAATTTCTTCAGCCCATTGCATGGCGGTTGCCATGAGTTGATCGGCCGGTACGATGGTATTGATTAGTCCCATTTCCAGACATTCTTCTGCTTCGACGGTTCGAGCGCGATAGTAGAGCTCCGCGGCTTTTCCCCACCCGATTAATCGAGGTAAAAGCCATGTTCCCCCGCTTTCAGGAACAACATTACGCTTGGCAGTCACCGCTGCCATTTTGGCAGTTTCGGAGGCCACTCGCATATCACACAGCAAGGCGACATCCATCCCATATCCCGCGGCTGGTCCGTTCAAAGCGCAAACAATTGGGGTATCAATATTCCACATCACATTGATCGGCGCATCGCGCAAATCGAACAGCTGCCGCGCAGGGCGATTAGAGCCCTTATTGTCGTCACCACTACCAATATTCCCCTCGCCAACCCCAATCAAATCTAGGCCTGCGCAAAATCCTTTTCCGGCACCCGTCAGCACAATACAACGGATGTCAGGGTCTTTGTTCGCCTCGACCATTTTTTCGGATAATTCGTTCAGCATATCCCGACTGATCGCGTTATAGCGTTCGGGCCGGTTCAGTGTGATCACCGCAATTCGGCCCTGTTGCTCTACAAGCAACTCTGTCGTCTTTGAAGGGGATAAAGGCATGGGATTCGCTCCTAGATTCTCTTTTCTCTGATAGGTATTAGATTTCTTTTAATCTTCGTCGTTTTAAGGCCAGCTTGCTTGATTGCATCACTTCCGCCTCCTGCATCATATCGATCTGATCCACGCAATCATAGGCCCCCAAAATAGGCAAAAGTGCCTTTCTTAATCATCGTGAAAAAGTTGGCTTGCGCAAATGGCACAGTCAATGCTGTTCCTGTATCATCGGCGCCACGTCGTGACGAGGCCTTCTATTGGGCTGGCCCCATCGACTCCTAATTTCTACAACGATCAAACACCAGGCCACGCACACCTTGTCCGACATCAGGCGTTATTTTC
>Ga0213863_10003167_pt1 | contig 11396 bp, 9 predicted proteins | sample PICome_8_FD_160128 | JGI IMG/M metagenome (GOLD analysis project Ga0213863, IMG submission 160128) | Coastal seawater microbial communities near Pivers Island, North Carolina, United States - PICO497 | ecosystem: Environmental > Aquatic > Marine > Coastal | place: USA: North Carolina | collected... | reverse complement strand
AATTTTTTCTTTTCTATTTTTTTTTAAAAAAATGCTTAATTCTTTCCGAATTTCGAAATGGATTATCTTAATAATTATATCTAAATTTTTTTTATTTGTTAAAATTGCGTTTGTAATTTCTTTTTTATCTATTGGAAACGAATGAATAAATTTTGGTAATTTTTTCTTTAATTTATTAAAAATTTTCTTATCACTTTTATATAATTTAGAAACTTCCTGATCTGCATTAAAGATTGGATAACCAAAATTTTTTGCCACAAAGCTTTTACCAGCACCTATATCTCCTAAAATTCCAATTCTTATCATTCGTCTAAAAATTTTGTGACTTCATCATTGATATCAGGTTTAACATTATGCCATATATTAAAAGCTAAAAAAGCTTGATAAATAAACATAAATTTACCATTAATTATTGAATGGCCTAAATTTTTTCCATTTCTAAGAAAGTCCGTTTCTTTAGGGTTGTAGATAACATCAAAAAAATATTTATTTGCACCTATTAATGCAAAATCTAAATTTATTTTATCCCCCTTTTTTAAACCTATGCTAGTAGCATTAATAATCATGTCAAAATCAGAAAGTTTGCCCCAATCTATTATTTCTATATCTTTAAAAAAGGTTTTTAAGTGATCTGCTTTATCTTTTGTTCTATTTGAAACGATAATTTTTTTTACATGCATTTTTGTTAATGCGTAAATTATTGAAGGGACGACGCCACCAGCACCCAAAACTAAGACTTTCTTATTTGAAAGATCAATATTTGACCTTTGAATGCTCATTTCAAAACCACCTATATCTGTGTTGTGACCTATTACTTTGTTGTTATCTAAATAAATAGTGTTCACAGACTGAGTTTTTTGAGCGTCATTAGATAATTTATCCAAAAAAGGTATAATTGATTTTTTAAATGGGACAGTTACATTAATACCACTAATGTTCTTTTTTTTAACTTGAATAATTAAATTTTCTAAATCTTTATCTTCCAATTTTTGTTTTTCATAAACAGCATTTATTTTATTCTGTTTTATCCAATAATTATGGAGTTTTGGAGATAGTGAATGATCTATTGGATTTCCTATTACTAAAAATTTTTTCATTAAATCTTATTTAAATATTCCTTAATTTTTTTTATAGGTAAGCCCATTATAGTATTTTCGTCCCCTTCTATTTTTGAAAATAAATTCCTTCCTGCTCCTTCTATTTGATAGACATTGTAAGCATATAATGCTTCATCACTTATTTTTGATAAATATTTTCTTAAATCTTCATCTGAAAATTTTTTCATTGTTAAAGTTGCTTTGTCTGTATGATTCCAAATCATAGATCCATTTTTTGAAATACAAACTGAACTAATTAGAGAATGTTTTTTCCCATTCATTTTTTTTAGAATAAATAACGCCTCTTCTCTACTCTCTGGTTTTGAAATTAATTCACCTTCTAAATCAATTACACTATCAGCACCCAAAACCAATTGATCTAATTCTATTGAACTTACTTTATTTGCTTTAAGTTCAGCTAAATTCTTTGATATTATTTCTGGTGAAGCTTTTTCTTTAATCAAACTCTCTTTTACAATGTCTTCGTCAACATTTGATGGTTTAACATCGCTTAAAATATTATTATTATCTAGTATATCTTTTCTAACTTTACTTTTTGAAGCAAGTATAATTTTATTTAACATTATTTAAATATATTTCATGAATTTTTATTATCGAGGCAGCTGTCTCTTCTACAGATTTTCTTGTGACATCAATTGAAGGCCATCTGTATTTTTGGAAAGTTTTTTTTGCTCCATCGACTTCTTTTTTAATATTTTCTATACTTGTATATTTTGTATTTTCTGACTCCTTTAAAGAATTCATTCTGTTTTTTCTTATTTCAACAAGCCTTTCGGGTTCCGTGCTTAATCCCACAACACAGGTTGACTGAGGATTTTCTCTTAATTTTATTGGAATAGAATTTTCATTTACAAGGGGTATATTTGAAGTTTTAAATCCTCTGTTTGCTAAATAGATTGAAGTGGGTGTTTTACTTGTTCGACTAACCCCTATTAATACTATATCTGATCTATCAATATCTGAAACAAGTTTTCCATCATCATGGCTCATGGTAAATTGTATGGCTTCTATTCTCTCATAATATTCTTCATTAAGAGCATGTTGACCACTGGGTTCATGTGATGCTTTTTGATTTAAAATTTTAGAAAAATTTAATATTAGGTTGCCAAGAACACCAAAACAAGGAATTGTTTTTTTATCGCTTTCGTTTGCCAGGTACTTTGCTAAATTATTATCTACAATTGTATAAAGTATTACAGAATTTTCATTTTTTTTTGCATCATCTAAAATTTTCAGAATTTGATTTTCAGTTCTAGTAAAAGAGCATGAATGAACTTTATACTCAATATTCACAAATTGAGCTTTTAAAGCTAAAAAAATTCTATCTAGTGTTTCACCTGTTGAGTCAGAAATTAAATAAATTTGAAATGTATTACTCATGAATAAATTGTTAATAAATTTGTATTATTATAATTAAATTACTCAATTTAAATATTGATTAATAATTGTTGTAGAATATGGGTTTTATTAACACTAATAAACATATGGATGAAATTATACAATATATTGAATAAAAATTTAAAAAGCTTCAATTTAAACAATTTTATTAGTTTATAATTGTTATTAAGTTGTTAATAAAATGTTAAAAAATACTTATCATCAATATTCACAACACATAATACTAATACAATAAATATATATATTATTTTAATATGACGCCTCTTCATCAAGTAATAAAAAATAAAAATACAAAAATAAAACCAATCTGGATAATGAGACAAGCAGGAAGGTATTTACCTGAATTTAGAGAAATAAGAAAATCAAATCCAAACTTTATTAAATTATGTCTAAATAATAATTTATCTTCAGAAATAACTCTACAACCTTTGAAAAGATTTAATTTAGATGCTGCAATAATTTTTTCCGACATTTTAATGTTGCCATATGGATTAAACCAAAAAGTTGAGTTTGAAAAAGGTTTTGGGCCTAAACTTGGTGAAGTTAACATAGATGAAATGTCTAAATTAGATGAAGTTGATTTTGTTGAAAAGATCTATCCTGTTTATAAAGCAATAAAACAAGTAAGCGCAGATAATATAATAAAAAATAAAAATGTAATAGGGTTTGTCGGTGCACCATGGACTCTATTGGTTTACATAATAAATCAACAGTCTCCTAAAAAAAAATTAAAGGAAAACTTTTTTAAAAATGACTTTTTAATAAATAGAATTTTATTAATCCTAGAAAAATTTCTAAAAATACACATCAAAAATCAAATTGACAATGGCGCAAATGTAATACAAATATTTGATAGCTGGGCCGGTTTATTGGATGAAAAAGACTTGCCCAACTATATTTATTCACCCACTCTAAATTTAGTTAATTATGTAAAGTCTTTGAATACGCCTGTCATTTGTTTTCCAAGAGAAATAAAAAATTACAAAGAATTTTGTGACATAGTTAAACCAGACGCAGTAAGTATTGATTATAATGTTGACCCAAAAAAAATTTTAAATGATGTAAAAATTCCAATTCAAGGTGGCCTTGACCCAAAGATATTACTCTCAGACAAAGAAACATTAAAAAAAGAAACCTTAAAATATTTAGATATTTTCAAAGATCATCCTTATATTTTTAATTTAGGCCACGGAGTTTTACCTGAAACAGATCCTAACATGTTTGAATATCTGGTAAATACAGTGAAAAGTTATTAATGAAAAAAGCTATAATTCTTTTTAATTTAGGTGGGCCTGATAAACTAGAAAATGTTCAGCCATTTCTATTTAATCTATTTAATGACCCAGCAATACTAAATTTACCAACTTTATTTAGATATCCTCTAGCAAAGTTAATTTCTAATAGAAGAACACCAACTGCTAAAAAAATTTATCAAGAGCTTGGTGGATCGTCGCCCATTTTAAAATTAACAAAAGAACAATCAGAAGCTCTTGAATTAAGTCTTAATAATGATGATCAAGATTCAGAATACAAATGTTTTATAGTAATGAGATGTTGGCATCCAAGAGCAGAAGATGTTGTAAATGATGTAAAAAATTTTAATCCAGATGAAATTATATTAATGCCTTTATATCCGCAATATTCTGCTGCAACAACTGGCTCATCAATAAAAGAATGGAAAGATATTTGTAAAAAAAATAATCTCAAAACAAGAACAAGCACAATCTGCTGTTATCCAACAGATGAAAATTTTGTCTTAGCTCATAAGGAAGAAATAGTTAAAAAAATAAAAAATTTAAAGAATTTTAAACTAATATTCTCTGCGCATGGGCTGCCTGAAAAAAATATAAAAAAAGGAGATCCATATCAATGGCAAGTTGAACGATCAGTTAATAAGATAGTTAAATCTTTAAATATTAAAAATTTAGATTGGATATTAAGTTATCAAAGTCGAGTTGGACCTTTAAAATGGATAGGTCCTTCCACTGATGATATAATTATTGAAAACTCAAAATTGGAAAAGCATATTGTTTTAGTTCCTATAGCGTTTGTTTCGGAACATTCAGAAACTTTAGTTGAATTAGACATAGAGTATAAAGAATTGGCTCATAAAAATGGATGTAAAAATTATACAAGAGTGCCAGCACTAGGAACTAATAATAATTATATAAAAGCTATGTCTAATTTAATAATTAAAAAACAAGATTACAGTTTTAATGGGAAACTTTATCCTCCTAAAACACAATGTCCCAATAAATTTATAAAATGCCCTTGTTTAAATTATGAATAGTTATTTATTATTTAAAAGTTTACACCTAATAGCTGTTGTTTCATGGATGGCTGGTCTTCTATACCTTCCAAGAATTTTTGTTTATCATGTTGAGAATAAGAACAAAAAAGAAGCTACAGATATATTCGAGGTGATGGAAAAAAGACTCTTCTTTTATATTATGAGACCGGCAATGTTTTTTACATGGATTTTTGGTTTAATTCTAATTTATTTAAATGGAATAGAAATTTTTTCTCAATTATGGATGCAGTTAAAAATAGTGTTGGTTGTTTTATTATCAGCTTATAATGACTATCTTGGTAAATGTTTTTTATCTTTAAAAAACAATTCTAACACTAGGTCCGCAAAATTTTTTAGAATAATTAATGAGATCCCAACAGTAATGCTGATTTTTATTGTCTTTCTTGTTATTTTTAAGCCAATCTAGGGTTGAAATTATAATTGTAGTATATATATTAAATCAATCTTTTAGTCCGAAAAAAATAAATCATGAACATCCAAGAGTTAAAATTAAAATCATCAGAGCAACTTATTGCGCAAGCTGAAGAGCTTGGAATTGAAAACGCTAGTACATTAAGAAAACAAGAAATTCTTTTTGCTATTTTAAAGAAAGTTGCTGAAAAAGAGGAAATCACAGGTGCTGGTGTATTGCAGTTATTACAAGACGGCTTTGGTTTTCTTAGAGCAATGGAGTCAAATTATTTACCAGGCCCTGATGATATCTATGTGAGTCCAAGTCAAATAAGGAAATTTGGATTAAGAACAGGAGATACAGTTGAAGGACCAGTTAGAGCACCAAAAGAAGGGGAAAGATATTTTGCATTACTACAGGTAAGTAAAATTAATTTTGAAGAACCAGAAAAAGCTAGGCACAAAATTGCATTTGATAATTTAACTCCACTTTATCCAGATCAACAAATGGTTATGGAAATTGAGACAACTAAAGTAGAAAAAAAACCTGATCTAACTCCAAGATTAATCGATCTGGTTAGTCCTATAGGAAAAGGCCAAAGATCTATAATTATTTCACCACCAAAGGCCGGTAAAACAATGATTTTACAAAGCATTGCCAACTCAATTGCTAAAAACTATCCAAAAAGTTATTTGATGGTCTTGTTAATTGATGAGCGTCCAGAAGAAGTCACAGACATGCAAAGAACAGTAAAAGGTGAAGTTATAAGTTCTACCTTTGATGAACCAGCGCAGAGGCACGTAGCTGTTGCTGAAATGGTTATAGAAAAAGCTAAAAGGTTAACTGAACATAAAAAAGATGTGGTCATACTATTAGACTCGATCACAAGACTTGGAAGAGCTTATAATGCAGTAATTCCAAGTTCTGGTAAAGTTCTTACAGGCGGTGTAGATGCCAATGCACTTCAAAGACCAAAAAGATTTTTTGGTGCAGCAAGAAATATTGAAGAAGGTGGATCTTTAACAATCATTTCAACTGCTTTAATCGATACAGGCAGTAGGATGGATGAGGTAATTTTCGAAGAATTTAAAGGAACAGGTAACAGCGAAACAGTTCTTGATAGAAAAATTGCAGATAAAAGAATTTACCCAGCAATTGATATAACAAAATCAGGAACTAGAAGAGAAGAGTTATTATTTGATAAAAATGATCTTCAAAAGATGAATGTACTCAGAAGAATAATTGCTCCTATGGGAACGATGGATGCTATTGAGTTTATTAATTCTAAATTAAAAGATACAAAAAATAATGCTGAATTTTTCAATTCGATGAATAAACCAGCTTAATTAAACTTTTTATATAACCATTTTAGAATTAATATAGTTCTTGTTATGGAAAAAAAAGTTAGCATTATTAAACTTTTTCAAGAAAAGAAATATTCAGAAGTAATTTTCCTAATTGAAAACAAAGTCCCCGAAAATCAAAAGAATTCATCAGTACTTAATCTTTTAGGTGTTAGTAGAATTTTAAAAGGAAAACTGAAGAAAGAAGATTTTTTACTTGCAATTGATAATTTTAAAACAGCAACTTTAAAAGAACACCAAACAAAAAATTCATTAGAGGCATTTAAGAATTTTATTAATATCTCAGTAGAACTTTATGATTATGATAAATCTACTGAAAACCATCAAGAAGTAATTAAATTTTTTAAAGAAATTTTAAATATTTATGATCAAAATAAAGATTTTTTTTCTAAAGATGAGTTTTTTTTACTCTCTCTAATAAGGGTTTACACAAGGTTAAATGATTTAGTTAAAGTAAGAGAAAGTTATGAGGAGTTAATAAAAAATAAATTTTATAGACCAGAAACAATTTGTTCCTTAATTTATAATAATTTATTTGTTAATAATTGGAAACAAGAAGATTTTTTGAAATATGGAAGATTGCTTGATAAAAATATTAAAATATATGAAAATGAGAAGTTAAGCCTCATTCACAAAGATAAAAATAAGAAAATTAAAATTGGGTTTTTATCTTCAGATATTAAATCTAAACATTCAGTAATATATTTTTTAAAAACAGTAATAGATAATTATAACAAAGATAAATTTGAGATTTATTTATTTTCTAATAATTTTAAATCTTCATCAGACGATGAAACCATTAGATCTATTAAAAGTAGTATTAATAAAAATTATGATATTTATGGTATGAATGACATTGAGATTATTAATTTAATTAGAGGTAATAAGATAGATATCTTAATTGATTTAATGGGACTAACATCAGATCAAAAGATTAAAATTTTAAAAAATAGAGCAGCACCTATACAAATTGTATGGTGTGGATTTTGTAATACAACTGGTATCGAGGAAGTCGATTATATTATCTCTGATCCAAATTTAATTTACAATTCAGAATTGGATCTTTATCGAGAAAAAATAATTTTTATGCCCAAAATATGGAACTGTCATACTGGTCTAGAAATTGAAAGAAATTTTAATGACTCGCCATTTTTAAACAATAACATGGTCACATTTGGTTCTTTCAATAATTTTGGTAAAATCAACTCTTCAGTGGTTGAAACATGGTCTAAAATAATTAAAAAAGTTAAAAATTCTAAATTGATTTTGAAATCTTCACGACCAAGAGTAACTGAAATATTATCAGAAAAATTCCAAAATCAAGGAGTTTTAAACTCCGTAGAATTTATGACTACCACAACTAATTTTGAAGATCATATGCAGCTTTATAAAAAGATTGATATTGCTCTAGATACATTTCCTTATAATGGAGTAACAACTTCTTTTGAAGCTATATGGATGGGTGTTCCTGTTATAACTATGAAAGGCTATAATTTTAATTCAAGGTGTGGTGAATCAATTAATAAAAATTTAAATATGGAATATTTAATTGCAGAAGACGAAATTGATTATGTAGCTAAAGCCAAAGAACTTTCTGATAATAAAGAGAAGCTTTTAGATATTAGGAAAAAAATATTTAATCAAGCTACTTCAAGTCCACTTTTTGATACAAAATCATTTTCAAATGATTTTTTTAAATCACTGGAAACAATTTATAATAAATATTAATTTTATAAAAACTTTCATAGACTAGATAAATTATTAATATAAAATTATATTAGTATTATGACAATTTATGCGCTTTCATCTGGTCCTGGGGTCTCAGGAATTGCAGTTATAAGGATTTCTGGAGAAGAAACATCAAGAGTGATTGAATTATTGACTTATAAAAAGGTTCCAAAGCCAAGAGTGGCAACTCTCAGAAAAATTAATAAAATTAACACCCATGAGTTAATTGATGAGGGAATAATACTATGGTTTCCTGGGCCTGACAGCTACACAGGTGAAGATATGGCAGAAATACAAGTGCATGGAAGCAATGCAGTTATTAACGCCTTACATAGCTCTATTTCAAGTATTGAAAATTGCCGTTTAGCTGAACCAGGTGAGTTTACAAAGCTTGCATTTCAAAATGGCAAAATAAATTTACTGAAAGCAGAGAGTGTTGCAGATTTAATTTCTTCCGAAACTGAAATTCAAAGACAGCAAGCGATTAAAATTATGAATGGAAAATCTGCTGATCAATTTAATTTTTTAAGAGAAAAACTTTTAAAAATATTATCTCATGTCGAAGCTAAAATAGACTTTCCAGACGAAGATTTACCTAATGATATTTTTGCAGAAATTAAAAAAAATTCTGATGATGTTCTTAAAAATATTGAAAAAATTTTAAACGATCAGAAAGTTGGAGAAAGAATAAGAGAAGGTTTTAAGATAGCAATTATTGGACCTACTAATGCAGGTAAATCTAGTCTACTAAATCATCTATCAAATAGAGATGTTGCCATAGTTTCAGAGATTGCAGGAACAACACGAGATGTAATTGAAACACATCTTAATATAGATGGCTATCCTGTAATTGTTTCTGACACGGCTGGGATAAGAGAATCTAAAAATGAAATTGAAAAGAAAGGTATTAAATTGTCTTTAAATAGAGCAGAAGAAGCTGATTTAAAGTTGGTAGTTGTCGATGCAAAAAACCTTGATTTTAATGATGTTTTGAAAGGTTTGTTAGATGAAAATGCAATTTTGATAATTAATAAATCTGATCTTTTGGAGGGTGATATTGATCCAGAAATCAAAAAATTAAATCATGTATTAATTTCAATTAAAGAAAATTTAAATATTGATGAATTAATTTTAAAAATAAAAAATAATTTAAAAAACAAATTTATAAGAAGTGATGATATTTTAATTACAAGAGAGCGGCACAGACAACATCTTGAACAATGCTTAGAGCATCTTAAAAGTTTCAATAAAAAAAATGATGTTGAAGATTTTGATAAAGCTGCAGAAGATTTAAGGTTGGCTACAAGACACCTAGGTATGATTGTTGGAAAAGTTGATGTTGAGGAGATATTAGGTAGTATTTTCAACGATTTCTGTATAGGTAAATAATACATCATTTTACTTGTTTTTAAGCCTTTTTAAATGAAAAACGTGGATAAATAGAGCTTATGTAAGCAAAGCCATACGTCTCTTGTAAATATAATAATCAGTTATAAATTTAGCTTATGAAAAATGATTTATCATTCGATGTTGTAGTTATTGGTGGGGGTCATGCGGGCTGCGAAGCAGCTGCAGCTGCTGCACGACTAGGAGTTAACACTGCCTTATTTACTCACAAGATAGAAACAATTGGAGAGATGTCATGTAATCCAGCAATAGGGGGTTTGGGCAAAGGTCATTTGGTAAGAGAAATAGATGCGCTTGATGGTGTTATGGGCGAGGTTGCAGATAAATCGGGTATACAATTTAGATTATTAAACAGGAGTAGAGGCCCAGCAGTAAGAGGACCTAGAACTCAATCTGATAGATCATTATATCGTAAGTATATGCAAGAAAAACTTGCAAACTATTGTAATTTAAAGATTTTTTCTGATCCTGTAATAAATTTTATCTTTGATAAAAATACAATAACTGGTTTTATAACCAAAGAAGGAAAAATGGTTTTGTGTTCTAAGCTAATACTAACAACCGGTACTTTTTTGAATGGTTTGATACATATAGGTGATGAAAGAACACCAGCTGGTAGATATGATGAGAAACCTTCAACAGGATTAAGTGAACAGTTAGAGAAATATAATTTCAAAATAGGTAGATTAAAAACAGGAACTCCTCCCCGACTTGATTCGAGAACAATTAATTATGAAAATTTAGAAGAACAGTTCGCAGATGATGATCCTTATTTTTTTTCTTTCTTAACTAAAAAAAATATTAATAAACAAGTTTCATGTCGTATGACTTATACTAACGACAAGGTTCATAAAATTATTGAAAAAAATTTATCTAGGAGCGCCATGTACTCTGGCAGTATAAAGGGTGTTGGACCAAGATACTGTCCATCTATAGAAGACAAGATAGTAAAATTTGCTGATAAAGGTCGACACCAAATATTTTTAGAGCCAGAAGGACTTAATGACCATACAATTTATCCAAACGGCATCTCCACATCACTTCCAGCTGAAGTTCAACAAGAAATATGTAATAATATCAGTGGTTTAGAAAATGTCTCTATTATAAGGCCCGGATATGCTATAGAATATGACTATATAGATCCAAGAGAACTGTTTTTAACACTTGAGACCAAGAAAATTAGAAATCTTTATCTTGCTGGTCAGATTAATGGAACAACAGGCTATGAAGAAGCAGCAGCTCAAGGCCTTATAGCTGGGATAAATTCTGCTCTATCTTTTAAAAAATCAGAACCTTTTATTTTGGATAGATCTGATGCTTACATAGGAGTAATGATTGATGATTTAGTAACCAAAGGTATTGCTGAACCATACAGAATGTTTACATCAAGAGCCGAATATAGATTAAGTCTAAGATCAGATAATGCAGATCAAAGATTAACTGTCAAAGGAATAGAATTAGGGTTAATCGGTGATAATAGAAAAACTTTATATCTGGATAAATTAAATAAAATTAACCAAATTAACGTAAAAATGCGACAATCAACTATATCACCTAATAAAGCTGATAAATATGGTATAAAAATAGCAAAAGATGGGGTTTTAAGATCTTCTAATGAAATATTAACTCAAAAAGGAGTTGATATGAAAAAAATTAGAGAAATATGGGCAGATGTACCT
>Ga0213863_10003163_pt1 | contig 11400 bp, 13 predicted proteins | sample PICome_8_FD_160128 | JGI IMG/M metagenome (GOLD analysis project Ga0213863, IMG submission 160128) | Coastal seawater microbial communities near Pivers Island, North Carolina, United States - PICO497 | ecosystem: Environmental > Aquatic > Marine > Coastal | place: USA: North Carolina... | reverse complement strand
TCGGAGTATTCGCACTGTGCCGCTGAAGCCTCAGATAGCTGCAGCGTGATGATCGGGCTGCAGGCTCAAGCAAATCTCCTTTTTGTTGAGACTGACCCCGGATTTACTTTCTCAGGAGACCCTAATTGAAGAGCTATTCAGGATCTCCAATCAGCTGGAAGCCGAACTGCCGGGGCGTGGGCTGATGCCTGCAGGCCAACAGCTGGGAAACCTGGGGGAAGTGCTGATCGCCGATCGCTTTGGCCTAGACCTCACAAAACCGATGCAGAAGGGAATCGATGCCCACACCGCCGATGACAGAAAGGTGCAAATCAAAACCACAACAAGCCGCGGGGTTGGTATCCCCCTTGGGCATGAGCAACCCGACGCCGATGTTTATCTGCTGGCAGGCCTTCTGAACGCCAACGGCACTTGTGAAGTGATTTTCAATGGCCCGATGGTTCTGGCCTGGGCCATCCGCCAACCAACTCCCAAAAGCGGTGGCGTGGCGTTTGTCTCCAAAGGACCGCTCGAACGCTTGGCACGAGAGATCCCAGCCGAGCTGCAGCTGAAAGCAATCGGGGTTGTTTGATGCCCAGGATGTGAGCCACCGGCGAGTGTTCAATCCAACTCGCCAGCTTCCTCCTTCTATCGAATCGACTGCGGCAGATCGGGAATCAGCGGCCATGGCATACCCATCCCTCAGATGAGGGGGGTACACGCCAATCAAAAACACCCAGTTGGGTGATGTGGAAACCAAGCCATTTCAAAACAATGGAAGGAATCGCAGTTAGCCATGCCCACCCGCCTGATCACTCCGAGCCAGCTGTCGCTATTCAGCATCAGCCCAGTGATCGGGGCCTGGTGGGAGGAGCTGCAGGCGCAGAAGCTATTTGACGGCAGCAAGCCAGCGGTGAGTGAGCTGGATCAGCTGCTGTTTGCCGATGGCCTGCGCCACGAGCAGGTGCTGCTCACCAAGCTGGAAAAGGCAGGCCACAGGATTGTCCGGCTGCCCGGTAAACAAACCGATGCCGACTACGCCGCTACCCGTGAGGCGATGGCCCAAGGGGTGGAGTTCATCCACCAGGTCTCGCTCTGCAATGAGGAGATGCGCGGCAGTCCAGGCGATTGAGCAGGCGATAAAGGATTTCGTGAGCAGCCTGCTCCGCTCAAACCGCCACACCCATAACCGGCAACCACGCCGCCGGGATCTCGCGCTCCAACCGCCAGCGAATCGCCATCGGGCGCTCACCCTCGTGACTCTCGTAGACGGCAAAGCCGAGGCACGCAAAAGGCTCGGTGATGGAGCCCTGTTTTCGTTGCTCCCGCACAAAGAGCAACACCCGTGAACCACCACTCACGTAACGCTGGCCTGTAGGGGAGGAAGCCGTGGTGGTGCTTTGGCTTTCCCAATGGAAAAGGCGTGGGCCGAGGGCCAGATCGCGGTAACGGGTGGACGGGGAGAAAAGGGCCTCGCTCTTTTTGAGGGTCACGAACAGCAGGTCACACCGGCTGGGGTCATGCCAGAGCACGCCTTCACGGTGAATCCACGGTGCGTCATCACCGAGGACGCCAAACGCCGCTTCGATTTCGGCGCGGCTGTAGTGACCGTGCACGCGAAGCGGCACTGGTAGCGCCCAAGGGAGTGGGTGCAGGCGGTGATCGGCCCTGGCAGCAAGGAAGTCAAGCAGCTGGCGCAGTTCGTCGCGCCATGCGCCGGCCTGCCAAAGCACAGCCAGGGCATCGGGAAGCGGACGCCACTGGCGGCCTGTGCCGAATAGCTGGGCCGTGAGCATCAACCACTGTCGGCGTTCGCGGACCCCCATGGTGAGCGGATCCGGCGGAGCAGGCTCCGACATGGCGGCGGCGAGGGCACGCAGACGATCAGGATCGTCGCCGTGGAGCAATCCAGAACCGATGGAGCGGCTTAGCCGCTCTTCCTCCGGATGGGGCTCATCGCAAAGCCATCCCAGCTCACGGCGAAGGGCTGTGAATGAGACGCCGCGAATGCCGTAGAAATCGACGGGGTCCATCGCGAGCGCCTCAAGCCAATCGGCGAGTCCACTAGCGGCATTGATAACTCCTTCAGCAGCAAGGGTGTGGAGCTCCTCCAACAGCTGTGGGCGCCGGCTAGGCAGGCACTTGCGCAGATTGGAGAGGACCCGCTCACACGCCACCCGATCAAGGACCAACCGACAGCCTGGAGGCACGAACGGAAAGCCCTGCTCGAGCTGCTCCTGCAGTTGGCGGCGGGTGCAGCCGAGCAGAGCGCGATAGCGCTGGTCGAACCGAAAGCGGCGGTGCTGCTGGCCAATGAAATCGAGCACCGTGAGGCAACTCTTGCCGGTGTCGGGCGAAAGGCGCAGCCCACGGCCAAGTTGCTGCAGGAAGACCACGGCGCTCTCGGTGGGGCGAAGAAAAAGCACGGTGTCGATCGAGGGGATGTCGAGACCCTCGTTGAACAGGTCCACGGCAAAGAGGATCTGTAGCTCGCCAACTTGTAGGCGGCGCAGGGCATCCCGGCGCTCATCACCGGGGGTGGTCGCGTCGAGGGCTTTGGCCTTGAGGCCAACGGCGCGGAAGCGCTCGGCCATGAAGCGGGCGTGCTCCACGCTCACGCAAAAGCCCAGGGCCCGCATTCGTCGCGGTTCAGCCACCGCCTTCTCCAGTTCGCTGAGGATCAGCGCGACGCGACGATGGTCGCCTGTGTACACGTTGCTGAGCTCAGCGGGCACATAACCACCCCGGCGCCACTCCAGGGAGGAGAGGTCCGTGGCGTCAGCGACAGCGAAATAGTGAAAAGGCGCGAGCAAGCCCTGATCGAGGGCGGTCCAGAGTCGCAGCTCCGCAGCGATACGTCCGCCAAACCAATGGAGGACGTCGAGCCCGTCGGTGCGCTCGGGGGTAGCGGTGAGGCCAAGCAGAAGCTGGGGGCGCAAGTGGTCGAGCCAGCGGCGATAGCTCGAGGCTGCCGCGTGGTGGAACTCATCCATGATCACCACGGCGAAGCGATCAGCAGGGATCTCGGCCAGATCGAGCTGGGCGAGTGACTGGACCGAGGCAAACACATGTCGCCACTGACGCGGCAGTTCGCCATCCACATAGAGCTCACCGAAGGCTGGGTCACGCAACACCTGGCGGAATGTGGCCAGGGCCTGATGCAGGATTTCCTTGCGGTGAGCGACCAACAGCAGCGGCGGCGGCTCGGGTGCGGGGAACCGCTCAGGGAAATCGCTGTGCAGGCGGGCCACGTCGAACGCGGCCAGCACCGTCTTGCCCGTACCCGTGGCAGCCACCACCAGGTTGTGCCAGCGGTTATGGACCATGCGCTCGGCCCCCAGGGCTTCGAGCATCTCGCGCTGGTAGGCGTAGGGCAGCAGGTTGAACCACGCCAGCGCCGAATCGTCCCTGGCGTCATCCACGCCCCGGGCCACAGCGAGCTGGTGATCGATGCGATCCTGTTGATCTGGCGTAGCGGCATAGGGCTCGAACTCGCCCTCCTCCCAGTAGGCATCAAAGGTGGACTGAAACTTGGCCACCATTGCCGGCGTCTCCAGGGCTGCCAGGCGCACGTTCCACTCCAGCCCGTCGAGCAGGGCTGCAGAGGAGAGGTTCGAGGAGCCGATGTATGCCGTGCTGGTTCCACTCGCACGATGAAAGTGCCAAGCCTTGGCATGGAGCCGGGTGCGGCGCGTATCGGTACTGACCCGCACATCGGCGCCGTGCTCCACAAGCCAGTCGAGTGCTTTGCGATCAGTGGCGCCGAGATACGTGGTCGTGAGCACACGTAGGGAGCGCCCGGCCGCCAGGTACTGGGCGAGCACCGGCTGCAGCAACCGCAGGCCACTCCACTTGATGAAGGCGCAGAGCAGATCGATGCGGTCTGCAGAGGGCACTTCTGCCTGCAAGGCCAGCCCCACACTGGGCTCGCTGGGGGCATTGATCAGCAGGGTGCCATAGGCCAGGGAGATGAGGGGCCGGACCAAGGGCGTCTCGTTCGGTAGCAACGGCGTATCCCGCAGCTCCTGAAGCAGACGAGCGCTGGGGTGCAGCAGATCTCCCGCGTCAATGGCAGAGCTGTGCTGCTGGAGTAACCCCACGATCTGGTTAACCAGAGCCAGTTGCTGTTGTTGCCGCTGGGGCTCCGGCAATGACGCCAGAGCTATCTCACTCAGCTGGCGCAAGTAGCGGGCCAGGCGCTGGGGCGCCTCGGCGGGATCCAGGGGTTGGAGGTGATGTAAGGATTCCTCCTGACCGGCCAGGAGCTCGTCAATCGCAGCACTGAGCGGGTGGTCGTAGAGCCCAGGTGTGAAATTTTGCTCAGGCATCAGAGATCAGGTGTCTTCTCTGAGATCTGCTTGAGCCAGGCACCTAGCTCAGGGTCACACGCAAAAACCCAGCAGGCTTTTGTCCCTCGGCTCATCAACGTTCGGTATGTGTTGCGGATGATCGCGTCTGCCTTTTTCCGGATCGCCTGGGGGTCCCGTTTTAGGCCCATCTTGTATCCCTTCAGCGACTGATCCGTGCGCGCCCGGGCCGAAGGAACCGCCACAACCTGGCCATCCTTATAGGCAAGATCCGGCCCAATGATCACACCGATCGTTTCCAGCTCCAGGCCCTGGCAGGTATGGATGCAGCCCACCTCCTCCACCGTGCCTGCCTTCATGATCCACACACTGCCGTCCTTGCTCAGGTTCCAGCGGGCCCGGTAGCCCCAGGGCTCGATCGTGATGTCCCAGGCGCTGGGGTGTTTTTTTGAATCCCAGTTCCAGCAATAGCCCGCCACCATCCGTGCCTGGTTGACGTGATTGGCCTGGCGGATCGCCTCATGCAGCTCAACCGGATCATCAAACACCCTGAAGTCGTAGCTGGCGGGATCCAGCTGCTCATTGGCCGTGGCCCTAATCCCGAGGGTGGAATCCAGCCAGGCCAGGTAGCCATCAGAGCCGCTGCAACGGAACTGCGACGGCAGCACGTCGCGATGTAACTCGGCCTCGTGGAATTGACTCCACTTTTCGATCTCTGCCGTACTCCCAATGTCGTCGAATGTGACGCGCTGATCTTCATCGAGGAAGAACACCGCCAGCTTGCTGGCGTGGATGATCTCCTTGACCTGGTTCTCGCCCTCCTTGTCGTAAATGGTCTTGGTCATCAGCCGATGGCTTTCATCCACAATCAGGGCGTCGTAGAAGCCCTCCGAACAGCCCACGAAACAGGCCGAACCACAGAAGAGGTTGTCGTATTCGCCCTTCAGCAGAGAACCGGTGAGCTTGGCGCGGTACACCGCCCGCGGCGCCGCGTTCTTGCTTACGTAGCGGGCATTAAGACCCATGCCCAGTAGCCGGGCCAGCAGGTTCACCGCCACCACCGATTTCCCCGTTCCAGGCCCGCCCTGCACTAGCAGCACACAGTGCCTCCCTTCCTGTAGCCGCCGTGACAGGGCTAGCGCCTTTTCGTACACCACCTTCTGTTCGTCGATCAGCACGAACTCGACGTTGCCCTTCAGCATCCGCTCCACCGCATCGGCCAACTGTTGGCTCGGCTTTGGCTTTCCGTCGCGGATCCGCTCGATTGTGCGGCCCCGATCGCCTACTACCAGACAACGACGCAAGAAGGCCGCCATGGCTGCGTTGTCATGGCGAAGGAACAATGGTGCCTGATTGAGGTATGAGCGATAGCGGGCATCGGTGATGCCGCTGCCATCCGTGCAGTTGTGTAGGTAAGCGCAGGGTTGCAGAGCAATCCTGTGCTCAACCACAGCTGTATTGAACCCCCGCAAGAGCTGCCGATAGCTCATGGCCTGGTACGAAGGATGAGTGGTCTCGCGCGGCCCCTTCCCTAGGAAGGTTCGTACCACCCCATCCAGCTCAGTGGGCTGGACTGATTCCCACTGCTTCAGCTCCACGATTACCGCAACTGGGTCGCCAGCAGCATCACAGCCTGAAAGAAGGAGGTCGATGCGCTTCGCTGTGTTGTGAATGCGGTATTCGATCGCCACACCGAGCTCGGATGGGATCTCTTCGAACTGCAAGACGTTTCCCACGCACTGAAGTGAGTTCTTCCAAGCTCGAAACTCGCTTGCGGCGACTTTGTGGCCTGTAATCGCAATGAAGCGCTCCCGTACCTCCTCCTCAATGCGCTGCTCGCGCACGTGTTTCAGGAACTCTTCCCGAGTTGCGAGATAAATGATCACGAAAGCAACGGGCTGAATGGACCCACCTGAAGGGATTCTGGCTGCGTCTGCTTGTTGGGTCTGCAGTTCGAGGCTGGTACCGATGAGCTTCAGGATTGTGGGCTGGGTGAGTGGCTAGCTGATCTGAGATCAATACCTTTGCATATGCGCGATCACACCTCTCACACCACCCCGCGGATCAGACACGTCACCCTTCCGCCTTGGGATCAGATGCCAGTGGGCATGCATCACCGTCTGCCCGGCCGACGCACCACTGTTCAGGCCGATGTTGAAACCGCTGATGGAGGCATCCGCCATCTGCAGATCCTGCCTTCTCTGCTTCAGCAGTGAACTGACGGCATTCCACTCAGGCTGATGAAGATCCATTCCATCGACCACATGCCGGCAGGGGATCACCAGGCTGTGGCCTTCGGTGACGGGGTAGGCATCGGCGATGCAGACCGCCAGTTCGTTCCTGATCAGAACCCGATCTGAAGACTGCAGGTCACAGAACAGTCATCCCTCCTGCCTGTGGTCGTAGCTCTGCAGCACCCCGCGGAAGTCGGTGCTGTCGCTGTCCCGCTTGCCGGCGTTGCAACGGAAGCAGAGCGCCTGAAAGTTGGAGATGTCATCGGAACCACCCTGGTTCTTCGGGATGATGTGATCAACCTCCAGCGCCGCCTGGTGCTCATGGGCCCCGCAGCATTCACACCGGCCCTTCGCGCGGGTGAACACCCGGTAGCGGATCGATCCGCTGATGGCCGTGCGATGGCGTGAGCGATGGGCGAAAACCTCGTCACCGCGCTTCAGGCGGAAGGCATCAAGCTTCTCCCGGCAGAGCTGCAGCAGTGCATCCCGCTCCTGATCACTGAGATCATCCGCTCCGATCAGGCTGTAGACGCCTCCGGCATGGGACGTAATGCCGTTGGAGGTCAGCACCCGCCCCACCATCCGTTTCACCCGTTCGGTGTAGTACTCGATCTGGGAGCTGTCTTCGCCGAGGATCCGTCTGGCGATGTCTTCCGCGGGTGCAGAGCTGCTCCTACCGAGCAGCTCCATCAGCATCAGGGGCTGATAGATGTGCGACATCCGCATCCGCCGGTTGATGTACTCGGCGAGGCCTTGGAATGTAGAAGATCCAATGTTATGTGGCATCAGCAAGCAAATCGTGCAGCACCATGAGTGTGATCACAGCATTCCGATGTGGCGATGGCCTTACCAGAAGAGCTCCAGGCCTCCCCTATTCCAGGGCAAATCAATTATCGGCCCAGGCGCCGAGTTTGAAGCGCTGAGAAACAAGTCTGTTGGCAGAAGACTGTTGATCGAGGTGCTTCTGTAACCCATCAACTGGGATCTTGCCCAGCTCTGCACCTTGCCAGGAGGCAACAAAATCGTCGCTAACAAAATGAACGAAAGATCTGAAGTAATTGCAAGCAAGATTTAGATACGTCTTTTCAAAAGCAATCAACACGGATAGATTCCATTTTAGCGATTTTCAGACAACTGAAACAAACTCACCTTCAGAGCATCTAAGTAGGGATCTTGAACGCGAAAGAAAGACAAGACGAACACCACACCGAACACGTGGCACATGAATGAATAATCAAAAGCAGATAAACCCAGCTAACAAGAACCTCACACACCCTCATCCATTCGGATCAGCTGACAGGGAGGTTGGCTGATCTCAAATCTTTTGCCATCAGTAATTAGGTTTACACCTCGGCGTATTCAGCATTGCTGAATCGGAACGGAAGCGAATCTCTCATCCGAGTGGTCTTTGAGACAGAGCTATCTCCCCTACATGGGGAAATCACATGAATTCAACGAATAGAAATAATGAGATCAAATCTATGTCACCTATGTCACTTAAATAAATCCGATTTTACGACAGCACAGCAATATAAAAATCAAGCAGATTATGGCATCGAGATAAGGGTCTAGCTTGTGGCGATGATTCAAGCCACATCTATGCTGATGGAGCTGCCAGTTTCTTATACGTGAGGATCAACCCATCCGAGCTGCCTCTCCAGAAGGCAGCAGATGCATGCAAGAAGCTGCTGGTAGATAAAAAAGTGTTGGTCTGCTCCAAAAACAGACTCACTCTTTCCGCACTCTGCCTTTGCACGCCGATTCTGCAATCACTGGTGGGTGGTGCAACAACTGAGGATGAAGCCTTACAGGTATTGCGAGAGACCGATCCAGATATCTTGATAACAAGCGAAGACCTTGAGATGGGCTATGGAATAAGGCTGATAGAAAAAGCCAAGGAACATTCATCTGACCTAAAGGCACTGATCTTTCTACAGAGAGAAACACCAGAAGTAGTCCAGGAAGCAATGGAAGCAGGAGCTGATGGTGTGATGTTCATGTCATCCATAGGCACTGGTGACGGTGACTTCATTCACGCTTTAAGCACAACCAATAGCGGCGGCATTTACTATCCAAGGGCTGTGCGAGAAGCTGCTACAGCAAAGGTGAAACCTGCACCAGTGCTTGTCGATCCCTTATCGGAAAGAGAGCTAGACGTCATTCGCTGCATAATCCAAGGGATGAGGAACACTGAAATAGCTGATTCACTCTTCGTTTCTGCTGAAACCGTGAAAAGCCATGTCAGTACGGCCATTCACAAGCTTGGGGTAAGAGACAGAACTCAGGCAGCCGTCTTTGCCTTGACGCATGGCTTAATTGAAGCTGATATTTAAAAAAATCCCTCTCCTGGCGGGGCTCTTGGATATTCAGCCGGGAGATTGATAGCGACAATCGCAGCCACCTATTTGGCTTCAATTACGAGGTTGTAGTAAATCTGAACGACCGGGTATTAGATCCTCCATTTCGAGCTCGGTAGTATCTAAGCCCATCGCGAATCCAAACTTTTCCATTGCCACAGCGGTACCAACAGTAAGGCCCAGAACTAAAACAAAGGAAACTATCAGTGCTGGATGGATGTCGTGTGTTTTGTTCATTAGGAGTTAGTGGTTTTGCTGAATAGTTTGTTTAGTACGATGCATCCAAAGTCGCAAGAGGAAATAAGAATGACCGCCCGATAGAACTCGACTCTGTCCATTCCGAGTAGTGTTTCAATCATAATTGAATTCTTCCTGAGCATTTAGTAAGTAATTTTGGGCGGGAGATCGATAGCGACAAAAGCAGAAAGTTTTATTTGATTCAGGTGTTGCTTGAGGGTCATTCCCTCGATGTATTCACCATCGCTGAAACGAACTGTATCCGAATCCCCTATTCGAGTGGTCTTTGCTGGTGCCCGATCCCCCAAAAGGACTAGAGGCTCACACCCAGCTGTCACGCCATAAGCCTGTCCCGATCAGCTTCAACTAGGTTGATCTCTTCTGGTCCTTCGTTGAATGCCTCACAGTGACTCGCCAATACTGCAAAGATAAAGCTATTGCGTTCAATAAACATTTCCCCACCAGCTTTATAGCCGACACAGTAGGTTTAGGGATTAGTCAATGACTATCCACTCTCGTTGAGCATCAATAATTTCATAGTCATCTATAACTTCATCATCCTTATAAAGAACTAGCTCCATGTCAATCTTGCTGAACTTGTCCTGCTCATTTTTCTCTTCTTCCCAGCATTTCATGATCTCATCGTAGGATTCAGATGTATGTACAGCTTGAGATCCTCCCGTTGTTTGATTAAGGATAATTTTGTAGGTGGTCATTGTGAAAACTCTGCGAACTTATAAAGGATATGGAAGAATAAGGCATTACCACCAAGTGCCATCAATAGCTCCTGAAACACAGCCAGCGTCATTGGAGTGCCGAGGGGCATAGGTAGGGGCAACTTCCTAAAGCATTCCCCGCTGCAATAAAAAACTCCGCTCATGGCGGGGAAGCAGATCAAATCTTTTTGTTCACCATTCGCTCATAGGAAAGGCGTTGGTGACAAGCCTCGAACTGCAGTTAGGGGATCGCTGATCTTTGATGAAAACTTTGCCTTGGCTCTTTGATTGGCCCTTGGTCCCTTTTCTGTTTGTACCTGCACCAACGTCAGGTTCACTGATAAAGCCAACAAGATTATTTTTTTTGCCACCGGAGATGGCAGTCAGCTGATCAAGCGTGAGTTCGGTGTTGGTCATTGGTTTGAAGGTGTGGTGGAGGGTCATCCCCTCTCGATGTACACACCATCTCCCAAATCAATGGCTGAGGTGGTGACCACCATCAAGCAGTGCTGTGATCTTGCTCACAACGTTCAATAGGCAATAAAAAACGCCGCTCGTGGCGAGGCAATAAAAATCACCTCACTCTTGATAGCGATTTGGGCATGGTCAATTGCTCAACATCACTGATTCCACGAAGGAGCATCAGCTGGTCACCTGAGTTACAAGACATGCTCAATGCTCTGATCTACGCCTGGGTCAGCACCGCCAGAAGACCTATGCCAAGTTTTGGATGGCACTCAAAAGTGAGAGAGACCACAGGCGATAAACCCCTTCAACAAGGACCAGTCACCCCCTCAACCATTCGGATCAGCTGATAAGGAGGTTGACTATTCTCAGATCTTTTGCCATCAGTGGTGTGTGGGACACGCTCTTGGTGGGGCGCCCACGTCATGAGGACGGTGGCGGCTTTTGTCGCCCCCCTCTTCATGCCCACTGCATTTGCGCCAAAAGCTCAGGAAGCTTTGCTCTGCTCAGCCTCTTCTGCTTCAGCGCGAAGGAAACGTTTGCGCTGAGCGGATTCGTATCCAGACAATTCGACTGGTTTCTTTTCGTTGGTTGGGCTCTTGGGCTTGTCTAACCCCATCAACAAAGGATGCATTCCTCTTCGGCTCATTTGACTTGTCCGTTTATTTGGATTCCGCGTCTTGGTCAGCTTGACCTGTACACGTCTGTAGATGATGACGTCTTTAAAGCAAACATGCGGTGTGATTGGACACAATTGACATGAAGTGTTGATGACAACTGCATCATCGCTTTCAGGCTGCAGAGCTGGATAGCGTTGAGATATTGGCCAGACAACCAGTTCTTCAGCGGCTCAAATCCCAGTGGTGGGTTGTGGTCGCAGCCAGACTGCATTCAGCCATCCCCACTCCATGATCCTGCCGCTGCTGACCAGCTTGATCGCCATGGCGACACCAGCAAACTCAGGCCCCTGCCCTGCTGGGGTGGTACATCAACTCGATGGGCTCTACCGCTGGCAGGTTCAGCGAATGGAGAAGCGCATTGACCCGGTGAAGGATCTCTCCAGCCAGCGTCAGCGCTTCACACCATCACTGTTTGAGTTGCTGAT
>Ga0213863_10003162_pt1 | contig 11403 bp, 11 predicted proteins | sample PICome_8_FD_160128 | JGI IMG/M metagenome (GOLD analysis project Ga0213863, IMG submission 160128) | Coastal seawater microbial communities near Pivers Island, North Carolina, United States - PICO497 | ecosystem: Environmental > Aquatic > Marine > Coastal | place: USA: North Carolina... | reverse complement strand
GAGCTAACCGCAGATTAACGGTTCCTGAAATGAACGGCCTGCTCCGTGATATGGAAATGACTGAGCGCTCAGGCCAGTGCAATCATGGCAGACCCACATGGGTGCAGTTGGGTATGCAGGATTTGGATAAGCTGTTTTTAAGGGGACGTTAATTGGCGGCCTCGCCTTTACTGTGTGTCATGGGCCCTACCGCGGCGGGTAAAACCGACCTGGCTATAGCGCTGGCACAAGCGTTCAACGGGGAACTGATCTCCGTGGATTCGGCATTGGTCTATCGAGACCTCAATATTGGCGCGGCAAAACCTGAGTTCCCCCATCACTTAATCGATATCAGAGATCCCAGTGAGCCCTACAGCGCGATGCAATTTGCTCGTGATGCTAAGGCGGCCATTGCCGACATCAGAGCCAGAGGACGACTCCCCATTCTGGTTGGTGGGACTATGCTGTACTTCCGGGCACTGCTTGAGGGGCTTGATGACATGCCCGCCAGTGACCCGGGGGTACGGCAAAAAATAGAAGCCGAGGCGGCCCGCAAAGGCTGGCCTGCACTGCACGAGCAGCTGCAACGTGTTGATCCCGTTCTGGCGGCGCGGCTGCATCCAAATCACAGTCAGCGAATTGCCCGGGGTTTAGAAATTTGGCAAATGACCGGCAAACCCTTGAGCCACTGGCAAAGTGGTCATGGTGACGGTGGCATCGGTGAAACACCGATTTCACTCGTCGTTTGTCCAAAGGAACGCAGCGTGCTGCATGCTCGCATTGCTAGTCGACTCGAAAAAATGCTCAGGGAGGGCTTGCTGGATGAGGTGAGGCAACTGTGGCAACGGGGTGATCTTAGCCCAGAGCTGCCGGCTATCAGAGCTGTGGGCTATCGCCAGCTGTGGGCATTTCTCGAAGGTGAATCCTCGAAAACCGAGGCGTCTCAGGCCGTGCTTTTTGCGACCAGACAGCTCGCTAAGCGTCAGCTGACTTGGTTACGCCGATGGTCGGCCGATGCGTGGTTATTAACGGGTGAACGCGGCGAGCTTCTGGACGTGACTCATGTTTCGGCGCCTATTTGGCGCCAGTTTGCTGTGAACTCTCGCCTCGAAATGGGTGACTTCACCCCTCTGGCTGACAATAAAAGCATGATGGCGGCCTTGCAGGTGGCTATTAACGCAACATATAGCGGTGCACTTTAAGAAGATATGCGGAACTAACTCGCGTTTTGACAGGCCTAAGCGCTATACTACTGCGCGCCCAGAACCGGGCTTTTTTAGCGTCGTACTTTTTATGACGCATGCAATATTCAACTAGGAGTGATCATGTCAAAAGGGCATACGCTACAAGACCCTTACCTCAATGCTTTGCGAAAGGAGCGGGTCCCTGTTTCGATATACCTAGTCAACGGTATTAAGTTGCAGGGTCAAGTAGAGTCGTTCGATCAATTCGTGGTGTTACTGAAAAATACGGTGTCTCAGATGGTGTACAAGCATGCCATCTCCACAGTGGTGCCTGCGCGAAACGTGCGCATCCCACTGGACGGTCCCGAGGAGGACGACGCCGATAACGGCTAAATCCTCAGACGCGCAGCTTTTTGACCGCCATGCTGGCGGTGAAAACGTCGTCCTAGTGCAGCTTGCTATCGATGACGGCGCACAGGCCTTAGACGCCCAGGAGTTCGAGGAGCTGGTTGTTTCTGCAGGGGGCAAGCCTGTCGCATTGGTGACGGGGCATCGGCGCTCTCCCACGGCAAAGTTTTTTGTGGGTACGGGCAAGCTTGAAGAGATTCGCCTCATCAAAGAGGCCGAAAATGCCGATCTGGTGGTGTTCAACCATCCGTTATCCCCCTCCCAAGAGCGCAATCTTGAGGCAGCCCTCCAATGTCGGGTCATTGCCCGGACGGGGCTAATTCTTGATATTTTTGCCCAGCGTGCGCGAACCCACGAGGGCAAGTTGCAGGTCGAGCTCGCTCAATTGCAGCATATGAGTACTCGACTGGTTCGAGGTTGGACCCACCTTGAGCGGCAGAAGGGCGGAATTGGTCTGAGAGGCCCTGGAGAAACTCAGCTTGAGACAGATCGACGTTTATTGCGTGTCCGAATTAGTGCCATCGAATCCCGCCTCGACAAGGTTAAAGCCCAGCGCGCGCAAAGCCGTAGGGCCAGAAAGCGAGCGGAACTGCCGTTGGTCTCTATCGTAGGCTATACCAATGCGGGAAAATCGACATTATTTAATCGTTACGCTAGCGCCGAAGTTTATGCGGCAGACCAATTGTTTGCCACTTTGGACCCGACGTTGCGCCGGGTAGAAATTCCGCATCTGGGCGATGTTGTCCTCGCCGATACGGTCGGGTTTATTTCTGATTTGCCCCATACATTGATCGATGCGTTTAAAGCGACATTGGAAGAAACCTTAAACGCCGATTTATTGATACATGTGATCGATGTCGCCGCCGATCAGCGCGAGTACTGGATGTCAGAGGTTGACTTAGTGCTCTCTGAGATAGGAGCAGGCGATGTCCCTATGCTGTGTGTTTTCAATAAGCTAGATTTGCTTGAGCAACAGCCGCGAATTGTTCGAGATGAGGAGGGGCTGCCTACCGCGGTCTACCTTTCGGCCCGGACAGGTGAGGGATTGCCACTCCTTGAGGAAGCGCTGAGGGAGCGGTTACAGGATGAAGTGTTTGAAGGCGAAGTCGAGCTGACCCCCGGTCAGGGTAAGCTTCGAGCCGCGCTTTTTGATCTCGGTGCGGTAGTGGATGAGTCCTTTACGACCTCTGGTAACACTCTTTTGGGGGTGCGGTTACCACAAAAAACTTGGAATCGCTTGCAACATCAGCATTGAGTCCCCATCTCGTTAGGTACCTAACGTCAATTTTGCTAGACTACAGTGGTTAACAACCAAGGAATACATCATGTCATGGAATGAGCCCGGGGGCGGCAACAACCGACCTCGCGATCCGTGGGGCGGCAATGATCAGGGACCCCCTGATCTTGATGAAGCCCTGAAAAAGTTGCAGCAGCGATTATCTTCTTTATTTGGCGGTCGCGGCGGTGGTGGTGCTGGCAGTTCCGGAGGGTCCGGAGGCCGTATGTCTGGCGCCTTGCTGGGTGTTATTGCGGCGGGTGCTCTTACTGTTTGGGGGCTTCTCGGCTTCTACCAGTTAGACGAACAAGAGCGAGCCATTGTGCTGCGCTTTGGAAAGTACGCCGGAACCATGCAGCCGGGTTTGCAGTGGAATCCGCCTTTGATTGACGAAGTGATTACGGTCAATACGACTAAAATCCGTGCAGCTCAAGTTAGGGAGGTGATGCTCACTCAAGATGAAAATATTGTTGAGGTCACCATGTCTTTGCAATACATCATCGACAACCCTGAAAAGTTTGTACTGGAAGTGCGAGACCCTGAAATTTCCCTGCAGCACGCAGCGCAGAGCGCGCTTCGCCATGTTGTGGGCGACAGCACGATGGACTTGGTTTTAACTGAGGGTCGTGCCGCTATTGCAGTTGATGTTCGTGATCGTTTGCAAACTTATTTAGATACCTACGGAACCGGCATCCGAGTGAGCAAGATTAATATCGACGAGGGCAAACCGCCGGCGCAAGTCCAGGGTGCCTTTGACGATGTGATCAAGGCCCGGGAGGACGAAGAGCGCGTGAAAAACGAGGCGCAGTCGTACGCGAATGGGATCGTTCCCGAGGCCCGCGGCCGCGCTCAGCGCGTGTTTGAAGAAGCGAGCGCCTATCAGCAGCAGGTTATGGCCCAGGCAGAGGGTGAGGCCTCACGGTTTACCCAGCTGCTGGCTGAGTATGAGAAGTCACCTAAAGTGACTCGAGATCGGCTTTATTTGGATGCGATGCAAACTGTCATGTCCAACACCAATAAGGTCTTGGTCGATGTTGAAGGCGGCAATAATATGATGTACCTGCCTCTAGACAAGTTGGCCCGACCTTCCGGCGGAAGTTCGGCGTCTGGTAGCTCTCGAAGTGGGCTGAGCGAACGCGATCTCCGTGACATCACAGAGCGCCTTAAACAGGAGTTTCGAAACGATATTAACGTGAACGATACCCGAAGGAGTACCCGCTAATGACTGTTAAACAGCTTTGGGGAGGTATCCTCTTCGCCCTGGTCGTCATAGTGGCGTCCAATTCACTTTATGTCGTGAAAGAGACTCAGCGCGGCGTGTTGCTGAAGTTCGGTGAAGTCGTCAATCCTAATTTGCAACCGGGCATTCACGTCAAAGTGCCGTTTGTAAACAACGTGCGCTTGTTTGACGGCCGCATTTTGACGGTGGATTCACCCGCAGAACGATTCTTCACCCAGGAAAAGAAGGCTCTGATTGTAGATTCGTATGCGAAATTTCGGGTTCTGGATACAGCTAAGTATTACACGGCAACTAACGGCGAAGAGGCCCGTGCGGCAGGGTTGCTAGGCCAACGCATCAACGACGGACTCCGTAACGAAGTGGCCGTGCGCACCGTTCAAGAGGTTGTGTCCGGTTCGCGAGACGAGGTGATGGAAGCAATTACACTTAGGCTTTCTGAAGTGGCCGCTACCGAGTTGGGCGTGGAAGTTATTGATGTTCGCGTCAAAAAGATCGATTTGCCGCCCGATGTTTCAGACTCGGTTTACCGACGGATGAATGCTGAGCGGGAGAAAGAGGCCCGGGAATTGCGCTCAGAGGGCCAAGAGCTTGCTGAGGGAATTCGTGCTTCGGCAGATCGTGAAGTTACGGTGCTCGAGGCTAACGCCTTCAGAGAAGCTGAAATGGTTCGGGGTTTGGGTGATGCAGAAGCGACGCGTATCTACGCGGAAGCTTTCAATCAAGATCCTGAATTTTATGCCTTTGTTCGCAGCCTCAAGGCCTATCAAGAGACCTTTAATGCGGGCAGCGACATCATGGTAATCGATCCTGATAATCAGTTTTATCAGTACTTGAGAAGCCAGAACGCCGGCAGCAAGTCTGGCAAGTAAGTCGAGTTATGGCGTCCAACGAGCGTTGGTTACTACCCGACGGTATTGATGAATTGCTGCCCGAAAGGGCAGCGTCTGTTGAAGCTTTGCGTAGAGCTTTGCTAGACGAATGCGCCCGTTGGGGGTACCGCTACGTCATTCCTCCTTTGGTCGAGTTCACTGACTCCCTGTTAGTGGGTTTGGGTGCTGACTTAGATGTGCTCACCTGCAAATTTGCAGACCGAAACAGTGGCAGGATGCTTGGCGTTCGGGCCGATATGACGCCTCAGGTGGCAAGAATCGACGCTCATGCGTTGGGGGAAGCTGGTGTCACGAGGCTGTGCTACACCGGCTCAACCTTGCATAGCACGTCACAATCAACGTCAGCGGGGCGATCGCCGATACAATTAGGTGCAGAGCTCTATGGCTGTGCAGATATCAGTGCCGACCTTGAAGTGATTGATTTGATGCTGGCATTGATGGCCCGTGCCAGCAACGAAGAACGAAGCGGTCCGATTACTCTGGACGTTGGCCATGTAGGTGTTTATCAGGCGGTAATTCGACACTCAGGCATAGACGGAGATGCCGCCAATGCCATCTTCGATGCATTGCAACGTAAATCTTTACCCGACCTTGATGAGGCGGCGACAACCAGCAGTGCGGAGGCTATGTCTGCGTTACGGGCACTAGTGAACCTTCACGGCGGTCCCGAGGTTTTGCAACAAGCGCGAATTTGTCTTGCTAGTGTGCCTGAGGCGCTGGTCGCATTAGATGAAGTGGAGCAGGTCATACAATCGGTGCAAGCTGTGCATCCTTCAGTCTCAGTTTACGTTGATCTCGCTGAGCTGCGAGGATTTCAGTATCACACGGGTTTGGTATTTGCCGCTTATTTGGAAGGGGTGGGAACGGCGGTAGCGACGGGTGGCCGCTACGATAACGTGGGTGCCGTCTTTGGCCGCAGTCGTCCGGCTACGGGCTTTGCTTTTGATTTAAAGGCTCTGATGGCCACGGCTAGGGCGGTTATGGGTGCTGGTGCACTGGTATCTGCCCCCGATTTGAAAGACGCCGAGTTGTTAGAGGCTGTCCGCAAGTTGCGTGCCGCTGGTCGGTCAGTGGTAACCGCCTTAGGCGGAACCCATGATCCTCGCTGTAAAGAATTGCTGGTGAAGGGAGATGATGGCTGGATGATTCAGCCCCTCAACCCTGGAGAGAACCAATGAGTAAAAATGTTGTAGTCCTCGGCACGCAGTGGGGGGATGAGGGCAAAGGCAAGATCGTGGATTTGCTCACAGAGCAGGCCTCAGCAGTGGTTCGTTTTCAGGGCGGACACAACGCTGGGCACACGTTGGTGATTAAGGGCGTCAAGACAGTTTTGCATGTGATTCCATCCGGTATTTTGCGGGATGGCGTGCAGTGCCTAATTGGCAACGGTGTGGTGCTTTCTCCTGCGGCATTGCTCAAAGAAATGGGAGAGCTAGAAGACAAGGGTGTGCCTGTTAGAGAGCGCCTGGTGATCTCCGCAGCCTGCCCTTTAATACTGTCCTATCATGTCGCACTCGATGAAGCCCGAGAGCAGCGGCGGGGAATTAATAAAATTGGCACGACCGGTCGTGGTATAGGCCCGGCTTATGAAGACAAAGTCGCACGACGCGGGCTGCGTTTGGGTGACCTAAGAAATCCTGCGCGTTTTAAAGACACGCTCACCGAGGTGCTCGATTATCACAATCATGCTCTGGTGCACTATTACGGTGCCGAATCCCTCGAGCTAAACGAAGTGTTTGATCAGGCCATGACCGAGGGCGAACAGTTACTGCCTATGATGGGCGATGTGACTTCAATGTTGCACGCCTATCGAAAATCGGAGGAACGCATTCTCTTTGAAGGCGCTCAAGGCTCACTGCTAGATATTGATCACGGTACTTATCCATTTGTCACCAGTTCCAACACCACCGCCGGGGGAACGGCTACTGGGTCCGGTTTCGGTCCTTTGTACTTGGATTACGTTTTGGGTATTACCAAGGCTTATACAACCCGGGTGGGTTCTGGCCCTTTTCCTACTGAGCTATTCGATGCCGTGGGTGAGCGTCTGGCTGAACGCGGACATGAGTTTGGCGCGACAACAGGACGCCCACGGCGCTGTGGATGGTTCGATGCGGTTGCTTTGCGAACGGCTGTGAACATTAACTCGATTTCTGGTTTGTGCTTGACCAAGCTCGACGTACTCGATGGTCTAGACGAGATCAAGGTGTGTGTCGCTTACCAAGATAAGCAGGGAAATGCCGTGGCTAACCCCATTGATGCTGTTGATTACGATGCGCTGACGCCGGTTTACGAGTCGTTGAGCGGATGGGAAGCGTCTACGGTGGGGGCACAAAGCGTTGCGGCATTGCCCGCGGCTGCACGGGATTACATTGCCCGTCTTGAGGTTCTGGTTGGCGCACCCATTGATATTATCTCCACCGGTCCCGATCGCGAGGAGACCATCGTGCTTCGAAGCCCTTTTAGCTAGGCGATGTTACTGGCTACTAAACTCCTGTCACTGCTGGTGTATCCTTTGTCACTGGGGATGCTGCTGTTGCTGGTTGCGGTTCTTTCAGGAGCGATAGGACGAAGGGGTTTAAGCTGGCTTATGACCTTGCTGGCTTTTTTAGTCATTTACTTTCCGTCGACCGAGTTTGGTTCTGAAGCGTTAATGCAGCCACTTGAGGGGCGTCATCCCGCATTTTCTCCCGAGGAGCTGCCCGCGGCTGATGCCATCGTTTTATTGGGCGGTGCGGGTAACGGTCCAGCACGGTTTGGTCGTGGTACCGATCTCAATGATGCGGCTGATCGCGTCATGTTTGCGGCGGAGCTTTATTTTTCGGGTAAAGCTCCGATTATCCTTATTTCGGGCGGTGGTGCCGAAGCGAGGCCTCCTGAAGCCGAACTGCTGGCCCAGCAGTTGCAGGCGCTCCAAATACCTCGCAAGCAGCTGCTATTAGAAACCCAAAGTCGTACGACCTATGACAGCGCGGTAATGGCCGGGGAGATGCTCAAAAATGCCGGATATCAGCATATCCTTTTGGTGACGAGTGGCGCGCACATGCGTCGTTCTCTGGCGCTGTTTGAAAAGCAGGGGCTGCAGGTGACTGCAGCCGCAACTGATCATCAAATTCCACAGTTCTCAGACCCTTATGTACCGGGCTGGATACCGACCTACTCGCGGCTTTCTCGATCGAGCCGTGCGATCCACGAGTGGGTCGGGTACTGGGCTTATGACAACACCGGTAAGTTATAAACTCTGGCGTTATATAAACTGAAGCTTCATATCGCTGTAGCTAGAGCCTGTCCAGCGCTTGAAGGCGCGATAAAAGCTGTTGACCTCTGCGTAACCTAGCTTCCACGCGAGCGTCTTGCCCGGAACCCACCGGTCCTCAAGTTGGCACTCACAGTGATACTGGCGCACCTGATCCAGAAGTTCCTGATAGCTGATGTTATCGACACGCAGTCTGCGGCGCAGTGTGGTAGGGCTAATACCCAATTCGTCGGCTATATGGTCAGAGCGCAGGCGGCTGAGATCGCCGGTCATTAGTAGGTTGATGACGCGCAGTGTCGTATGTGAAAAAGAGGCAGTAGACCTCTGGGTAATGCGTTGGACCTGTTCTTGATTCATTTCCGGTTTCGGTATGCTGACCCGGATAACGCGTTGATTGCGAGAGCATGGCTGTCCTGAGGGTTCGTGACTTCGTTGCGGGTATCTTCTGTTTTCCATAGTTCGCATCCTTGCGGTTATGCAGTTTTTATAAATGCGCAGAACTTTACGCATTGATTATCGAGCGGACACCTTCCGTGGCAGCCGTCTTTTGTAGATTAGTCAGCTGATTGATAATTACCAGCGATTTTCCATGATTTGCACGGTTTTGATGGCAAGTCACCGAGATAGCATGGCGGTTTGCAGTATCTGATTGGGTAAGGGGCAGTCCATGACGGCGCCAATAGCTTTAATGAGTGTGAGTTCCCGGGGTGAGAGGTGGCCGTCTTGTTCGGCGACCTGAGCGAGCGCTTTGAGGATGGTGATTTTTAGGAGCGGATAGCAGTTCGCGAGCTGTGCGATGGCCTTCCCAAATTGCTGTACCCCCATTGCACTGGTGGTAGGCATAACGAGGGGTAGGTTAAGCACTTTTATTCCAGATTCAAACGCGGTCTTAGTGTCGCCGTGACCCAATAGCGCGAGGGTGCCAAGAGCGACGGCTAGGGAATCGGCTACGGCCTTGAGTTCGCTATGTTGGGGACGCGATGCTCGTTTGATGAAATGTGGATCAAGGTAGTGACGCACTAACTGATACAGGCACCACTCGAAAAGCTCCACTTGCCCATCGGCTTTTACAAAGCTAATCAAGAGTCGTTTGAAGTTGTGGTATTGCGGTGCAGATAGGGTTTTCAATGCAGGAAGGCAGAGCTCGATCAAGGGCAGACGTAGCTCAGGCTTTAAGCCCTGAAGTTCGCGACCTCGCCGGAGGACTAAAGCCTCGAGTCCCTGAATGCCCGCTTGGTGAATCGCCGCACTCTGCTTTTGGGAACTGTGCTCCTGCCAGAGTAATGCCAGTAGTAGGCTCATCGCGCCCAAGGCTTCTCGGGCGTCTTCAATCACGTCACCCGCCAATTCATAGGTGTGTTGGGTAAGTGACGCCTCCCCTGAGATTTGTGCCCCAACAACAGCCTCGGCACCAAGTGCTATGGGCAGTGCCGCTGCTAAACTGCGCTGTGCCTGGCTGATGCCAGTCTCTGTACTCGGTTCAGAGTGAAGCATTTGGTGGTCTGTGGGACGCGCAATAAACTCGCCGTCCCAATGAGGATCAACCCGACGAATACGTTTTTCTAGTGGGGGGTGGGTGGCAAACATGAGCCACAGTCGATGCTTTACCTGACCAAAAAACAGGTGATACATCTCCTCGGCACGGGCAGTGTGAACCAGGGTGCCGGGTGTGTAACCTCCAATGACTTTCAAAGCGTCACTGATACCCTTTGGGTTTCGCGTAAATTGAACAGAGGACGCGTCTGCCAGATACTCTTTTTGCTTGGAAATTGCCGATTTAATAAGGCCGGCCATAAGGCCACCCAACAGTCCAATGAGATAAAACCCTAAGCCAATCACAAGTAAGCCAGCCGCGTTGTTTTTACTTTTGCCGGAACCTCTGCGCATTTGATATCGGTTACCGCCCCGCAGCAGACCGGCTCCCACATCGCCAATGAAAGTAATGCCCCGCAACATGGCCATGAGTCGAATGCTTAGACGCATATCACCGTTAAGAATGTGGCTGAATTCATGCCCAATGACGCCCTGCAGTTCATCCCGGGTGAGCTGAGTCATAGCGCCTTGGGTAATAGCCACCACCGCATCTCCGGGTGAAACACCTGCCGCGAAAGCGTTGATGCCGCGCTCTTCACCAAGAATATATAGCGGAGGCACGGGCATATTGGCAGCCAAGGCGATTTCCTGAACGATGTTTTGTGCCCTTCGCTCGTGCGGGTCTTCGGTATTTGGGAGCGCGGGGCGGGCTCCCAATGCTTCAGCCACGCTACGTCCACCCTGAGAAAAGCGAATCCAGTTGTAAAGTACAACGGCGCCAATCACCACGACTAAGGCGATACTGACTAGCAGAGAAAAACTGAAATCTATATCGCTCAGTTGAAATGCGACGGTTTGTCCATTATCCAGTGACTGCGCGTTGGTCAGAGCGAATGCGAGAAAAAAATTGGTTATCGCTACCAGTACGCACACCGCCACCACGAAAAGCACAGTCAGGAGCCGTGTATTGCGCCTGGCAATCTCCTGTTCACGGAAGAAATCCATAGTTTAGCGGTACTCAGGAAAAACTGACCTTGGGTGCATCCTGAATAACAGTGCTGTCAGCAAACTCTAGCAGTGCAGCATCGTCACGGTGACCAAAACCATTAGCAATCATGACGTTGGGAAAACTTTGCCGATAGGTGTTGTAGCTCATAACAGAGTCATTAAATCCCTGTCTGGCAAAGGCTACCCGATTTTCCGTAGACGTTAACTCCTCTGATAGCTGCTGCATATTCTCGCTAGCTTTGAGATCTGGGTAAGCCTCCATGACAACATTAAGCTTTCCCAGAGCAGCCCCTAGAACGCCTTCCGCGCCGGCGAGTTGCTTAATCGATCCTGCATCGATACCCCCATCACCCACAGCCTTGAGTGCCGAAGCGGCTTCATTGCGTGCGGCGACAACGGCTTCCAGAGTTTCCCGTTCATGGCTCAAATAACCCTTGGCACTCTCGACCAAGTTGGGGATTAAGTCATAGCGCCTTTTAAGCTGCACCTCGATTTGTGCGAAAGCATTTTTATAGCGGTTGGCTAGGGCTACAAGTTGGTTGTATATCGCTATTCCCCAAATGAGCAATACTGCGGTCGTAGAGAGGAGAACAATAGCTGTTGTACTCATAAAACACTTCCTCAAGACTGAG
>Ga0213863_10003159_pt1 | contig 11410 bp, 13 predicted proteins | sample PICome_8_FD_160128 | JGI IMG/M metagenome (GOLD analysis project Ga0213863, IMG submission 160128) | Coastal seawater microbial communities near Pivers Island, North Carolina, United States - PICO497 | ecosystem: Environmental > Aquatic > Marine > Coastal | place: USA: North Carolina... | reverse complement strand
TCGGTAAAGGCCACTGGGGCGGGTTTAGATCTAACAGCTATACTGAAAACCTTAGGGTCTGAGGGCGCCAACGAGATCTTAATAGAGAGCGGTTCCCTGTTAGCAGCAGCGTTTTTAAAAGCGGGGCTTGTTGATGAATTGCTTATTTATCAAGCGCCGCTGCTTTTAGGAAGCTCTGCTCGACCTCTGGCTGAGCTTACTTTCTCAGAGTTGAAAGAGGGCATCCAATTGGCTTATCAAGATATCAGCACCTTGGGTTCGGATCTGCGTATCATTGCTACTGTTCTTAAGGAAGATTAGAGACGTGTTCACAGGAATTATTCAGGCCGTTGGCGAAATCGCAGCCATGGAAACTCAAGGCGGTGACCTTCGGTTGCGGGTGCTTTCTCACAAGCTTGATCTCAGCGATGTGCAGTTGGGTGACAGCATTGCGACTAGTGGAGTTTGTTTAACCGTCACAGGGTTACCCGGCGACGGTTACTGGGCTGATGTTTCTATCGAGTCTTTGAATCTGACGACACTGGGAGACCGCAAGCCGGGAGACCGCGTCAATTTAGAAAAGTCTTTAACCCCCACTTCACGCTTGGGCGGCCACATCGTGAGCGGCCACGTTGACGGTGTCGGTACCGTCGTGTCGGTAGCTCGAGAGGGTCGATCTTGGCGTTATGTCATCGCCGCCCCACCTGAGCTTGCGCGTTACATCGCACACAAGGGCAGCATCACCGTTGATGGCACTAGCTTAACGGTCAACTCGGTTGACGGGTCAGAGTTTGACCTTAATATCATTCCGCAAACCTTCGAGGAGACCGTGTTTGCAGAATATCGCGAGGGCTCTCGCATCAATCTTGAGGTCGACGTTATTGCGCGTTATTTAGAGCGGTTACTCCAGGGAGACAGTGCGTCTCAGAGCTCAGGCCTTTCAATGGACACGTTGCGTGCTTCGGGATTTATTCATGACTAACACACTAACGTATCGCGATCCCGAGGGTCTAATTAGTGACCTGCGGCATGGGCAAATGGTGTTGCTGTTACTCGAGGATAGTAGTGGTGGTGTAACGGGTATCGTAACGATAGCCGCAGAGCTCTGTGAGGCACGCCACATTACGTTTATGGCGCGTCAGGCCCGGGGGCTAATTTGCCTGGGACTCACTCGAGAGCGCTGTGATTATTTGCATTTACCCTTAATGGTTGAGGGGCAGGGAGATACTGCGCCGTTTACCTTGTCTATCGAAGCGGCAGAGGGTATTGAAACTGGAATTTCGGCCAAGGATCGTGCCCATACAGTGCGTGTGGCAGTGGCACCGCAAACCACAGCGGCGGACTTGGTGCAGCCAGGACACATCTTTCCGGTGGCGGCAGAGGACGGGGGTTTGCTTACCCGTGCTGATCGAGCAGAAGCCACTACCGATTTAGCCCGGCTTGCGGGTTTGTTTCCAGCTGCTGTTTTTACTGAGGTTTTAGATGAAACAGGCAACATGGCGAGAGGCGATGCGCTTGAGCGTTTCGCCGCGTTGCATGAGCTGCCTGTGGGTAAAGTCTCGGAGCTCATTGATCATCGGTTGACCACCGAGCGTACCATCGAACGTGTTCGACAAGGGATGATCCAGACTTCCCACGGTGAGTTTGAGTTGACCGTCTACCGTGAGATTCATCAGGGATCATTGCAGCTGGCTTTAAGCCGGGGAACTTTGCGCAGTGATGAAACCACAGTCGTACGGGTACATGTAACCTCAGCCTTGAGGGATTTGGTAGGAACCACTCTTGAGGGGCACGCCACTTGGCGTTTTAATACCAGTTTGGCTGAAATTGCGGCATCAGAGCGGGGAGTGCTCGTGTTGATATCCCGTCCCGAAACTGCCGATGAGTTACTGGCCAGTGTAGACCGGCTTTTGGGCTTACCTGTGGCAGAACACGTGGCCTCACAGGCGGGCTATGCCTCTATCGGCCTGGGTGCCCAGATCCTCAATGATCTGGGGGTAGGAAAGATTGAACTGTTAGGTGCGCCACTGAAGTACAATGCCCTTGCCGGGTTCGGACTGGAAGTGGTTAATTTTGTCGCGCCCACGTAGCACGCTCGAAATTTTTAGGAGATTAAAATGAGTAGCCAGGGAATACGAACAACCGAAGGGACGCTGGGGCCTAACCCAGGACGTTATGCCATCGTCGTGGCTCGATGGAACAGTTTTGTCGTTGAGCACCTCTTAGAAGGCGCGTTGGACACCTTGCGTCGCCATGGCATTAACGATGATCAAATACATATTGTGCGAGTGCCCGGTGCTTTTGAAATTCCAATTGCCTGCCAGAAATTGGCGCAGCGCGATGACTGCGATGCCATTATTGCCCTAGGTGCGGTTATCCGTGGCGGTACACCTCATTTTGAATATGTGGCCGGCGAGTGCACCAAGGGGCTTGCCCAAGTGCAAATGGAAACCGGCAAGCCCATCGCGTTTGGTGTGCTGACGGTCGACTCCATTGAGCAGGCTGTTGAGCGTTCCGGAACCAAAGCAGGCAATAAAGGCGCCGAGGCGGCCATGAGCGCTTTAGAAATGGTGAGCCTGAGTATAGCTCTGGGAGCTTGACGGTAATGCCACCGGTTAATGCCCTGGCAGCGCAGCGGCGACGTGCTCGACACTTTGCGCTTCAGGGTCTGTATCAATGGTCTATGACCCGCGCTAACCTCGCGGAGATTGAGGCTGAATTTCGCATCGACAACGATTTTTCCCATGTCGATGGTGAATACTATCGTACGCTACTCACGGGTGTTGCACACAATGCGGGGGATCTCGATAGTCATTTTGAGCCGCTATTGGATCGCCCGCTAGACGAGCTTGATCCCATTGAGCGTGCGCTACTGCGATTAGGTACTTTTGAACTTAAAGAGCGTATTGATGTTCCCTATAAGGTGGTGATTAATGAATCTGTAGCGCTTGCCAAGAAATTTGGTGCTACCGATAGCTACCGATATATCAACGGCGTACTCGATAAAGTTGCCCGAAGTTACCGCCAGATTGAAATCGATGCACAAGGCTAACTAGCAACCCATGGCGGGTCGTGAATTTGAGTTTATTCATCGCCATCTGGGTATTTTTGGTGCCGGATCGCAGGTGCGATTAGGGGTCGGGGATGACGGCGCTGTGCTGGCACTGCCGCCCAACTCTGAGTTGGTTGTGTCTTCTGACACCATTGTTGAAGGTACTCACTTTCCCACGTTAACCCTACCTGAATATGTGGCAACCCGCGCTGTCGGTGCGGCTGCTAGCGATTTGGCGGCTATGGCCGCTGATCCTTTGGCAATGACTTTGGCACTGACCTTACCCGAGCCCGATGAGCTTTGGTTGCATAGCTTTAGCCAGGGTTTAGGTCGGTGCGTGCAGTCGCTGTCTCTGCCTCTAGTGGGGGGAGATTTGACCCGTGGTCCTTTGTCAGTCACCGTGACAGTAATAGGTAGTGTGCCCACCGGCTGCGCATTGCAGCGCGCCGGTGCTAAACCTGGAGATCGACTTTGTGTGACTCATACATTGGGCGATGCCGCTGCGGGGCTAGCATTGATTATGGGCGAGCTACAGGGTGAAACTGAGATCCCTCTAGAGGATGAGGCCTTTCTAGAGGCCCGATTTTACCAGCCGACCGCGCGCTTAGAGTGGGTGCCGTGGCTGCGTCAACATGCTCACAGCGCTATCGATATTTCAGACGGCCTTTTGGTTGATGTTGCACATATGGCAGAGGCATCGGGTTGTGCATGTACTATAGACAGCTCTGCATTACCCCTGTCACCCGCCGTGGCGCGCTTAGCCCTAGAGTCGCGATTGGACTATGCCCTCGCTGGCGGTGACGATTACGAGCTCGCGGTAGCTGTTCCTTCAGGTGTCGCCTTACCGCTGGGTTTAATTCAGGTGGGCGAGTTCCATGAGGGTTCGGGTGTGCAATGTGATTACAGTCCAACTAAGATTGCGGGTTTTGACCACTTCGGGACTTAAATGAACAGTCAATCGCCCAAAATTACTCAAGTCATAAAGTCACCGGTATTGCTGCTAGCGACCTGGTGGGGCACAGGATTGGCGCCCCGAGCACCGGGCACCGTGGGCAGCTTAGCGGCCTTACCTTTTTGCTGTCTCTGTCTCTTATATTTGCCCGGCTGGGCTGTGGCCGGAATGACATTTATCGTGCTTTTTTTGGGTGTATGGGCAGCTCAGCAGGCGGGAGAGGCCTGGGGCAAGGTTGATCACGGCGCGATAGTTATCGACGAGGTATTGGGTCAGTTCTTAGCGTTGGCGTTGCCTTTTTATTTTCTGGACATTAATGCGATCAACTTCGAATTAGTTCTGGTTGGTTTTCTGCTGTTTAGGCTTTTTGACGTTTTCAAGCCTTGGCCGGTCAGTTATTTTGATACTCACTGGAAATCGGGTTGGGGGGTCATGATGGATGACGTGGTGGCAGGTCTGCTGGCAGGTTTGGGCGCTTTACTCATTCTGCCACTGCTAGCTTAAGCGCCTAGTGTTCACGCCTGACCATGGCTATAGCCAAATCTAATAAGGGTTTAGCTCGGCTACCATAAGGTTCTAGACATGCCAGCGCATTCGCCAATAATTTTTCGGCTTCATCTTGAGCGCCCTCTAGGCCAAGGCAGCTGACGTAAGTCGATTTCTCAACGGCAATATCTTTGCCTGCGGTTTTTCCCAGGGTCGCGCTGTTTTGAGTGACGTCCAAAATGTCGTCAGCCACCTGAAACGCTAGACCAATAGTGCCAGCGAACTCGTCGAGGCGTTGCATGTCTTGCTCGGTGGCATTGGCACAGACTGCACCAGAGAGGACCGCGGCTCTGATGAGTGCGCCTGTTTTCTGTTCGTGAATTAAGCGTAGCTGATCAAAGCTAGACGCTCTGCCCTCTGCAGCCATATCCAAGGCCTGTCCCCCGACCATACCCTTGAACCCAACCGCGTTTGATACAAGGGTGATCAGTTTTAAACGAGTGTCCGTGGATAGTCGGTCGTCTTCAGCGATGAGAGCAAAAGCGGCGGCCTGAAGTCCGTCGCCGATGAGTATCGCTGTTGCGTCGTCGTAAACGGTATGAACCGTGGGTTTACCTCGGCGAAGTTCGTCATTGTCCATGGCCGGCAAGTCATCATGGACCAGTGAATAGGTGTGCAGCCATTCAATGGCGGTGGCTGCTGAAGCGGCGCTGTCTTCGGCTTCCTCTGAGAGCATGCGAAAGCTAGCCATCACTAAACGCGAGCGTAGCCGCTTGCCACTATTTTCAAGAACATACTGTAGGGCCGCAGTGAGACGCGGATCATCACAGTAGAGCGGAGTCGCGGATAGGTTCACATCATTCATGAATCATGAATCGACGGGCTGGATCTGACCATCCTCTGTCACCATGGCGACGCGCTGCTCAGCGGCATCGAGAACCTTGCTTGCGGCCGTCACTAGCGTCATACCTTGCTCATAGAAATTCAATGAGTCTTCCAAAGACACGTTGGGGTCTTCTAACTTCTCCACGATATCGGCCAGAGTTTCCATCTGCTCTTTGAGTGACGGCGTGGCATCATTTTTATTGGCAGCCTTAGGCAAAGCATCGCTCCTGCTGGTTATGGTATGAACACGGTTGGTTCATTCAACTGCGAGTTAAACAATTTGTGTAAGAGCTTCCGATGAAGAAGCTGTCGATAAAGTTCCAGCCGCCACAATGGCATCGCTGGTTAGTCCGGCCGCTTGGCGATTCTCTGCCTGACTACCATGATGAATAAAGGCATCGGGTATAGCGATATGACGAATCTCAATATCAATATCTGCGCCAGACAAAAACTCGGCTACGGCACTGCCTGCGCCGCCAGCGAGAGCGTTTTCTTCTACCGTGATAAGCCGATCATGAGATTGCGCCACTTGCAGAAGCAGGCTTTCGTCAAGGGGCTTGGCCCAACGCATGTCGATTAGGGTGGCTTTGAGGGCTCTTGCGGCGATTTCCGCCTCCTCCAATAGCACGCCGAAGTTGAGAATTGCCACTTTATCTCCGGTTCTCAGCGTGACCGCCTGTCCTACCGGCAGCACGGTCATCTCATCTTCGATGAGAGCGCCGGTTCCCACACCGCGTGGATAGCGAATAGCTGCGGGGCCTTGATGTTGGTAAGCCGTATAAAGCAGTTGGCGGCACTCATTTTCGTTAGAAGGGCAAGCGATAATCATATTGGGAATGCAGCGCAAATAGCTTAGATCGTAAACGCCGTGGTGGGTGGCGCCGTCTTGTCCCACCAATCCCCCACGATCAATGGCAAAAGTAACGTCTAAATTTTGCAGGGCAACATCGTGTATGAGTTGGTCATAGGCGCGTTGCAAAAATGTGGAGTAGATCGCCACCACAGGTTTAAGCCCATCGCACGCCATACCCGCTGCCAGTGTAACGGCATGCTGTTCGGCTATGGCAACATCATGGTAACGATCGGGATATTCTTGAGAGAACCGTACCATTCCCGAACCCTCACACATCGCAGGAGTGATTCCAATCAAGCGACTGTCGATCGCTGCGGTATCACACAGCCAGCGACCGAAGATGTCCTGATATTTTGGGGGTGAGGGTTTTTTGCTGATCGAGGTATCCGGATTTGCTTCAATCTTATTAATAGCGTGGTAGCCCACTGGGTCGCTCTCCGCGGGGCTAAAGCCTTTACCTTTAACAGTTCGGATATGGAGTAGCTGGGGTCCCTTGAGCTCTATCATTGCCTCAAGTGTTTGCACCAATTGTGGCAGGTCGTGGCCATCTAGTGGGCCAACATAATTAAACCCCAGCTCTTCAAACAACATGCCCGGAGCCACTAGGCTCTTCATTTGCTCTTCAGTCTTTTTGGCAAAATCCCATGCGGTCCGTACATGTTCAAGGATGCGTTTGGAGCCCTCTCGCAGCGCAATATAGGTCGGGCTTGCCCAAATTTTAGCGAAGTACGTGGCTAACCCGCCGGTGTTGTGGCCGATAGACATTTGATTATCGTTGAGTATGACCAGCATATTAGGTCTGACGTGCCCTGCATGTGCGAGAGCTTCGAAAGCCATGCCGCCGGTGATAGCACCATCACCGATAACGGCCACGACTTTGCGTTGTAGCCCTTGTTGACTGGCTGCAATGGCCATTCCCATGGCCGCAGATATGCTTGTCGAGCTATGGCCAACACCAAAGGTATCGAAGCTACTCTCACTGCGCTTTGGGAAACCTGATAACCCCTGCGCCTGTCGAATAGTCGCGAGTCGTTCCATTCGTCCGGTGAGAATTTTGTGCGGATAAGTTTGATGACCGACATCCCAGACGATTCGATCTTCAGGGGTATTCAGCACGTGATGTAGTGCAATGGATAGTTCTACAACACCCAGCCCTGCACCAAAGTGGCCGCCTGTCTGACTGACACTAAACAGCATGTATTGGCGAACTTCATTAGCCAAGCTCTGCAAGTCGTCCTCGCTCAGAGATCTAAGCACTGCGAGGTCAGAGTTGATCTGTTCCAGTAGTGGAGTGACAGGTTTTACTGTAGGGAATGTTGTTGTCATTTTAGGATGATACCCCATCTTTGGGGATTCCTGTGGTGGGGCTTTTGACCCCGGCGTAACCCAGTAAAGTATTCTGAAGACGTTCGCAGCCCTCGTTACCCAGCGTTTTTCCATCCGGCCAAAAGAGTAGTGGGTTGACTTCGCCGCGATCGTTGGCGAGCAATGTGTTGATATCCAGCAGTGACGTGCCCGTTGCAGTTTTGGTCCAGGCCACTAATCGGCTTTCAAAGTCCCTAAGTTTCTTTGTTTGGGATTTGAGTGCGGGTGTGATTGCCGGTGGTACGACGATGAAGCTTGGCGCCACGCTCCAGTAAGCACGCAGGGCATTGATCTCGTCGAGCGCATTGAAGGTCGCCTCAGCATGGCGCAAGCCGGCGCTGTCATCCAAAAACAGCACCAGGGTAATGGGTCTATAGTGTGCCACTGTACGCTCAAAGCACTTGGCGATGGTTGTGGGCGTCAATAAAGGAGAGGCCTTTACGCGCAGCAGATTTTGCGCCAGCTCTTTCGTTGAGCGTAATCTCCACTGCGAGAACACTGAGCCCCCCAAAATAAGGGTGGATGAATCCTTGCTCACCCTAATTTGATCTGTTTCTTCTAAGAATATGCGGACGTTTTCACAGGATGCATCAGCAGACTGTGATTTCCAATCAGTAGAAGTGATAAAGGCGACGACTAGCGGCAGCGCAAGTATGGGTATCAGCAACCACGAGGAGCGCATCGTATCGTCTTCAGAATAAAGCTGCTGTTTCATAAGCCCCCTGTGTTTTTTCAATTAGGCCCCAATAGGCATAAAAAAACACTATTAATGCGTTAATTCTGCCATTTATTTGTGATTAATGTGCAGACCTGCGCTAAAGTTTTGTTTAGCGAAGATATAGATAAGCAATATGCTATACCAAAGAAAAATCTCCAAAAGCGATGCGTTGTCAGCGAAGCTGGGTTACCAGCTTCAAGCCACACGTTATGTGTTGGCAGGCACCCAAATGCTGGGCGTTTGTGGAGGCATGTTTTTACTGTGGTACCAGCCTGTTCCGCTGCCAACGTCGGTCTGGGGTATTGGCATGCTGATTCTGTCTTTCATTCAGTCACTGCACATGAATCAGGCCCTAGAAAGGCAGCGTCATATTACGGCTGTCGGACCGGTACTCAGAGAGTTGCTAGTTTCTGCGCTAATCGGCGGTTTTGCCTGGTCTGCCACCATTATCTGGATGGGTGACTACCTGTCGGATGAAGTGCTGTATGCACTGATTATGATCATGGTAATTATTACGGTAGCGACGGTCGCTGCCACGGCAGTTGTTCGAGAGTTTTATTTGGTCTGGCTTTGCTCTTCTTTAATACCGGTGGCCTGTTGGCTTGCGTGGACCACAGATGCCAGGCCTTTTAACCTAATCCTCGCTTCGGTGCTTTGGGGTCTGGCTATTCTGATGGCAATTTTGAGTCATGGCATTAGCCGGTCCTTCAGCCAGATGGTTGAATCAGGGCTTGAACGTGAAGCTATGGCTAAAGATATGGCCGGATTTTCCGAGACGCTTCGAGCTAAAAACACTCAACTTCAGGAAGCGAGAAAACAGCTCGCAGACCTTGCCAAGCTTGATGAGCTTACAGGCCTTCGAAATCGGCGGGGGGCAGATAGAGCCTTCGATATGGAGGTGAGTCGCGCGCAACGTGGTGGCACTCCGATCGCCGTTATCATGATCGATGTGGATCATTTTAAAGCCTACAATGACACCTATGGCCACCCGGCAGGTGACGATGTTCTTAAGCGTATTGCCGGTGTCTTGCGGTCTGTGACAGCCCGGGCCGGTGAGTTGGCTATTCGCATGGGTGGTGAAGAATTTTTGTTGCTGCTGCCCGGGGCAAGTCAAGCCGATGCGCTGGTTGCGGCCGAGCGAATACGAACTCGTATCATGGCTTTGGAAATAGAGCACTCAGCGTCACCCTCCGGTTCGATAGTGACGGTATCTCAAGGTGTTGTGGCGTGTATCCCCTCCATGACGACTGAGTTTAAACAACTCTTGGAAGCCTCTGATAAGGCACTTTACTCGAGCAAGGAAGGAGGCCGTAACACCGTAACACTCTCGTCCTTTAGACCTTAATCACTTTCGGAAAAGGGGGCACCATCGCGTCGCAAGCGACTGATCTGTCTTCGTTCATGTTTATCGGGGCGGTGGCTCGGTTTATTCAAACCGCCGGCGGCTCGACGCAACAGGGCTTCTCGCTCTCGCCGCGCAACGCTCTCTTTTGATTCTTCATATAACCCTTGAGCCACTGAGGCAGGCCCCCGTTGCTCGGTCAAACCCAGTATCGTGATGTCTTTTTCGTCCCAGCCTTGCCTTATTGTCAGGCGGTCCCCAAGCGTAATTTCTCGACTAACCTTAACTCTTTGTCCTTCCAGTTGGACCTTTCCCCCTTCGATGGCGGCTTTGGCAAGACTGCGAGTTTTAAAAAATCGTGCAGCCCAGAGCCATTTGTCCACGCGCACCTTAGCCAGTGTGTCTTGTTTATTCGTCACAATTAGGTAGTCCCTCAAATAACTCGTCAAAGTGAAGCACGGCAGGGTATTGTGTTTGGGTCCGCTTGCTTTGACTGCTGTCAGGCTGTCGAAGGGTAATTAAGTGTGCCACCCCGTAGTGCTCAGCTGACGCTAACACGGACTCGGAGTCATCAATAAATAATGTGCGTTGCGGCTCAAATGCACTGGCAGCTTGCAGCTTTTGCCAAAAGGTTTGATATTCCTTGGGTGCGCTGAAACTGTGTGAAGTAAAGATTTTGTCGAGCCACGGCTCGAGCTGAATCTGCTGTAATTTAATGCGCAGAGTGTCAGGGTGAGCATTGGTGATCAATATAACTTCGCAATGACTGGCTCGTAACTTTCTGAGGAAGTTTTCGGCTTCCGGTCGCCAGCTGATTTTAGCGGCATGTGCTTGCTTGAGCTGTGCAATATCAAAGCCCACAACCTCTGACCAAAAGTCTAGGCAGTACCAATTCAGGTGCCCAGTTTCTCTGGTGTGAATCGGGTTTAAGTAGGCTCTGGCTGCCTCGAGACCAATACCTTCCTTTTGGGCATAGGTTGCAGGAACGATCTCGGTCCAAAATTCGGTGTCAAAGCGTAGGTCCAGCAAGGTGCCGTCCATGTCGAGCAGCACGGTCTCAATCGCTGCCCAGTCAACGCCCAGAACAGATTTGTCGGTATGCACATTCAGTGCCATGGCAATGTTACCCTCTTTCTCAATGAAGATATTAAAACACGCGTTACCTTCCCCACCGAAGTTGCCTGCAGGCTTTGACCCCTTGCCGGTGGACCTGGTGACCAATGTACTGACGCTTCTAGCCCGCACCTCTGAATTATTGACAGGTTACTACCAGCAGTTTGAACCGGTGGCAGTAGAGCAAAAGGCAGACCGAAGTCCGGTGACCACAGCCGACCGCAGCGCTCATGCATGCCTTGCCGAGGGTTTTGCAGCTTTGACACCCGATATTCCCGTTTTGTCTGAAGAGTCTTCCAGCGAAGAAATACGCGAGCGTCATAACTGGCAGATCTGCTGGATGGTCGATCCCCTCGATGGCACCCGGGAATTTTTGGGCCGCACCGGCGAGTTCACGGTGAATGTGGCGTTAATAGTCGATCAAACTCCAATATTGGGTTTCATCGCGCAACCACTAGCCAAACAATGTTATTTGGGCATGCCTGATTCTGGTCTTTGGTGCTGTACCGGTGATAACTTTGAGCAGCTGACCGTGCTCACGCCCAGTGCCACGCTGAGTGACACTGTTCGCATGTCGGCTAGTGAGCGACACAGCCCCAAACGTGTTGCGGCGCTCACTGAGCTGTTGATGGGGTCGGGGTTACCGGTAGAGCGCATCAATTCTG
>Ga0213863_10003156_pt1 | contig 11414 bp, 10 predicted proteins | sample PICome_8_FD_160128 | JGI IMG/M metagenome (GOLD analysis project Ga0213863, IMG submission 160128) | Coastal seawater microbial communities near Pivers Island, North Carolina, United States - PICO497 | ecosystem: Environmental > Aquatic > Marine > Coastal | place: USA: North Carolina... | reverse complement strand
ATACGATGAGCGCGCGCTTGACCGCGGCGGCGAGCGGGGGCTTCTCGAGGAACTTGAGGGGCGGGGTCATGGTCGCCGCCAACGCCATGGCGGAAGCCGCGGGGAGCTTGTCGGCTTTGGCCTTGTGGAGGATGTACGGGATGGAGGCTCGCGTGGCTGTGCTGCACTGTATCACCGCGGGCTTGGGCGCGGACTCGACGTATGCGACGAGCTTATCGACGCACTCGTTGGTCAGGCTCGCGGGGGTGAGCAGGGGGATCATCTCGAAGGGCACGGAGGCGGCCTCGACGGCCGCCTTGGGGCACGCCTTGTTGCACTCGTCGTTGAGGTAGAGCCACGATTTGGCGCCCGCGCCGAGGCAGGCTTTGACCTGGTCCTCGGTCATGTCGCCGGCCAGGACGAGGCCGTCGGCGTCATACGCGATGGTTCCGTCGGGGAAGGTCATCGTTTCTGTGGATCCATGCGGGGGGAAGGTCAGCTCTGGTGGGCCCAATTGGGGGAAACGCTTTTCACGTGTTAGTTTCCAGGATCGGCACAAACGCGCCGCCGAACCCGCGGTCGGGGTGGTTCGATCGGGTTTGGGTCGTATCGCGTCGTACGGGGAGTCTCCCACAAACCTTGATAAATCGTATTGAGTCTCAGAAAGTCGGTTCGGTACAGCGGGGTGGTGGTCTCGCGCGTGTCGAAGTGAGGATGCCGCCCGCGTGAATCTGAAACTTCCCCACGTGGGAGGTGACAAACGGAGTCGTGCCGAGTGTGTCACAGTCTTTCGCAAACCTTGGAAAGTGGTGCGGGAGGGTTCGGGCGATCTTAACACAGAATGACAAACTTTCGTATGGGCATTTGCTCTATCAAAAAGGCTTCGGCCGGATAATGTAGATTCCCGATTAGCAATGGAACTTTCTCTATGGGCAATGGGACTTTCACTGGAAAGACCCAGAAAAAAAACATCGAAGTTGACGGTTCCCATTTCGCCCCCTTTCCCAAACTTATCCCGAATGAAGCCAATGCCTCATTTAATGTAAAAGCAGACCGTCATTCTTGAGTTATTTACGGACGTTCACAGAATCGCCCAATAATATATCATTGGGCGAGATTGCTTTCTTATCTCGCGTTCCGCGAAAGGGGGAAGTTCATTTCCCCGCAAAACAGACCATAAATTTTCGAGTTATTTTCTCGATACCAAAGATTGCAGGTTCGATCCAGCAAAAATCTGAAAATGGCTCCAAAACAGAACCTCGCCCAATGAATTTACCGCCTCGACCAATCTCGGACGCAATAGAGAACCTAAACCAATCATCGTGAACGCAATAGAGAAAACAAACCGCCTTGACTAATCATCGGGGGCCACGTGGTTATATCATAGCGAAGTGGGCTCGCGCGAAGTGGTTCGCGCGAAGTGGGCACGAGAGAGCACGAATCCCACATTTGTGTCCGCGCCATGGGAAGAGACGTTAGCTCAGTTCGACATGCCGGTCCCCCCCCAGGACATCGAAGCGGACGGGTTCAAGGGGTTCCTTCCTTCTACGTGGTCCGAAGAAGCCCTGAAAGAAATCCCCGATGAGATCCTCGGCGTGTACGACGTCGCCGTGATGTGGAACGGCGAGAAGACCATGACGATCGAGAAGGATTGTCTGCGTTGGAACGGGGGACGGCTGACCCCGTCGGCCGTCTGGTGCCTACGGACGGATGGAATCTTGAATTTCCGGTTGCGGTTCACCACGTTCTGCCCCGGACAGAAGACGGTGTGGGTCAAACGCGGGAGTCAACAGGGCGTCATCGAGTCCATGGATATCCATTTCCAAGTCAACGACACCGACGGCGAGGCGACAGAGTTCGAGGGGCTGTTTCGCAGGCAAGGCGGGGGACGCTCGATGTCTATACCCGGGCGAAGAGAGTCAACGTTGACCATCTCCCGACGCTGGTGCGCACCAAGTCGAACGACCCCGAGTCTCAGTGCCCGGTGTGCTACTCCGAGTGGGACGAGCCGGGGGTTATACAGATGGCAGCGCCGTGCACGCATTGCTTCTGCCTCACGTGCATCGTCGACGTGTGCTCGCTGACGCCGCCGGCGGTGAGCGGGTCGTGCCCGATCTGCCGCCGCGAGATGGCGCTGTATGACCTGAGGACAGTCCGGAGGGAACGGGGCGGCACACCCGATAACCCCGGGGGGAATCCCCCGCCGTCACGGGGATGCTGCACGCCGTGCATGTGACGCATCACCGGACGCCGTCGAGCCCTCGAACCGGGTTGACGTCGTGTAAGAGTACGTGTAAGAGTATGTCGTGTGAGTCTATATCGAACAAACGTGAGGTACGCTCAACTACCCTCTAGATTGATGCCAGCGCTCGCGCCGTTCACGATGTCCTGTTCCATGGCGTCGAGCAACTCGGCCGGCGTCGCCGCCGACTTCAAGATCTTCCGAGCGTTCGGACTGATGAACCCTTGCTCCACCGAGTGATCGATGAACGACAGTAACTGGTCGAAATACCCCCCCGTGTTCAGCAACCCGACGGGCTTGCCGTGGTATCCCAGCTGATGCCACGTGATGACCTCGAACAGTTCTTCCAGCGTTCCGAACCCACCGGGCATCGCGACGAACGCCTCGGACTTTGTAGCCATCAGCGCCTTGCGCTCGTGCATGTCCTTGACCACCACGACCTCCCCGACCGATTCCCCCGATATCTCCTTCGGTTCGAGCGCGGTGGGGATGACCCCGACGACGTTCCCTCCGCTCTCAAACACCGCTTTTGAAACCCGGCCCATCAGCCCGACGCTCCCGCCGCCGTACACGAGGCCGTACCCCCGCCGCACCAACGCTTTACCTAGCTCGACCGCCGCTTCGGCGTACTCGGGCTGGGTACCCGAGGAGCTCCCGCAGAAGACGCACACGCTGCCGCGATCGGAGGAATTCGCGGACATACTTTGATCCTTACGCCCTAAACCTTGAACACGAACGGCCGATGCCGACCCTCCTCCCTCGTGCGACGGAGTATGTGCAGTTCATGATGACGCCCTTTTAAAAGGCAAGATCTTCGCGGGCGGCGCACAGACGAGCGAAGACGCAGAGTTTAATATTCGCGGATATCGATACTTGTACACAAGCTAAGTTAGGCGATCTTCCTGATCAACACGTACATGCGTTTGTCGATGTCCACCTCCTGAAGGTTCTTCGGGTCCGCCTTGATCCTCATGAGGAGGCCGCCGAAGGACGCGGTCACCGTCGTCTTCTGGATGCCCCCCGCGTTGTCGTCCTCCTTCTTGAACACCTTGCCGTACATGACGTACTCGAACGCGTCGGCGAAGGTTTCTTTACCGGACTGTTTGGATGTGGGCACGGAAGGTGGATGCGGTCAGCGAACGGTGTTCTCGATGGAGGCGGTTAGGGTATGGGCGATCGGGGGAGGGCGATCATTCATTCGCGCGTTTACCTGATCGTAGTTTGCGTCCTCCGGGGTGCCGTCCAGGGACAGCGTCGGGGCCAGCACCAGCGTGAACCTCGTCCCGACCTCGAGATTGTAGATGTCGACGTTGATGTCGATATCCAGGTCCGCCTCGAACTGACTCCTGCACCTGAACCTCGACACCTTGTCGAACTTCTTGCCGTCGGGATCCCTATCGATGACCTCGAAGATGTCCTCGAAGGCTATCTCGCCGCCGGACACCGCGGGCGCCATCTCTCTCTCTCTCTGCTCTCTCCTCTACGCGACTAAGACTCCCGCGTGTTGTGGGCCGAACGACTTTCGGACCTCTTCGCGCGCTGTGCACTGTCTGTCGATCCTCGCGGTCGCCTGCTCAATTTATTCGGCGCGGCAAAGTCGGCGGGCGCTCGCGATAAAAACCCACGGTCGCAAAAAAGTCCGACCGGGAAAAAACGCCGACAGCCTGTTCATCTCCCGCACACACCTTCCCGCTGAGATACTTTTCTTGGGGAAGAATACTTCAGACGCTCGTGGAAGAAACTTTTTTTGGCTGCGTGTTCTGTCTGTTTGCTCATACATGACGAGGCAATTCGAGGCTATAACTCGGCACGTCTTTTCTCAAATGCTGGGCGTTATTTGGCAAAAGCGAAAGAAAGAGCGGTCACTTCGTCGAGCGCCGCAAGCCGGACGCACACCTTCGAACGCACTCACCCACCAGACACCATGGCGGAAGAGACCGAGACCTTCGCCTTCCAGGCCGAGATTAACCAGCTCCTGTCGCTGATTATCAACGTGAGTACCTCCCCTCCGCGCCACGCGCGTTTTCCGACACCGCCGATGCCGGCGATTTAGGCGCCCGATCACCGCGAGAAGAAGCCGTCTTCGTGCCCATCTCGGAAACGACCCGCCCCGACTGCATCCGCTGACCTCGCGCTCCCGATCGCCCCCCCGATGACCACAGACCTTCTACTCCAACAAGGAGATCTTCCTTCGCGAGCTCATCAGGTGAGCAACCGCCCGCGTCGCCACGCCGCCGCTTCGATTTTTTCGGCGGGAATCGGCGACAACGGAGCGCCGGCGCCGAGACCCCGCGATCACAACTCCCGAACCATCCGCTGACCGTCGTCCCACTCCTCCGCGACCTCGCAGTAACTCCTCCGATGCCCTCGACAAGATCCGTTTCGAGGGTCTCACCGACAAGTCCCGCCTCGAGGCCCAGGTACGTACCCGCGTCCACCCCACCGCGCGCTTCCGTCGCGCGTGTGCCCACGTCGATCTTCGGCGGTTTTCCTCACGGTTCGACGGGACGTGCCAATTGATGATCTGAGATCCGACGCTGACCTTCACACCTTTCCCAACCTTCCAATCTTCCGCAGCCCGAGCTGTTCATCCACATCGTGCCCGACAAGACCAACAACACCCTCACCATCATCGACTCCGGCATCGGCATGACCAAGGCTGACCTCGTGAACAACCTCGGTACCATCGCCAGGTCCGGCACCAAGTCCTTCATGGAGGCGCTCACCGCGGGCGCCGACATCTCCATGATTGGCCAGTTCGGCGTCGGTTTCTACTCCGCCTACCTCGTCGCCGAGAAGGTTGTCGTGTACACCAAGCACAACGACGACGAGCAGTACAGGTGGGAGTCCCAGGCTGGCGGCTCCTTCACCGTGACCAAGGACAACGCCGAGCCCATGGGCCGCGGTACCAAGATGGTCCTCCACCTCAAGGACGACCAGCTCGAGTACCTCGAGGAGCGCAGGCTCAAGGACCTCGTCAAGAAGCACTCCGAGTTCATCTCCTACCCCATCTCCCTGTGGACCGAGAAGACCACCGAGAAGGAGGTTTCCGACGACGAGGCTGAGGAGGATGACGCCGCCGAGGAGGAGGGCAAGATCACCGAGATCAAGGACGAGGACGAGAAGAAGGAGAAGAAGAAGAAGACCGTCAAGGAGGTCTCGCACGAGTGGGCGCTCATGAACAAGCAGAAGCCCATCTGGATGCGCGCCCCCGAGGAGATCTCCAAGGATGAGTACTCCGCCTTCTACAAGTCCCTCACCAACGACTGGGAGGAGCAGCTCGCGGTGAAGCACTTCGCCGTGGAGGGTCAGCTCGAGTTCAAGTCCGTGCTCTTCGTCCCCAAGCGCGCCCCTTTCGACATGTTCGACGGCAAGAAGAAGGCTAACAACATCAAGCTGTACGTCCGCCGCGTCTTCATCATGGACAACTGCGAGGACATCATCCCCGAGTTCCTCTCCTTCGTCAAGGGCATCGTCGACTCTGAGGATCTTCCCCTCAACATCTCCCGCGAGATGCTCCAGCAGAACAAGATCCTCAAGGTGATCAAGAAGAACATCGTCAAGAAGTGCCTCGAGATGTTCAACGAGATCGCCGAGAACAAGGACGACTACACCAAGTTCTACGAGTCCTTCGGCAAGAACCTCAAGCTCGGCATCCACGAGGATGCGCAGAACCGCAGCAAGCTCGCCGAGCTCCTCCGCTACCACTCCACCAAGTCTGGCGAGGAGATGACCTCCCTCAAGGACTACGTCACCCGCATGAAGGAGAACCAGAAGGACATCTACTACATCACCGGCGAGTCCCGCAAGGCTGTGGAGAACTCCCCGTTCATCGAGAAGCTCAAGAAGCGCGGCCTCGAGGTGCTCTTCATGACGGACCCCATCGACGAGTACGCCGTCCAACAGCTCAAGGAGTACGACGGCAAGAAGCTCGTGTGCTGCACCAAGGAGGGTCTCGAGCTCGACAAGACCGAGGAGGAGAAGGCGAAGGAGGAGGAGGTCAAGGCCCAGTACGAGGCTCTCTGCAGGCTCATGAAGGACATCCTCGGCGACAAGGTCGAGAAGGTGCTCGTGTCCGACCGCGTCGTCGACTCCCCGTGCGTCCTCGTCACCGGCGAGTACGGCTGGTCCGCCAACATGGAGCGCATCATGAAGGCGCAGGCGCTCCGCGATAACTCCATGTCCGGCTACATGGCGTCCAAGAAGTCCCTCGAGATCAACCCCGACAACGCCATCATGCAGGAGCTCCGCAAGCGCGCGGACGGCGACAAGTCCGACAAGACCGTCAAGGATCTCGTCCTCCTCCTCTTCGAGACCGCCCTCCTCACCTCCGGCTTCTCCCTCGAGGAGCCCAACACCTTCGGCGGCCGCATCCACCGCATGATCAAGCTCGGTCTCTCCATCGACGACGACCTCGGCCTCGACGACGAGGACCACGACCTTCCCCCTCTCGAGGAGGACGTCGACGAGGGCTCCCGCATGGAGGAGGTCGACTAATCATCCACCATCCACAATCGTTGATGTTGATCAGACGCAAGTGCCGACCCCTGGCCGTCTGCCGTAATACCCGACGGCCCGAGGCCGGCTGCCTTAGCTGCCGCGAAACACTAGACCCATCCGCAAGGGCATTAGCAACGAAGCATCTTTGAAATGAAACTCATTCTTTTGCATCAAAGGAGTCTCACCTAGCTAGCTAGTATAGTCCTGTCCTCTCACGCCGCCCCCGCTTCAGATCTCACGTCACGTCACGTCAAAATAGTCTAGTTTTTCCCGCGAGTTTGAACAGTCGGACGGGCACGTCGCCATGGCGACCGCCGGGTCCTGCTTCGCCGCGTTCGAGGCTTCACGCTCGGCGACGACCTCCGAGGAGGACCCCGTCGATGAGAACGGCTTCCCGATCATGACCCACAAGGTGGTCCACCGCATAGTGCACAGGGAGATGGGTGGCTACATCGAACCATCGATAAACGACAACGTGCACCTCGAGAACCGCAGGTGGCGCGAGATTCGAGACCTCGACAAGTACACCGGGGTCTCCGTGCTTCACCTGGAGAACAACCAGATCGGGCCATCGATCGGCACCGGGCTGGCGCACATGTCCAAGCTCAAGGCTTTGTATCTTCAATGTAACATGCTGAAGCACGTCGACTCCCTTTCGGCGAATCAGAAGCTCACCTTGCTGAACGTGGCGACCAACCAGATATCGGGGTTCACGGAGGGCGGCCTACCCCACAGCCTGAACACCCTGCTCGTGTCCGCCAACAACATCTCCACCGCCGGCGCCATCGCGCCCCTCGCCTCGCTCCCGAACCTGGAGGTCCTGGACCTCTCCAGAAACAATTTGGAGGGCAGCGACGAAGCCTTCGAGCTCTTCGCGCGCATGCCCGCGCTGCGCGTCCTCTACCTGCAGCACAACCCGATACAGAAGGTGGAGTACTACCGCAGGCGATTGGTCTCCCGGTGCGTCCAGCTCACCTACCTCGACGATACACCCGTGGAGAGCGCCGAGCGGGTGGGAGCCGCGGCGTGGCGCGAAGGCGGCATGAAGGCGGAGCAAGACGCCAGGCGCAGGTTCAACGAGGATAAGCGGAACAAGGCGAAGGCACAGACGAGGCGGATCGCCGCAGAGCGTGCCGCGCGCCGCGCCGCCGCGAACCTGGGCTCGGACGACAGCGGAAGAAGGGTGCTTAGTAATGAGGCCATGGCGGCGGTGCCCGGGGCGCTGGTCCTGGACGAAGGTTGGGAGACGGCGTTGGAGGCGGACGAGTGCCCGGTGTGCCAGGCGCGGCTAAAGTGCGGCGATCGCGCCATCGCGTTGCAACAATGCGGGCACGTGTTCCACACGTCGTGCCTCGCGCCGTGGCTCACGAAGGCGAGCGCGACGTGCCCGCTGTGCAGAGCCGAGGTTGCGACGCCGGAGCCCGAGGCCATCGCGGCGGCCGCTGTGGAGACGGCGAATGCGCGGCGACGAGCCAGCGTGGACGAGGCGAACAGCGGAGACGGTACGAGGGATACGGGGGGTATTACGGAGGACGGTGACCGCGAGAGGGATGGAAGCCAGCGGTGGATCAATTACTGCCCTCGGTCGAACTTCGTGTTCAGCAACACGACCAACCAGAGCTCGGTGATGCGCGGCGACGCTCCCGAGCCGGTCGCCGACGACGCGAGCGCACGAGGTGAGGATGGCAACGACGAGGAGGCTGAGGCGCGGGATGAGGTGAAGCGCACGATCCAGACGCAGCTCAAGAAGCGGTTCTCGCGCGTATCTTCCGAAAAGTCAAAGGCGGAGGCGGATCAGACGCACTCGCTCGACGCTTTCGCCAGGCTCAGGGCTGAGCTGAAGGCGGCGAGGAAGGAGAGAGAGGATGACGCCAAGGCGGACGGGATGAGCGTGGATGAGCGCATCGCCCTGGCGCAGAAATTAGCAGCCGGGGACGGTGAGGGCGCGGCGGAGCCCACAGAGTAGCAGCAGATATTTTAGCGTGACAACTGGACATTTCTATCTGCACGTGCTGTTCTCACCGATGATTTTCGCCACACCTGATCGACGCGCGAGATGAGTGCCGCACTGTCCGCCCGATCCGTTCCCGTCACGCACCGAGCGCCCGTGCGAGCGCGTCGTTCCGTCAGGCGTGGTGCCGTGGTCCGGGCCGCCGCCGAGGAGGAGGCCGAGGACAAGCCCCCTCCGGGATGCACGCGGTACACCATCAACATTTTGCGACCGCTCGGCCTCGTGCTCGAGGAGAAGAAGGAGGGGGGCATCTACGTCGGTGAGATTGTCGAGGATGGAAACGCGGCCAAGACTGGACTCGTGAACGTCGGAGACGAGCTCATCGCCACCAGCGGGGTCGTCTTCAACTCCACGACGGACTACGGCGGGGTGAGCGTCAAGACCGGCGAGGAGACGGTGCGATTGCCAGTCAGGACCGAGCGCTTCGACACCGTCATGGCCGCGATCGCTTCCAATCCGAGCCAGAGGACGGTCGCCCTGGAGTTCCAGAAGTGCATGTAGGGGGACGTCGTCAGACACGCTTTGTTATCGCTATCGTATATTATTCGGCTACCTATCTGCTATCACTGCTCCTGCTGCCTTAACGCCGGCGGAACGTAAGCGTTTGGATCTCTCGGCGCCCTCGGAGGTTCTTGCCGCGCCTCGAACCCGGGCGGCGGTCCGCTCGAACCCGCGCCGCCGCCGCCCGCCTTGCGGAACGGGTTCGGCTTCACACCGCCCGTCGCCCGCGTTCCTCCTCCTCCCCCCCTCGCCTTGAACGGGTTCGCCTTGAGCGCCTCCGCGCCGTTGGGTTCCGGGGCGTTTGCGCGCCAGTCGCGGTCGAGTTGAGCCGCTCGTTCCCGCTGCTCCCGCTGCGCCGCCTCGCGCGCCTTGGTCTCCTCGAGCTGGCGCTGCATCGTCGCCATCTGTTGCTGCATCGCGAGCATCTGCGCCTGCGCCTGCTCGAGGGCGGCGGCCTGCTGGGAGATGAGCGCGCCCTGCTGCGCCTGCATCATCTGCGACATCTGCGCCTGCATCTGCGCCATGATCGCGGCCGAGTCCGGAGCGGGTGCCGGCGCTGTGGGAGCGGGTCGTTCCGAGTAGAGCGGCGGCTCGGCGTACTGACCTCGCTGCTGCTGCTGCTGCTGGGGCTGGACGAACCCGCCGAGGCCCGGGGGCGGCGGCACGCCTCGGGGTCGCTCCCGCGGCGGATCCGGTAGTACCCTACTAGTCTCGCGTTGGATGGCGTCGAAGACGTTCCCTTTGTCCGACACTTCCCGTTGAACCTCCGCGGACTCTATCGGTGCGGTGTACATCGGCGCCGCGAACAGATCGTTCATGATCGACTTCGATAGCTCCGTTTTGTCCACGCCGTGGTGTTCGGTCACGGTCACCTCGGAGGTCGTCTCGGGTTCCTCGGGGCTTTTTTTCTTTTTCTTCTTCTTCTTGCCGCCCTCGGCGGCGGCCTTCTTGCGTTCCTCCTTCTGCCGACGCTTGAAGTCGAGGATCACCTCGGTGTTCTCCTCGGGTTCCAGCGTCGGCGGCGGCGAGTTCGGCTTCAGTTTACCCACCCGCTTGACCGTGGCGGTGATCGGCACGGGCGCCGAGTCAAAGCCAGACGGCGACGTCACCACGCAGCACCACACGCCTTTACCCGTGTCCTCGAACACGTGGAAGAACGGTGTCGACACCTTAAAGTCGGAGACGTTGAGCGCGCCTGAGGGCTCCTCCTGTTGCGTTTCGTCGTCTTCGTCGCCGTCGTCGGGTTCCATGAACTTGGTCAGCGCGCCGAAGGCGTGGCCCGTCGCGTGGGCGGCGGTCACCGTCGCTGGATCCTGGACGACCGCCTTGGCCACCGACTTCGCGACGGTCTTTGGGAGGGCGCCCTTGGATACCGTGGACCACTGCTCTTCGCCCTGCGATTGGGGCGCGTTGTCCAGTTCCTCGAGCCTGCGGGATGAGGGGGGGTTGGGAGCGGAGGTGGCGAGGTCAGTGGAATCGCGGGGAGGGTGCCAGATTTTCCGGAACCGAGGTCGTCGGAGTCCGGGGTGCTCACTGCCGACGTGAGAGTCCGGGGATCGATGCGGGGATCGAAGTGTGCTCACATCTGTAGCCTCGCGGCGATGGCGGCGTCGTCCTGTGGCTTGGGTCCACCGCCGCCTCCCTTCTTTTTCTTCTTCTTGGATGCGCCGCTGGGCGGGGCCGTGTTTTTCGGCGCCGCCGAGGAGCCGTTGCTGCGGTCTCCGCGGTTGGGCATGTCCATCAGGGCAGCGAACATCGACATGGTGAGTGGCTTAGCTAGGGTGTCGCGAGAAGAATGCGCGGTCGTCGGGGGTGCTCCGGATCGAGCAGCGCGCCTTGTGTTGTGCGGAACGTGGCCGCGCCTCGAGCGATTTTGGCAACGGTGGCTGGCCAGCTGGCAGGAGGAGACCTGTCAGCCTGTCCACGCCTCACTTTCCACTGCGAGCGGTTCAAACGCAGGTCGAGAGCCGCGGGACGCCCTCGACGCCGTGACCGCGCTCCGGTCGGGACGAGAGGGAGCGCGGAGGCGCATCGGTCGCCATGGGTCCGCCCAGGATGGCACCCAGCAGGAAGCCGGGCGAGCCACCAGGACTGCTGGACACCGGCGAGGAGATCATCGCCATCGTCACGCCCGTGTCCATCTGCATGGTCATCGTCACGGGGCTGGTCCTCACGCTCAGG
>Ga0213863_10003154_pt1 | contig 11419 bp, 8 predicted proteins | sample PICome_8_FD_160128 | JGI IMG/M metagenome (GOLD analysis project Ga0213863, IMG submission 160128) | Coastal seawater microbial communities near Pivers Island, North Carolina, United States - PICO497 | ecosystem: Environmental > Aquatic > Marine > Coastal | place: USA: North Carolina | collected... | reverse complement strand
TTGACTCGACCACGGGTCAGTACACGACCGACGCGATCATGCTTCTCAAGATCGCGGCTGCACTGACGGCAATGTCCGTCGCGGGCGGTGTCTTCTTCCTACGGCGCGGCGAAGCGCAGCGGGGGCCCTCCGGGACCCCCGCGGCCGGCGCCGTGGGCGGAGAGCCGAGCAACTGAAACCAGGACCATGAAGCTTCAAGCCTTCCTACTCATCACCTTCCTCGGACTCGCGGGCGCCAGCGCTGGGCTCGCCCAGGACGACGCGGCTCCGGCGGCACCCTCGAATGAGGAATCCGCCGCCGTGGACTCTGGCAATGCCGGATCTGCTGCCGCTGAACCCGCCGCAGAATCCGCAGCAGAATCCGCCGCAGCAGAATCCGCCGCAGCACCCGCCGCGAAGGACGCCGCGCCCGCCGCTCCGGCGACGATCCGCGTGGTCGATGACCTCGATGTGGACGCGGTGATCGCGGCCTTCAACGAGGGGCGCGACGCGCTGCGGAAGTTCACCGACGAGGAGCGCTCCTGGATTGGTGCCGGCGTGGCCCCCGAGGACATCGACAAGGCCCACCAGGGATACGTCGCCATCCCGTCCACCGACCCGAACGTGGTGATCATCAACCGCAACGGGAAGGAGCTCCGGGTGACCTCGAACGCCGGTGCGGGCCGCGTGCCGGTCATCACCCCGGACAGCGTCCACATGATGCCCTTCGCCCCTGAGGTGGATAACGGCACCTTCTGGTTGTCGAAGGCTGCGTCCGAGACCGCGAAGGACGTGGACCGGATGTTCAACTTCATCATGTGGATCAACTACATCTTCGCCGCGATCATCGGCGGGCTGATGGTGCTGTTCTGCGTGAAGTACCGCCGGCGCCCGGGCGTCCGCGCGGACCAGTCGATCACCCACAACACGCCCCTCGAGATCACCTGGAGCATCATCCCCACGATCCTGTGCGCGATCATGTTCTGGGGCGGCTACGTGACCTTCCTTGACCTTCGGACGCCGCCGCCCGACAGCATGAAGGTCAACGTGACGGCGTACCGGTGGGGTTGGAACTTCCAGTATCCCAACGGCGTGGAGAGCCCCCAGGAGTTCCACGTGCCGGCGAACACGCCGATCGAGATGGTGATGACCTCCACGGACACGCTCCACTCGTTCCACCTGCCGGCGTACCGCAGCAAGTCCGACGTGCTGCCGAACCGGTACACGAAGATCTGGTTCAACTCCGGAGAGCCGGGGACCTACCGCGTCTACTGCACCGAGTACTGCGGCAAGGACCACAGCAACATGTACGCGAAGCTCGTCGTCGAGCCGCGCGAGGACTACGAGGCGTGGCTGACCAAGGCGGGTAACTGGATGGTCAACGAGAACGGCGAGATGAAGCCGCTCCTCGAGATCGGCGAGCTGACCTACAACCGGCGCGGCTGCAAGTCGTGCCACTCCATCGACGGCAAGAAGGGCACCGGGCCGACCTTCGCGGGCCTCTGGGGCCGCGAGCGGAAGTTTGACGACGGGACGTCTGCCGTCGCTGACGAGCAGTACATCAACCAGTCGATCCGCGACCCTTACAGCCAGGTCGTGGTGGACGCGAACGGCGTCAGCTACGGCAAGCAGATGACGATCTACAGCCCGATGCTCCCTGTGGAGCAGATCAACGGGATGATCGAGTTCATCAAGTCCCTGGAAGGCGTGGCCCGACAGAACTGACCCGAGAATTTGACACAGCGCCGCGGGGCCAGGGGGGAAGCCTCCGATCCCGCGGGACAGCGCGGACGCCAGGCGCGCGGGACCTGCCCGGCACAACTCCCCGATCGGGGACGACCACGCGACGAACCAACCAAGACACACCCAGCACACCGGCATCCTCCGGTGACTGGTGCAAGACACTCCGATGACGCAAGTTGACATCCCCGTCGAGAGCCCGGTCCGCCCGGTGCAGCACCTCGACAAGAACTTCATCAACCACTCCAAGGGTTTCCTCTCCTGGGCGCTCACGCTCGATCACAAGCGGATCGGCCTGATGTACCTGGTGGGGATCTCCCTGTCCTTCTTCCTGGGGGGCCTGTTCGCCCTGGCGATCCGCCTCGAGCTGTTCTCCCCCGGGATGCAGTTCATGGACGCGGCGACCTACAACCAGGTCTTCACCCTGCACGGGGCGGTGATGGTGTTCCTGTTCATCATCCCGGGCATCCCGGCTGCGCTCGGGAACGTCGTCCTGCCGCTGATGCTGGGGGCCAAGGATGTGGCGTTCCCTCGCCTCAACCTGTGCAGCTTCTACCTGTGGCTCTCGGGCGCCGCGTTCTTCATCTGGACGCTGTTCTCCAACGGGCTCGACACGGGTTGGACCTTCTACACCCCGTACTCCACGAGCTACACCGACACCAGCGTGATCCAGGCGACCGCCGGCGTGTTCATGCTCGGCTTCAGCTCGATCTTCACGGGCCTGAACTTCCTGGTCACCATCCACAAGATGCGCCCCCCGGGGATGACCTGGCACAAGCTCCCGCTCTTCCTGTGGGGCATGTACGGCACGGCGATCATGCAGCTGCTGGCGACGCCGGTGCTCGGCATCACCCTGCTGCTGCTGATCATGGAGACGACCCTGGGCATCGGCATCTTCGACCCCCAGAAGGGCGGCGACCCGGTCCTGTACCAGCACTTCTTCTGGTTCTACAGCCACCCCGCGGTCTACATCATGATCCTGCCGGCGATGGCGGTGGTGTCCGAGATCATCGCGGCCTTCAGCCGCAAGCACATCTTCGGCTACCGGATGATCGCGTACTCCTCGGTCTCGATCGCGCTGCTCAGCTTCCTCGTGTGGGGCCACCACATGTTTGTGAGCTCCGAGTCGACCCTGGCGACGCTGATCTTCTCGGCGATCACGTTCACGATCGCGATCCCGTCGGCGATCAAGGTCTTCAACTGGCTGGCGACCCTGTACAAGGGCTCGGTCCAGCTGGACACCCCGATGCTCTACGCGCTGGGCTTCATGTGGCTGTTCACCATCGGGGGCCTCACCGGGCTCTTCCTCGCGGTGCTCTCCACGGACGTCGTCCTGCACGACACCTACTTCGTGGTGGCCCACTTCCACTACGTCATGGTGGGGGGCACGCTCTTCGCGTTCCTCGGCGGCCTCCACTACTGGTGGCCGAAGATGACCGGGAAGATGTACAGCGAGACCTCGGGCCGGATCGCGGCGGTCACGGCCTTCATCGGCTTCAACCTCGCGTTCTTCCCCCAGTTCATCATGGGCTCGCGCGGCATGCCGCGGCGTTACGCGGACTACACCGCCGACTTCGAGCTCTACCACCGCCTCTCCACGACCGGGACGCTGATCCTCGGCGTTGGCCTGGCGCTGCTGGCTTACACCCTGCTTCGGTCGCTGTTCGGCGGCAAGAAGGCCCCGGCCAACCCCTGGGGCTCCGCGACGATCGAGTGGGAGTGCCCCTCGCCGCCGCCGCACCACAACTTCGACCACCCGCCCCTCGCCACCGATCCGTATGACATGGAGCGGGTCGAGTGGGACGAGGAGGTCCAGGGCTACGTGCCCACGGCGGGCCACCGCCCGCCGGCCTCCCACTGATCCTCTCACAGCCCGAGGGCCGGCAGCTCGCCGGCTCTCGGACTCCTTCCAACCCTTCCCCGCCCCGGTCCCCGGGGCTCCCCCTCGAACCGCGGTCCCGCTGATCCCCTTCAGCAACCGCTGGAACGACGCTCACCAATGTCTGACGCTCACGGACACGGCGACAAGCCCTTCCTCGCCCACCACTTCGAGGACGAAGACCACCAGTTCGACTCCGGCAAGCTGGGGATCTGGGCCTTCCTGGTGACCGAGATCCTGTTCTTCAGCGGTCTCTTCTGCGCCTACGTCATCTATCGCGCGATGCACCCGGAGGTCTTCACCTTCGCGTCCAACGCGCTGGATACGCAGATGGGCGCCATCAACACCGGGGTGCTCATCTTCTCCAGCCTCACGGCCGCCTGGGCCGTGCGGAACGCCCAGCTTGGCCAGAAGACCGGGCTGATCGTGAACCTCTCGATCACGATCCTGTGCGCGTTCGGGTTCATGGGGATCAAGTACCTCGAGTACTCCCACAAGTTCCACCTGGGCCTGTTCCCCGGGGACAAGTACGAGGCCAAGGAGGGCGCCTACGGCGACGAGAGCAAGGGCAACGCGAACACCGTGGCCTTCACCTCCCCTGACCAGGAGGAGAGCTCCGAGGAGTCCCTGCCCGGCGTGGCCTACTCGCTGGGTGACACCCAGGAGGCCGAACTCGCCGAGGCGGCGGAGGCCCTGGAGGACCACTCCGGCGAGGCGCACGCGGACGGAGACCACGCGGACGGAGACCACGCAGATGGGGACCACGCCGATGGGCACGCGCCCCTCGCGCCGTGGAATGACCCCAACGTGCCCGAGAGCACCAAGCGGAAGCTGAAGATCTTCTTCGGCATCTACTTCTGCATGACGGGCCTGCACGGCATCCACGTGCTCATCGGGATCCTCGTCCTGGGCTGGCTCCTGACCCGCGCGATCCGCGGGCACTTCACGCCGACCTACTACGGGCCGATCGACTTCGCGGCCCTGTACTGGCACCTGGTCGACCTGATCTGGATCTACCTGTTCCCGCTGCTCTACCTGATCAACTGAGCCCGCGCGGCTGACCTCCTCTTCACCAGCGACGCCCCGCAAGCCACAAGACTCCCATGACTGCTGCAGCCTCCACGGAACACGACCACGCCGAGGGTCATGATCACGGCGACCACCACGTCCTCCCGCTCTGGCTCCTGATCGGGACCTGGTTGGCCCTGATGGGCCTGACCGTCTTCACCGTCACGGCCTCAACCTTCCCGCTCGGTGCCTTCGACCTCCCGGTCGCCATGGCCATCGCGACGGTCAAGGCGACCCTGGTGATGCTGATCTTCATGCACCTGGGGTTCGACAAGGGCTTCCACTCGCTCCTGATCTACGGGTCGTTCCTGTTCGTCTTCCTGTTCATCAGCTTCGTCTGGATCGACCGCGGTCAGTACCAGGTCGACATCAACGAGAAGGAGCAGCAGGAGATCGCCATCGACCTGGGGCAGTGACCTCGGTCAGGCGGGCTCCGTCCCGTGACGGTCCGCCACGGGACTCCGACGCGGCCCCGCTGCCTTCCCCCGGGGGAGGGGGCGGGGCCGCCTCCATTGACCTTCGTCCGCGGCTGGCCCAGCGTCCTGGCGCCGGTCGGTATCCGCCTGGGACGGCCCCGCAGCCGCGCCGTGCGGTAATCGGCCTCAGGGCGGCATCAGGGGTCTATCCGCGCGCGAAGATGGTCTAGATTCCTCCCACGACCCATGAGCTATTCCACCCCAGGCCCCTTACGTCAAATCGATCGCTTTGCCCGCCTTGAGGTGTCCGGCGACCTGCCCGAGGGTGGATACGCCGGCGCCGGAGCGCGCGGCGTGGCGCCCGCCGAGGTGCCAGCGTCCGAGTCCGAGGTGCTGGGCTTCGGGATGAAGCTGTTCCTGGCCTCCCTGACCATGATCTTTGGCGCGACCTTCGCTGCCTACGGGATCATCTGGTGGCGATCCCGGGACGAGTGGCAGGGCGCAGTCGACAGCGGCGAGGTGATGCGGCTCGCTGCCGCCACGGTGCTGCTCGTCGTCGCTGACATCGCGGCGGCGCGCGCCTACCGCAAGGAGGACGACCGGACAGCCGCGTTCAAGCTCACCCGGCTGACGCTCATCACGGCCTCGATCTACCTCGTCGTCCAGAGCTTCAGCTGGATCCCCCTGATCGCCCAGGGGGACCCCGACGGGGACGGGACGCTGCGCATGGAGGGGTTCCTCTTCCTCATGCTCACGATCGCTCACGCCGCTCACGTGCTCGGAGGCGTGGTGGCGAACGGGATCGTGCTCTCACGCTCCACGGGAGGGCGCGGCCCCCTCGCCGGCTCGCTCCAGATGCTCTACCAGTACTGGCGCTTCCTCACGGTCATGTGGGTCGCCGTCCTCGCGCTCCTCTTCGGTATGTAGCGAGCCGGCGAGGGGGCCCCTCGGGCCGCCCGGCTGACTCTCGGACCTGGCCCTGCTCGCGGGGGACTCTCCCGCCGGCCCACGCGAGGCTCGCCCGCCGGCTTGGGGCCGTCCTCCGGGCGCCCGGCGAGAGTCCTCCCCGGCCCGTCCCACCGTTGAGCCCCGCGGTCCCCGGAGGCGTGCCGTGGTTCGCCATCCAGGGGCCCGCCCTGGTCGGTGGCGTCCACCGCTGCCCTGTCCCGGCCTTCGGGCTTCCCAGGTCTTCGGCCCCAACTCTCGGCCCAAGGTCGCGGCAGTGGCCCGGCGGCAGTGGCCCAGCGGCAGTGGCCCAGCGGCAGTGGCCCAGCGGCAGTGGCCCAGAGGTGGGAGCCCAGAGGTGGGGCTTAGGGGTCGGGACTCAGAGGTTGGGACTCAGAGGTGGGGACTCAGAGGTCGGGGCCCGTGAGGGGGCGGCCTCTTGGGGGCTGCCGCGGCTCGCGATCCGTCCCGTCTTGGCGGTCCGAGCGGCGCCTTGCGGGTCTCCCCGCCGTGGGTCCTCGGCGCCGGCAAGGGCCAATACCGCGCCTGAGGGGCGGATATGCTGCGGCCATGGAGATGGTCGCCTTTCTCGCCGGGCTGTTGGTGTTCGGCCTGGTCAAGCTCGTCCTCATCGCGACGGTGACCCGCAACGACGGCGCTGAGGGCATGCGGCGGACCTGGCGTGGCAGCGAGCTGCGAGTGCAGGGGCTGGAGACCAAGGTCGAGCGCCTTGAGGCACAGCTCCAGGCCTCGGAGAGAGATCGAAGCGCCCCCTGAGCTGCCGTTGCAGTGCCCGGGGCCATGACGCTGCTCCCGCTCTCCATCGCAGCCGGCCCCTCCGAGGTGTGGTTCCTGCTTCCCGGCAGGGCTCTCGGTCTTCGGCGCGGCCGTGCTCGTCCTCGCCGTGTTCAGGAGGGCTCCAGGCGGTGGCGATGGAAGGCGAGTGACCCCGCCAGGCGGCGCCCTGCGGATGTGGGAGCCGGGACCAGGGCCCCGGAGCAGGGCCCGGGAGCCTGGACCCGTCCTGAGGCTTCGGAGGACGGCCAGGGCGGCGCCTGAGGGTGTGGCAGCCGGACCGCGACGAGGCCGAAGAGTGGTGCCGGCGACAGAGCGATGCGCCGGCCTCCAGGGACGCCCCGCTCCATGTGGGCCCGGTCCCCCGGTCCCTGCCCCGCTGCTCAGGTGGTCGCGGCGACCCGAGTTGGACCGACCTGCGCTCTGGACCACCCTGCTCCGCGGACACCACCGCCGCAGTGGGGGCAGAGGAGCCGCCCTTAGAGTGCCGGCGTCCGACCGGGGAGGGGGTCCGCGGCTCCTCTCCAATAGGCGCCCTTGATCTGCTCGAGGCGACTTCAGTCCCAGAGGGCGCCCACTGGGCCTTCCGCGAAGACCCGCCGGACCAGAGGGGCGGTGCGTTGACTCCGCCGCGCCGGGAGGTGCCCCGGTACGAGAGGCTCGACCGCAGCCCGTTCGTCGAAGTGGCTAGCGGGGGGATCTGGCCTCTCGGTGCGGTCGCGCTCCTCCTCGGGGAGGGCTGCCGCGTCATCGCCAATACGTCCCGGTCTCGACCCCGCCGATCGCGTCTCGGAGCCTGAATGGCTGCAGTGGCCCGTGGACGTCCGCTCGCATGTCGCCCTGCCCCCTGTAGTCCCGCTGCTGGAAGAGACTCCCGATGCGATCTCTGCGGCAGCGGCGCAGGTGGAGCCGCGTGATCTGTGGCCGGACGGTCTAGAACTCCTCGAGGGGGACCTGGAAGCGCTCCCGGAGGATCGTCGCGAGCTCGCGGAAGTCGTTCACGATGAACTCCGGGTTCGCGGCCTCGACGTCCTGCCCCTCGCGTGCGGCGCGGCGGATCCAGGCCGTGTGCATGCCGATGCTCACCGGCGGGACGATGTCATGGGCGAGGTTGTCCCCGACGTAGAGGACCTCGCCGGGGAGGAGGCCCATCTCACGCAGGGCGTGCTGATACAGCTTCACGTTCGGCTTGCTGATGCCGACCTGGTCCGAGATGAAGATGTTTCGCGGGCCGAGCAGCGGAACGAGCCCGAGGCGAATGAGCTTCTCCGACTGCTTGGTCGTCCACCCGTGGGTGATGATGCCCGTGCGGATCTTCGCCCTCGAGAGCGCCTTGAGGAAGGGCTCGACGTCGTCGAACGCACAGAGGCCTTTGAATTTGGTGTCGTGGTAGGCCGCCATCCCGGCCGCCACGATCAGCGCCGGGTTCACGTCGCGCTTCTGGTGGGGGGGGAGCCGCTGGATCAGCTTGTTGTAGTGCTGACTGTAGTTCGAGCCGAACTCTCGCACGACCTCCTGCAGTTCCGCCGCGATCTCCTCGTGGCTCGCATCGAGCCCCGTTTCGATCATGGCGTCGACCGCGCGGGCGCGTGCGTTCTTCGCGAACTCCGTGGTGGAGAAAAGGGTGTCGTCAATGTCGAAGAGGACGGCCTTCATGTCGTGATGGGGGGGCGGAGGGGCGGGCGCTTCTATTGTGCACGGGGCCCGTGCATCTGATCCATCGGAACCGCCGCGGCGGCACACGCACCGATTCCGAGGAACCGCTGGTGGACCCTGCTGGCGGGCCTTGCCGGGCCTCCCTGGGCCTCAAGGAGCTTCACCAATAAGAGAGCCCGGCGACCTAGAAGGTTCGCCGGGCTCTCCGGTTCGTTCAAGGAGCGGGCCACGTGGGCCCGCAACCGATCACTGGGACTCGAGCGAGTTCGCGACCGACTCGCGGATATTGGTGATCGTGGCCTTGACCAGCACCATGAGTGAGCTCCGCTCGTCGTTGAAGCCCTCGCTCTTGAAGAGGAAGCCAAGGACCGGGATCTGCCCAATCCACGGGACTTCCGCGCGGCGCTCAATGTTGCGGATCCGGGACAGCCCGCCCAGGAGCAGCGAGCCGCCATCCGGGAGGAAGGCGCTCGTGTTCACGCTCTGGACCTCAAGCTCGGGGAGCTGGAACTCGACCGGGGCGGTGTTGCCACCGAGGGTGGTCGAGAAGTTCCGGAGCGCGACAACCTTGGCCACGGTGGGCTGAATCTCGAGCCGCAGCCACTGGCGGTTCTCGAGGATGGTGGGTCGCACGTCGAGGACCACGCCCTCGTTGAGGACGTTGACCACCGGGTCGGCGACCGCCTGGAACTGGGCGACCTCAACGTCGAAGTCCTGGATGTAGGCGCGCTGGTTCAGCACCGCCACGTAGGCGCGCTGGGAGTCCTGGACGCTGAGCATCTGGCTGTTGACGATCTCGCTCTTCTCGCTCTTCTCCACGGCGCGGAGAATCGAGGAGACCTCCGAGTCGTCGAAGAAGGTCATCTGGAAGCTCAGGCCCCCGATGGTGCTCAGGCTGCTGCCGAGAGCCGTCTCGAAGAAGTTCTGGGTGGTCGCGCTGAAGGCGCCGTCCAGGCCATCGTCGAAGAAGAGACCCGCGCTGGGCGCGCCGGCCGCGTTCGTGCCGTCCGTGCCCGTGCCGCCGTTGTCGAGGCCGAGCGATGCCTGGTCCTCGAGGCCGTTCGTGACGTCCTCCAGCACCCGGTCATCCAGGCCGCGGAAGTCGTTCCCGATCTCCTGAATGAAGTTGTCGGTGACCTCGAGGAACTTGGACTCGATGGTGACGAGCGACGAGTTGAAGCGACGGAGGTCGTTCAGGAACTCGACGATCTGCATCTGGACCTCAGGGGTCTGGGTGACGAGCAGGTTGGTCTCGCCGACCTCGATGCCAACACCTTCCACTTCCCAGGAGTCCGGCGCGACGGTGTCCGTGATCAGCGTCTGGAGGTTCTCCAGCTCGATGATCCGCGGTGCCTCGCCGATGGCGCCGAAGGGGCCGCCGCCGTCGTCGTCCTCGAGCTGGTCGATCAGACGGATCCGGTCGATGCGCGGGCCCTGGAAGTCCGTGAGCGCGAAGATCAGGTCGGACACGTCGTGCACGACCGGCTCCGGTGCACCGACGGCCTTCTCGGCGCTGGTGACGAGGACCGCGTCGAACATGATCGTCCAGCGGATCTCTTCGCCTGATGCGGCGACGATCCGGTTGATCGCCTGCTCGGCGGACAACTCGTTCTGGAAGTTGAAGTTGTAGACGACGCCCTCATCAGAGACGAGGTCCTCGGCGGCCTGGTCGACAATGATGGGGAGGTTTGTGAAGTCGGCGACGTAGCCCATCACGACCTTCAGGCTCTCCTCGTCCTCGATGCTCGGCAGCGTCACCTTGGTGGTAGCGAGCGCCGTCCGAAGCTCCGCCTCGATGGGGGAGATCTTCTTCGAGGGGTTGTAGACGCGCTTGGAGCGGAGGATCGACTTGCGGCGCCACTCGTCGGCGTCGGGAAGCGTGATGATCTCGTTGCGGGCGATCCGCATCTCCTCGAGCTGCTCGCGGTACTCCTTGAACTGCTCGCTCTTCTTGACGATGTAGTCCGCCTGAACCTGCTGACGGCTGGCCCGGAAGGCCGCCGTGCGGATCTCTTCGGCCTGGTCGTTCCTCGGCTGCTTGGTGAGCGCGAGGCGAGCGGCCTCTTCAGCGTCCCGGTATCGGCCTTCTTCGAACGCCGTCGCAGCCTCGGTGACGATGAGGTCGACCTGGGCCTGCTGGCGGTCCGCCTCGGCGGTCTCCTTCTGCTTGAGCATCTCGAAGGCCTCCCTCCGAGTCATGTCCTTCTCGGACTTCTCAGCAACGCTGCGCTCTTGCTCGGTTTGCGCGAGGAGATCGCGGACCTCGACGTCCGTGCCTTCCCAGTCGATGTCGTATCCACCGACCTCGATCTTGGTTCGGGCAAGCCGCAGCTCGGCGATGGCGCCGGCGTAGTCGCCGCGCTGCTTCATCATCTTGGCGTCGCTCAGGTCCTGGCGGACGGCGACCTTGAGCTGCTCGAGCTTCAGCGAGAACCGGGAGGCTTCCGCGTCGCCGATGGCGTTGACGCCGTCGGGGCGGTCGAGCAACGCGGCCAGTTCGGCGCGCATTCGCTTCGCCTCAAGGCTCTCGCCGTTGATGGCGAGCGCTCGATCGACCTGGGCCAACGCCTCTTCGAGCATGAGCTGTTGCTTCATCTCGGAGGCGCGTGCCATGGCGGAGTCGAAGAGCAGCCTGTTCTTCTGCTCGCGCAGGGTCAGGAGCTCAGCGTCGTCCCCGGCCTGATCATCCTGCGCGGCGGCAGCGCCGCCAGCGCGTTCGATCGTGGAGGGGTCGATAGTGGCGCGGCGACCTTCGCTGGTCGTGCTGACTTCGGCGTCCTGGGGGGCCTCGGAAGAGGTCGAAGCGCATCCCAGCAGAGCCATAGAGGCGCTGCCGGAGATGAGCAGGAAGGACACGTTGAGGGCGGGGCCGGTGATCCTCATGCGGGGAAGACTCACGTCGAATGCAAGGAGGTGGGGGGAGGAAGCGTGGAGGTGTCGA
>Ga0213863_10003152_pt1 | contig 11420 bp, 6 predicted proteins | sample PICome_8_FD_160128 | JGI IMG/M metagenome (GOLD analysis project Ga0213863, IMG submission 160128) | Coastal seawater microbial communities near Pivers Island, North Carolina, United States - PICO497 | ecosystem: Environmental > Aquatic > Marine > Coastal | place: USA: North Carolina | collected... | reverse complement strand
GATTTCGGTAGACCGAGCACACGCTCGCCGAGAATATTGCGTTGAACTTCATTAGCACCGGCGGCAATGGTAACCCCGAAGCTGTTCATATAAGCAAGCGGCCATTGGCCACCCGCGGGCGCGTTGTCGTCATTGACGTACAAGGTACTGGCTGCACCTTCGATTCGGTAGGCCACCTCAGCAAGGTCTTGGTTAAATTCTGTGCCCACAAGCTTGCTCTGAAGCGGAATTCGCATGGGGTGATCAGTCAAAGCGGGAACGGCACTTCTGCGCGTGTTCTGCTGCATGGCTTCTCGGCGAATCATCAGTTTCATGATTTCATCGCGTAATACAGGATCATCCGCTGCGGTCTGACCGAGGCGTTGATGAGATTTTGCTAAATCAATCAAGGAGCCAATGGATCCAACCGAGACGCCGCTTTCCTCTTCCGTGGCCATGCCACCCGAAGCTGGTGTGGTCAGGGGGCCTGCACCGCGTTCGTGCGCAAGCGTGGTCATCGCAACCTTCCAACCCGCACCGACTTCATCGAGACGGTAACGGTCAGGAATGACAAGATCGTCAAACAAAACTTCGTTGAATCCGGTTTGGCCGGTCATTTTAATGAGCGGACGAACAGTGACACCTTTACCGAGCGCTTCTTTGATCGGAACGACAAAGTAGGACAATCCGTTGTATTTGTCTTCCTTGTCGGTTCGGCAAAGCAAGATCATCCAGTCAGCAAAGTGGGCGAGGGAGGTCCAGACCTTATGGCCGTTGATGACCCAGTTGTCGCCATCTTTTTCAGCGAATGTCTGCTGGTTTGCAAGGTCTGAACCTGCGCCTGGTTCAGAGAATCCCTGACACCAAATGTGTTCCCCCGAAAAGAGTTTAGGCAGGAGCTCAGCTTTCACGTCTTCTTGGGCGTGAAAGAAAATCGTGGGCGCCGCCATTCCCATGCCAATGATATTGGGAAGGTAAGGTGTTTTGGCACGCTGCATTTCTTGGTTGGCAATGCTCTGGCATTGATCCATGCCGCCGCCGCCGACTTCTTTTGGGTAGTCGCAGCCAATCATGCCTGCATCAAATGCAGATTTTTGCCATTGTTGTAGCCAGGCCATTGCCGCAGGATCGCTGAGCTCCAGTGCGCCTTGCGGAATATTAACCGGCGGGCGACCGGGATGATTTTCAGAGAGCCAGTTTTGGCATTGGGCTCGAAACGCGGCCTGTTCAGGGCTGTCTTTGCGTTCTGATTCGGACATTGTGATTTCCTCTAAAGCATGTTTTCCAAAAAGTTTTTACTGCCCGTATTGTAGCGGACAGTTTGGTTCATGGTCACTGGATCAACCAACGCTATGGGACATCATAGCGATCAGGCGAAATAGACTAGCGTGTGTGAGCATGCCTCACAATGATGCGCTGGCTGATGCAGTCTCAAAGGTACCATTGCAGGCGGCAAAATAAAGTTGGAGTCGCCATCTTCAAGGCGTGGGGTAAACCGGTGATCTGACGCGACGGCCGTGGTTTGTGGGATTGCTGGCTTCGCTGATCACCGATGCTCAATCGGCCGCGGCAGAGATTCGGCAATTAACAGTGAGGCGGAACCACAAGGCTCTTGGAATTGTTGGGCAAGCAGCGGGGTATCTGTTTTTGGGCGCTGGAAAGCGCGGCAAAAACCGCGTAGTTTGACGGTTCAAGCAGTCGCTTTTGAGGGCTGCAGTTTACCGATTTAGCGCTGTTTTAAAAGGAGGTCTACATCAATGGTCAGTATTATTGGCAATCTGAAGCCTGAGGACGATTACACTCATGAACTAGGCCCTGAGCCGAACTTTAATGAATCCGTCTATTTCAACTTCTTTGATCCCAACCAAAATCGCGGCGGTTTTGTCCGTATTGGCAATCGGGCCAATGAAGGTTATGCCGAAATGACGGTCATCGTTTGGAATCCTGACGGTTCGGCTTATTTCAATTATGCCAAACCTGATATCTCCCACAATGATGCATGGGATGCTGGCGGGCTCTCGATCGAGATTATCAAACCCGCCGAACAAGTGCGGACTCGTTATGCGGGTAAGGCCCTGTTCATGGAAAACCCTCTCGACATGCAAGACCCCGGCAAAGCGTTCAAAAGTAATCCTCGCCAAAATTTGGTGATCGATCTTGAGCATACGGCCGTCGGCCCACTTTACGGACACGTCGGAGAACCGGGCGACGGTAACGAATTTGCGCGCTCCCACACCGAGCAGCATATGCGGGTGAGCGGACAATTAACCCTTGGGGATGGAGCGCCTGTTGCATTTTCGGGTTGGGGGCTTCGTGATCACTCCTGGGGTCCGAGGTTTTGGCAGGCCACGCCATCTTACCGTTGGCTGACAGGCAACTTTGGTGATGATCTCGGGATGATCGTCACCACCAATGGTGATGGGGTCGGTCGTGGCCTATTTCAAACAGGAGACGCGCTCCTGCGTATTGAATCGGCGAAAATTCAAACCGAATACCGACCGGGAACACAATTTCATCATCGTTTAAGCGTCGATTGCGCGCTAGAGGATGGAACCGAGCGTCAGATCACAGGGCGCGTGATGGGGTATATCCCCTTGCGGAATCGCCGCGGCGGACAAAATACTCACGTGGGCGAGGGTATGACCGAATATACACTCGATGATGGGCGTGTTGGTTATGGCCTCAGTGAATACCTGAATCAGCCCAAGGAAAGTTAGCCCTCATCGAGGCAAGGGGTAGGATGGTGTCCCTTCGGCAAATTCGCTTTGGGATTCCAAGTTTGGGATAAAAAAACGCACGTTACCGTGCGTTTTTTTGCTTAACCATGGACTGGCTCAGCGAGAAGCCAGAGAAGGGCTCGACGGTGCGCGCCGAACCCTCCGATTCGATCAATCAAACTTTTGACGGAATCTAAGCCCGATGGTTCTCGGTCGGTTTGTGGTCTCGCGTTGATCGTAAGTCGCACCATTGATGAACACTTGGCCGCGCTCATCAGTGAAGTTCTTGACGAACAATTCGGCTGACCAAGTATCTCTCTCAATACCGAACGCTAGATTGCCGACCTGGTAATCAGATTGCTTCTTGCGGGTTCGAGTGACTGGGTCAACGTCGTATAGGAGGTTGTATGAGTCTCCAACAGACGTGTAGGACCCTTGCGCGAACGCTGGCATTCCCATGATCTCGAAGTTATAACGACTTGAAACGTTCCATTTCAGGTCAGGCACCCGAGGCAGATCAGCGCCGGACTGGGCTTTAAGCGAACTCCCGATGTAGTAGTCCTCTGTCAATTGGCTGTCGATGCTCGATAAACCAAAATTGATGTCCCAGTTCTCGTTAATAAGGAACGAGCCTTCAATCTCCAAGCCGTCACTTTCAGCGTTACCAACATTATCAGTCAGGGTTAACACAGAGACTGTGGTGTCGATTTTTGACAGCTGAAAATCATCCCATTCCTGAGTGTAGTAGGCAGCATTCAGGCGGAGCCTTCCATCAACGAACGTACCCTTCATCCCAATCTCATAGCTCGTCAAAATGTCGGCCTGATAGGCGCCAGCAATCGCCGTTACACTCAAGCGGTTCAAACCTCCAGGACGATAACCCTCTGAGTAGGTACCATAAACCAGCAGGTCATCATTGACCGACCAAGAAACATTGAACTTGTGAACACTCTTAGACTCATCGATGGTCAAATCATTGTTGAATTCTGGGTTGCCTCGGGGCCCGTAACGGCTTGGCCACCAGAATGTTCCCGAGAATCCCAACAAGGATGATTCATAGTCGAAGTAGCGCGTACTGTATGACGCTGTGACATTGTCTGTAATATCCAACGCGATTTCACCGAAGTAGGCTGTTTCTTTATTGGACCTCAGTTGATCTGTGGTCCAGTAAATATCAGGCCCTTCCACATAGGCGGGGACATCGAGTCCTGTTTTCGAAACATCGGTATCAACGAGTCCAAGAACGTGCCAATCCAGATCAAAATCATGGCTCGCTTCCTCATAAAAAGCCCCAACGATCCATCTGAAGCGCTGGTCTTGAGCGGATACCAATCGAATTTCATGGTTTTCTCTCGCCCATTCTTGATCACCGGTATAGAGCAAAGTCGGATCTGAACAAACGCCAAATCGCGCGATATAACAGGCGTAGTAACTGACTACATAGCCCGGCGAACCATTGCTCGGATCTGAGTAGAGAGAATAATCTGCATTTTGATAAGATTCTCGGTCAAGATCGGAATAGGCGTAGGTCAGAGACATCTCATTGATCTTACCTTCTACAACCAGTGCGGTCTGGGTCCATTCGTCATCATTCGTATCGGGTTGGAATCGAACGACTTCAAGATCGCCAACGTCCGTTGGGTCATGGTCCCAAACGCCCTTGGCCTCTAGTTCTTGGCGCATCACGCTTGCGGTTACGGTCCAGTTCTCGTTGAGGTCAACACGCAGTGCCGCGCGTCCACCCGTGGTTTCAGCGGTATTGAAGTCTTCTTTGACATAATCAGCATTGTCGATGGTTTGATCCGCAGCCAGCGCCATGAGATCAGGATCCCCTCCGGCTTGCCATCCGTCGCGAATACCGGATAAGTCAAAAGTATGGGTGCCGGGAACATTGTCGATGAATCCAGCTTCATCTTTCCTATAACCGACGAGTCGGATGGCAGCGGTGTCGCCAATCGGGATGTTAACAAAGCCTTCAATGAGATTCCCCGTGTCGCCTTTCGCAACCGAGTTAAACTCGACGTCATAGCCTGCAGAGAAGACCCCAGGAGTCGGCTTATTCGTGATGAACCGAATGCTGCCCGCCTGTGAGTTGGCACCGTAGAGTGTGCCTTGAGGGCCCGCGAGGGTTTCAATTCGAGCAACATCGTAGATATGAGGATTTAAAAAAGAACCGACCGCAGTGACCGGCTGTTCATCCATGTAGACGGCAACGTTGGGTGATGCACCGAGCAGGCTTTCTCCGCCACTGGAGATGCCACGCATATAAACATTGCCAGTGCCCGGCCCAAGGGTGACGTAATTAAGAGAGGCAATAAGATGGGCAAAGTCTTCCAGGTCGCCAACGCCGTTATTTTCGAGTTCGCCTTCACCCAGCACATCAATGCTGATGGGAACATCTTGCACGCTTTCGTTGCGTCGCGTCGCAGAGACAATGATCTCCTCGATCGCCATTTGTTCCTCTGCAACAGCCACTTGACCGCCGGTGGCAGTCATTGCGATGGCCAGCGCCAATGGCTTTACAATAAATTTCGGATTGTTTGTGCTGCTTTTACTCATCCATTCACCTCAGATTAAATATCGTGATTGTGTGGTTTGATCGGTCTCGCTCGAACAATAGGCCTCGTGATACGCAATGATCAGAATTGGTTTCCCCCCATTGGTCTGCACCTATCATTACATGCTTAGTTCTGAGAGACAAATCGGGTCAGATTCTTGACCGGAGCGAACATGAATCAGGTTGCCGAAGTCGCGCACTAAAGCGACTCATGTAGGCTTATCCAACGTTCAAGGTTTGTCCGCATAGGGCCGAGATGTGCCTCGAAGTGTCGCCACTGCTCGACTGCATCGGTGTAAATGGGTTTTCTGACCTGTTCTGAGCTTGCGGTGCGAACGGCACGTTGGGTTTCGTGAAAGGATAGGCAGCCGGCCTCAAAAGGAAGGCCGCAGTAGTCCAAAATACGTCGAACTTCTGTGTCTACGGACGTAATCACATTTTCGTATTTAACCCGCAACACTTTCCCAGGCAGAACTTCATCCCAGTGCGCCATCAAGCGCGCATAATCGCTGTAATATTGTGCAATGTTGGTTTGTCCGTAGGTAAAAGCCTGACCAGCCGCAAACAATTGTTTATAGCCGCTAAAACAGGTGGCCATTGGATGCCTGCGTGCATCGATTATTTTAGCGTTGGGGAGAATACGGTGAATTAACGCGACATGCTGGAAGTTATTGGGCATCTTATCAATAAAATAGGGCGCTCCCTGACGTTGAATGTGCGTTCGCTCAAGATACTCGGCCCCAAGGTCCCGACATTCCTTTGGGGTCAGATCGAACAAAATCTCCGGATACAATGAGACATCATCTCGGTTGCGCTTACCGCCGAGACGCCGCGCGATCGCGATCATTTCGCGCAGCTCTGAGGTGCCATCGACTTGTGAATGGCTCGCTAGAATTTGTTCTAGTAATGTCGATCCGGAACGAGGTAGCCCAACAATAAAAATGGGATCAGGCGATGGGTCTCCGGGTGCGCCTGCATCCCGAAGTTTGTCGGCGGTGCAACTTGAAATCAGTTTATTGGTCTCCTCGGTGGTCTGACTCGCCTGATAGCCCTCTTGTTCTTTTTTTCGGTTGTTACCGAGTGCGTAGTATTTAAAAGATGCATCAAATGCCATTCTGTCTTCGAGGGCCTTGCCGAGTGCAAAGCAAAGGTGAAAGTAGTCGCTGTTGGTGGTTTGGTCGCTGGCAATGATCTGCTCCATTTGCGCTACTTCTTCGTCTTCAAATCGGAATGTCTTTAAATTGGCAAGGTTCCAGTAGGTTTCGCCCAAGTCTGGTTTGGCCTCGATCGCGCGACGGTAAGAAGCGATGGCCTCTGTTTGGCGGCCCACGGTCTTCAGCGCGTGGCCGTGACTATTGTGAAGTTGAGCATGCAGCGGGAAGCGCGCTGTGAGAACTCGGTAGCGTTCTATGGCAGCTTCATAATCACCGACCATAACTTCGATCGAGGCTGCCAGTATGCTGTGTGAGAAGTTTTGTGGGTCTACTCTCTCCAGATACTGAATTTCTGACAGCGCTTGCTCATACTTTTGTGCCTCGCTCAGCGCGCTGGCATAAGTGTTGCGCGCTAAATGGAAGTCGGGGGCCAAAAGGAGACAATCCTCTAGCAATATCTCGGGGTCACCTTTGATGCCGAGTCGCACACCAATTTCTGCCAAGAGTCTGATCACAGCGACATCGGTTGGGTTGCGCTTTAGATAGTCTCGGCAGATGCCTTCGGCCATGCCGAAGCGCTCTTGTTGAACCAAATCAATGGCCTTGATGACGGCGGGATGTGCATGTGTAGTGGCAAGTGCCTGGCGAATTGCGTGGGCTGCTTCCTCGGCCTCGCCCTCGCTGTGCAGAGACTCGCCCAGCAATCGCCAGCCACCTGAGAGTTTCGGGTCCAGTTTGACTGCGGTCCTCAGTGCAGAAATGGCATCATCAACCCGCCCAGCCGCATGCAAAGCATAACCAAGCTCCTGGTAGATGACTGGCACAGATTGGGTGCCTTTGACGAGGGCTTCGAGCAACGTCACTGCTTCCGAGTGACGTCCAAGCTGTCGAAGGATAACGGCTCTCAGGTAAGTGCTTTTTGCATCTCTTGGGTGCACGGCGAGAATGGCGTCGACTTGCTCAAGAGCAAGATCGAAGGCGCGACCGTTGAGGAGCTTTTGCGCTTGATCAAATGCGGCCTGATAGACGCCGGTATCCTCTTTGGCCATGGGCAGTGTGATATCGATTGGGTTTCAATGAGTCTCTCATTTTTAGTGATCCGACAACAGGCCTTAAGCAGAATCAGCTGTATCGGGGCGGTGAATCGGGCCACAGCTTGAGAGTGTGGGATGTTGAGACGTTGTTAGTGGACCGAGGGAGCAGGGCGATGGGGTAGACGGTTGTTGAGTGAGGGTGCGTGTCATGGCCATCTGGAATTTTGACTCGATTTGTTGAGTAGATAAACTCGATCGATAAGATGAGTCTCTCAAAATGCAGTGCGTTCTCATGAGCGCTTGCTCAAAGCGGGCAGTTTCACAAAAAAGGCGATGTGGTTATGACAAGTTCAAACGAAAGAGAATTAATCAAAGCTGTCATTCAGGTTTATTTTGACAGCATGTATGAATCAGACCCATCCAAAGTTCATGAGGTGTTTCATCCGAACGCTAAAATCACGGGATATATGGGTGGGCGGCTAGCCGAAATGTCGGTTCAAGAGTTTGCTGATTTTGTCGCAGCGCAGCCTCCGGGGGCCGTATCTGGGCTGCGGGCCTATCTTGAGATTGTGGACCTTGCGCTTGCTGGTAACACTGCGGTGGCTCAGGTGCGTGATGACTATCTGGGCAGTCGTTTTTTTGATTCGCTATCCTTTTTAAAAGTCGATGACCAATGGCTGATTTATAACAAGCTGTTCCACGTTGAAGGGGCCGCGCCTTGAGCTGAGAGGTGCTCGCAAAGCGGAGCCGTTAAATCGAGATGGTTTTAAATGAATTGCTTTTAATAAAATTGCTGGACAAAGGTTGTCGTTATCCCACAGTGATCCAGGCGGCTAAGTAACTATTGTTGATGGAGGTACCAGTTCACGCCGCAAATCTCTACGGAATTCGGTGATACCCTGCAGCCCCTGAGACGTGCTTCGTTCTCAATGGCAGCCTTATCAGTTACGGTGATATGTAGGCCGCTCAGACCGGCTCCCCGGTCGTCTCCAAGGGATGTAAAATAGAGTCTCGCATTGTTCAGAGTGAGGTAGCGTTTGTTGGCTTCCTCGACTACAGATGTTCCAATGACATTGGCCCACTTTTTGGCGAGCGCGCTTGGGTCTTTGGATTGCAGTTCAACACCGACGAAGTCTATGGTTCGGCTTTGGTCGATCGACGATTCCCAACCGCTGCCTCCGACCGGCATCCAATTACCCTCAAAATCGTTATACGCATCAGTTTCTATTTCTAAAAATGCAGCCTCGAGATCGCCGGGATGAAACTGGATTAAATGCCAGTCTTCCCGCTCAGTTTCATGAGCGATGCGAATGTCATGGGTGAGTGCCCGCGTTCTCGCGTCGAGCTGGCTTGCCTTGCTGTCGGCTTGAGTGATGACCATATACCCACCATTTCCTGATCGACGTTCCAGGTAGCGGCCGGCTGCAGTATTTGGCTTCACCGGCGCGACAACCTCTAGAAAGTTTCGTCCAAGAGGCATGAGGGTGTTTTCTAATCCGAAGGCAGCGACGCCTGGATCGACATAGCATGGTTGCAGACCGAGAATCTGGGTCAAATCATCAATAACCGGAGCTAAGGGTTCTGCTACCAGGCAGATTTGGCGAAGATGTAAGGTCATGAGCGTCTCAGAAGATTGTTGTTTGAGTGTAACGAATGCAGTTTCGATTTGTATAGGTCAGCGATCAATGGATTCTAAGGTTATTGACGCGCAGTCAGCGTCTCAGTTGAGCTTTTCTAATAATCAGGCTTCTGGCATTACAGCTTTTGAAATTAAGACTTCTGAAATTAGGACTTATGAAATTAAGACATCTGTTGATGGGCTCTTGCCGACTGGGGCGCACAAGATAGCTTTGAAAGGAACCCGAGCCGCCCCTTTATTATTTCGCTGACCCTTTTCATGACCTAATCTATACTGGCTACTCATTTGCCTTTCACGGACAACGCGTGACAATGATTTCAAAGATTTTGGCGCCCCGTGCTTCTTTCATGGGTCTCCCCCTTAAATGAAATTACCCAGGGACCTGCGTTCGATTTTGACCAGCGGTCTTGCGGTTCTTGTCGGAGTGATGCTTGGCGCATCAAGCGAGGCCGCCGCTGCAGAAGATTGCGCTCAGTGCCATGTCAAAGAAGCAAAATTGTGGGCTCATTCGGACCATGCTTGGTCAATGCGGTTGCCCACTCAAGACTCTGTAAAAGCACCATTTGCTGGGGAAGAGGCAAATTTCGCTGGTCTGCTAGGACGATTCGAGCGGATTTCAGAAGTAGCGGAGACTGCCAAAGACGACATCGTCCCGGGGGCTAGTGTCTACACCGGACGGTCGCAGTTCCTTGTTAGACTCAAAGATGCTGATGCGAATGAAGTTGAGTTCGCAGACTATAACGTTCAATACACGTTTGGACACGATCCCCTCCAACAGTTCTTGATTGGTCTCAACGATGAACGGCTGCAAGTCGCACCGTTCGCCTATGATACGCGTCCAGCCTCAGACGGTGGGCAAAGATGGATTCATCTTGAGGCGGCTTTTGGGGAAAGCAGGGAGCCAAGGTTTGCATGGCATCAGCCCCTTCAAAACTGGAATGGGATGTGCGCGGACTGTCATTCGAGAGGCCTACGGCGCAATTATGAGCCCACGAAGGATCACTTTAATACCGTATTTAGTGCGGTCAATGTTGACTGTCTGTCATGCCATACGGTGGCGCAAAACCATTCATCAGCCAGCCCCCTAGACCTAAAATCAGAGGGCGGATGGGTCAGGAGGGCTCAGGATCCAGTCGCCCATTGGACCGGGCCCAAGCGCGAAGCTGGCGCGATGGATGCTTGCTTTGCTTGTCATAGCCTGCGAACGCCACTCACGGATGGTTTTATTGCCGCTGCTCCGTTTCTTGACCAATTTCGTCCCGAAATGGTTATTCCACCTTTTTATCAGGCCGACGGTCAGATCGAAGAAGAGGTCTATGTTTATGGATCCTTTCTTCAAAGCGCAATGTATGAAGCCGGTGTTCAATGTGTTGATTGCCATGACCCGCATTCGGGTCAGGTCAAGGCGAAGGGAAATACGCTGTGTGTGAGCTGTCATTCCTCGGATGTATTCGATTCGCCTACGCACCATCAGCATCAAGTGGACTCGGTTGCAGGGCAGTGCGTCAGCTGTCATATGCCCGCTAAAACCTATATGAGCATCGATGATCGCCGCGATCATCGGTTTGCGGTGCCCGACCCCGAGCTGGCATCGATACTGGGGAGCGATGATGTCTGTCAGTCATGTCATGAAGATCGCTGGGCTCAATTTAAAAAGATGCCCAACCTAAATCGAATGGCATTATTAAAAGCTAGGCAGCCCGATCTGACGCTATTCCAGCCGCAGCAGGGCGAGCGCGTGCTCGCGATGCTCAACCAAAGCGAACAGCCTGCAATTCTACGGGCATCAATGCTTCGAAAATATGCTGCCTCCGGCGGGCATGACTTATCGCCGCTGCTAACCGAGGCAGCACAAAGTCGTGAGCCCCTTCTGCGCCTGGCGGCAACCGATCTTTTAGATTCAAGGTTTTTGAACCAAAAACAATTGCTGATTGCCTTGGCACGGGATTCATTGCGGTCGGTGCGTGTAGCTGCCATCGACAGGCTACGCGCTGGACAAATCGATATTGAGCCCAATTTAGCCAGTGCCGAGCGCGAAGCCGATGTTGCGCTCGATCAAATTGCCTGGCGAGGAGAGGGGCGATTGCGTCTTGCAGAGCTTGCAGCGATCAAAGGTAAGTCGATACTGGCGGAGCATGAATTTAAGCGCGCAATAGAACAAGAACCCTTTTTTGTGGGTGGCTACCTTAATTTCGCAGATCACTACAGGCGGTTGAATGAGCAAGACGAGAGTCTGAATGTTTTAGAGCGAGGCCTTCGACTAAACGATAAGAGCGCTGTCCTGCACTACAGTCGAGGCCTGGCGTTAGTTCGATTAAAACGGTATCGCGAGAGTAAGCC
>Ga0213863_10003149_pt1 | contig 11433 bp, 12 predicted proteins | sample PICome_8_FD_160128 | JGI IMG/M metagenome (GOLD analysis project Ga0213863, IMG submission 160128) | Coastal seawater microbial communities near Pivers Island, North Carolina, United States - PICO497 | ecosystem: Environmental > Aquatic > Marine > Coastal | place: USA: North Carolina... | reverse complement strand
TTTTATGACTCTAGTAATGATATCTTTTTGCTCAAAGATCTCTTTTTGCATAAAATGTTTATAACCATTTTTTGAAATTGCATTTGTATTCTGTTTAGTAACAGATGGCAGACGTTTTATTTTTTTACCTTTGATATTGAATAGGTCAATAGTATCTTTTGATATTATTCCAAATTCATTATCATCAAGGGAGATATATTTTTTTGTTTTACTGACAAGTGCATTTATATCTGATGAGATATAGTTTGCATCCTTACCAATTCCAATCAATAGAGGACTGCCATTTGAAGCAACAACAATCTTATCTGGTTCTTTTTCATAAACTATAGCTAATGCAAAAGAGCCACTAAGTTTTTTAAATGTATTAAGCAATATGTCAGAGAGCTTGTTATGTTTTTTAGAAAAGTATTCTAGTAAGTGCGCAATAACTTCAGAATCTGTGTCTGATGAGAATTTATGTGATTTTTTAGATAAGAAACTTTTAATCTCTTCAAAGTTTTCAATAATTCCATTATGTACAATTGAAAATCCTCCATAATTATGTGGATGTGAATTTTTTAAGTTAGGTATACCATGTGTTGCCCATCTAGTATGAGCTATTCCAGAATTACCCATTAGTTTATTAGAAGCTAATAGTTTTTTAAGAGCAATAACCTTGCCGGTACATCTGAGCCTTTTTATTTTATTAGATTTTGAAATTAATGTAAGGCCGGCTGAATCATAACCACGGTATTCAAGTTTTGATAAGCCGTCTATAAGATCTTTATGGACATGCGAAGATGACACTGCGCCAAATATTCCGCACATTATTTTTTACCCTTGATAGTTTTATTTTTCCATTTAGGGATAGATACCTGCTTACTTCTTGCAATGGTAAGACTGCCATCACCAGGGGTATCCTTAGTGACAGTCGATCCAGCAGCAATGTATGAGCCTTTCGCAACAGTTACTGGAGCCACTAGTCTTGTGCCAGAACCAATAAATGAATTACTTTCAATTATTGTTTTATATTTTTTTTCACCATCATAATTACAAGTTATACAACCTGCGCCAACATTAATATTTGAACCTAATGTTGCATCACCTATATAACTGAGGTGATTAATTTTTGTCCCTGAGCCAATCGTAGAATTTTTAACTTCAACAAAGTTACCAACCTGAGAATTATTTTTAAGAACAGCGCCGGGTCTGATACGTGCATATGGCCCAACAATACAATTATCTCCTATAGTCGCACCAAATATAATTGTATTAGGTTTGATATGTACATTTTTACCAATCTTGCATCTGTTTAGATAACAGTTATGACCTATAGTAGAATTTGAACCAATAGTGACTTTATCTTCAAAGATACAATTGATATCTATGTCTACATCTTTCTGTACTTTTAAATCACCTTTAATGTCAGTTCGTTGAACATCTCTTATTAATACTCCTTTATTGAGCAGATTAGTTGCTTTTTTTACAAGAAGTTTCCTTTCTAAATCAACAAGATCTTTTTTAGAGTTAATTCCCATAGTTTCCAATTCATCCTTTATACTATATGTTGATATCTTATGATTATTATCACTCAATAATGAAATTAAATCAGTAAGATAAAATTCTTTTTGTTTATTATGATTATTAATCTTACCAATATATTTTCTCAGAACATGTTCTTTGATACAAATAATACCTGTATTTATCTCAGTAACTTTTTTAATTTTCTCTGAGGCATCTTTTTCTTCAACAATTTTGATCACTTTATTTCCCTCTCTAATAACGCGCCCATAACCTTTTGGATTTGCTTGATTAAAGGTGCCTAAACATAGATCGGATTCACTAAGTTTTTTTATCATAATGTTTAAGGACTGTGATGATATAAACGGAACATCCCCACAGAGGATTAATATGTTGTTATTGCGTTTAGATGGAATATTCTTTAGAGCTGATTTTACTGCATCAGCGGTACCAGATGGTTTTTTTTGTAATGCGCTTTTTATATTATTTTCTTTTATAAACTTAGTCAGTTCTTCTGGTGGATTACTTAATACACAGATTATATCATTTGACTTTATTTTTCTTGCAGCATTATAGACATGTTGGATGATAGGTTCAGCTGAAATCTTAAATAGTATTTTTGATTTCAAAGAAAGCATTCTAGTGCTTTTGCCGGCAGCCAATATAATAGTTGTCAATGACACAATGGTCTCCCGGAAAAAACTATCTTTTTCCTTTCAACTTTTTAATAAGCTTAAGCTGCGCTGCTGCTTGAGCCAATTCTGTTTTTGCTTTGACCAAGTCCATGTCAGAACCACTATTTTCCATTGCTTGTCGAGCTTTTGATTCAGCTTGTTTTGCTCTTTCTTCATCTAAATCATCTTCTCTAATAGCAGTATCTGATAATATTGTTACAGAATTAGGCTGAATTTCAAGTAAACCACCGCTAATAAAAAAAGTTTTCGTTTCAGTGTCTGATATTTGAGCGCGTACATCACCTGCCTTTAATTTAGTCATAAGAGGAGTATGTTGTGGTGAAACGCCTACTTCTCCCATCATTGCCGGGGCAAAGACCATCTGAACGTCTGCTGAGAAAAGTTCTTCTTCAGCACTAACAATATCAAGTCTAATAGTTTTATCAGACATTTTTATATTTCGTCCGCTTTTTTCTTAGCTTCTTCGATCTCACCAATCATATAGAATGCTTGTTCAGGGAGATCATCGTAGTCCCCATTTACTATTGCCTGGAAACCTTTAATGGTATCTTTTAATGAAACATATTTCCCTGGAGTACCAGTAAACGTCTCAGCAACAAAGAATGGTTGAGATAGATATCGCTGTATTTTTCTGGCTCTGTTAACAGATAATTTATCTTCATCTGATAACTCGTCCATTCCTAAAATAGCAATAATATCTTTCAATTCTTTATATTTTTGTAGAACGCCTTGTACAGCACGTGTAGTGTCGTAATGTTCTTGTCCAATAATAGATGGATCTAGTTGTCGACTTGTTGAATCTAATGGATCAACAGCCGGATAAATCCCAAGCTCAGCAATATTCCTTGATAGAACCACAGTTGCATCTAAATGAGCAAATGTAGTTGCTGGACTAGGATCTGTTAAGTCATCGGCAGGAACGTACACAGCTTGTATTGATGTAATAGAACCACTCTTAGTCGATGTTATTCTCTCTTGTAAGACACCCATCTCTTCTGCAAGAGTAGGTTGATACCCTACAGCTGATGGCATTCTGCCTAATAATGCTGATACTTCTGTTCCAGCAAGCGTGTATCGATATATGTTATCTACAAAAAGTAGTGTGTCACTACCGTTATCTCTAAAGTGTTCAGCCATTGTTAAACCAGTAAGCGCGACACGCAATCTATTTCCTGGAGGCTCGTTCATCTGACCATACACTAACGCAACTTTATCGATAACCTTGGCATCTGTCATTTCATGAAAGAAATCATTTCCTTCACGTGTTCTTTCCCCTACACCAGCAAATACAGATGATCCGCTATGCTCTGCTGCTATGTTTCTGATAAGCTCCATCAGAATAACTGTCTTTCCTACACCAGCACCACCAAAAAGACCCACTTTACTTCCTTTTGCAAATGGGCAAATTAAATCAACAACCTTTATGCCTGTTTCTAAAAGCTCAATTTCAGATGCTTGTTCTGAAAATGTTGGCGCCGCTCTATGTATAGGCATTTTTTTATCAGCTTGGATTGGCCCAGCATTATCCACTGGTTGGCCTAGTACATTCATAATTCGACCTAATGTTTTTTCGCCAACAGGAACACTTATAGGAGCACCAGTGTTCTTTACATCTAAACCACGTTTTAGTCCATCTGTGGTACCCATAGCAATAGTTCTTACGATACCATCTCCAATTTGTTGTTGCACTTCAAGCGTCAAGTCACCTTCTTCTATTAGTAATGCATCAAATATTTTTGGCATTGCTTCACGAGGGAATTGTACATCGATAACTGCTCCAATTATCTCTACTACTTTACCTGTTTCCATTAAATTGCTCCGTTTTCTATATTAATTATAATGCAGATGCACCTGAAATAATTTCTGATATTTCTTGTGTAATAGCTGCTTGCCTATTTTTGTTATAAACTATTTGTAGTTCTCCTATAAGATCTGCTGCGTTATCAGACGATGACTTCATCGCGACCATTCTAGATGCTTGCTCACATGCAATATTTTCTACAACAGCCCTATATGTAAGAGATTCTATGTATCTTGTGAATAATGATTCTAATACTTCTTTAGCATCAGGCTCATATAAATAATCCCAATAGTGGGAATAATTTTTTTGTGATTCATCTGCTGAATCTGGAGAGATAGGTAATATTTTCTCTACAGTAGGCACTTGACTTACAGTATTAACAAATTTATTGTACGCGATATAAACTTCATCAACATCTTTTGATAAAAATTTGTCTATGGTTGATTTAATTGTGCCAAGCAAATCTTCAATTTGAGGTTTATCACCAAGATGAGTTGACTGCGATATAACTTCTCCACCGATTCTCTGGAAAAAACCTCCGGCTTTGTTTCCTATCACGCTATAACTTGAATCAATTTCATTATTTTTATTATCCATAGATTGCTGGATAATTTTTTTGAATAGGTTGTTGTTTAAACCACCGCATAAACCTCTGTCAGAAGAAATTACAATATAAGCTCTTTTTTTTATCGTCCTGACTTCAAAAAATGGCGAGTCATATTCAGGATGGGCATTTGCCAAATGTGTCATCACCTCTGATATTTTATCTGCATAAGGTCTAGCCATTTCCATTTGATTAACAGCTTTCCTCATTTTACTAGCAGCAACCATTTCCATGGCTTTAGTAATTTTTTGAGTATTTTGTATACTCTTAATTTGTGTTCTTATTTCTTGACTACCAGCCACTACCAAACTCCATTTGCTTTAAAGTCATCCAGCGTTGACTTCATCTTAGAAGCAACATCATCATTATAATCTAGAGATTTATTGATCATATCGAGGAGATCTTTGTGATTAGATCTTGCAAATTCATGTAATGATTTTTCAAAAGACATTACTTTATTTATCTCAACGTCATCAAAATAACCCTCATTTGCCGCATACAGCGATAATGCCATTTCTGCAACACTTAGCGGTGAATATTGATTCTGTTTCATTAGCTCTGTTACTCTCTGACCTCTATCAAGTTGTTTTTTAGTAGCTTCATCTAGATCTGAGGCAAATTGTGAGAATGCTGCAAGCTCTCTATACTGCGCCAATGCTAATCTAACACCGCCGCCTAGTTTTTTAATGATCTTAGTTTGAGCTGCTCCACCAACTCTAGAAACTGATAACCCAGCATTTATAGCTGGTCTTATACCTGCATTGAATAAATCAGACTCTAGGAATATTTGTCCATCTGTAATAGATATTACATTTGTTGGTACAAAAGCTGAAACATCTCCGGCCTGAGTTTCAATAACTGGTAAGGCTGTCAAAGATCCAGTTTTTCCTTTGACTTTACCATTAGTTAACTCTGACACTGCATCTTCATTAATTCTAGCAGATCTCTCTAATAATCTTGAGTGTAAATAAAATACATCACCTGGATAAGCTTCTCGACCTGGAGGTCTTTTTAGCAACAAAGATACTTGTCTATATGCCCATGCTTGCTTTGTTAGATCGTCATAAACTATTAATGCGTCTTCACCTATATCTCTGAAATACTCTCCCATTGCGCAACCAGAATAAGGTGCAATGTATTGCATAGCAGCTGAATCTGATGCTGTAGCTGCAACAATAATGGTGTGTTTTAAAGCATCATGTTCTTCAAGTTTTCTTACCACTTGAGCAACAGACGACGCTTTTTGTCCTATAGCAACATATATGCACTTCACACCTGTATCTTTCTGATTAATAATTGCGTCAATAGCCACTGCTGTTTTACCGGTTTGTCTATCACCGATAATTAATTCTCTTTGACCTCGTCCAATAGGAACCATTGCATCTACAGACTTTAGTCCAGTTTGCACTGGTTGATCTACAGATTTACGCTCAATCACACCTGGGGCAATCTTTTCTATCGGTGATGTACCTTTGGCATCAATTGCACCATTATTATCAATTGGTTCACCAAGAGAGTTAACAACTCTACCTAGTAATTCATTACCTACCGGAACTTCAAGAATTCTACCAGTGCACTTTACAACATCTCCTTCAGAAATATGTTTATAGTCACCCAATATAACTGCCCCTACAGAATCTCTCTCTAAGTTAAGAGCCATTCCAAAAGTTTTATTAGGGAATTCTAACATTTCACCTTGAAGAGCATCTGTGATGCCATAAACGATTGCAATTCCGTCAGAAACAGATACAACGGTCCCTTCGTTGTGAGCAGTAGATTTGATATCGTACTCTTTAATCTTAGCTTTAATTATGTCACTTATTTCTGTTGGATTAATTGTCATATATTTACCTTATAATTAGATGATTAATTGTTGTTTAATTTGGTTAAATCTATTCTGAAGACTTAAGTCAATAACTTCGTCATTAACTTTAACCTTGATTCCAGCTATTAGCTCAGAATTAACAGTCTGCTCAATCTCAATATCCGACTGATACTTATTTTTGAATAAATCTTTTAATGACTCAATTTGGTCATCGCTTAGTTGATGAGATGACTCAACCTCGACTACTCGCACGTTATTATGAGTAGATTTAAGAACATCAAAAATAGATGAGATTTCTTTCATATAAAATATTCTCTTATTATCTAACAGAAGATTTATAAAGTTTAAGAAATTATTATCTGGATTGTTTTTTAAAAAACCCATCAATAATTTAACGCATGAATCTTGAGAAATTTTAGGATCAGCTAACACCGCTTTAATATTTATATCTGAAACAACCATTCCAAGAGTTTTCATGTCGTCGGACCACTGGTTTATCACATTATCCTCTAAAGCTGTTTTGAAAGCAGCTTCTGCATATGGTCTCGAATACGTGTAATTATCAGACATCTTATTTTAGTTCCTTTAAAGCATCATCAAATATAGCTTTATGTTTTTCTTCATCTATTTCGGCTTTAATAATTTTTTCTGCACATTCAATGGCAATTCGTGAAATATCATTTTTAAGTTGTTCTTTCGCAATATTTACGTCTTGAGCTAGCTGCTGGTTGGATAAAGAAATGATTTTATCAGCTTCTTTCTTTGAAGTTATCTTAGCATCATCGATCATAAGTCCTGACTGTTGTTGAGCCATCGCAATTACGTCCGATGCTTTTTGTTTCGCATCATCAACAATTTTATTATATTCGATATTTGCTTCCTCAATTTTTTTCTCACCGAGCTCAGCAGAAGCTAAACCTTCAGAGATCTTGTTTGTTCTATCTTCCATTGCTTGAGTCAATGGTTCCCATAAATATGCTTTTATGAACCACACAAAAATAACAAAAGTTATCATTTGTCCAAATAGAGTTGCTGTTATATTCATAATTTAAACCTAATCTATATTAATTTATGCGCCCAACGCTGCTTTTGCTGCACCAATAAATGGGTTTGCAAAAACAAAGAACATTGCAAAAGCTAGTACTATGAATGGGAATGATTCCATCAAACCAGCCGTTATGAACATTTGGATTCTCAATGCTGGCAACATTTCTGGTTGGCGAGCAATTCCTTCAATATACTTCATACAAATAAGTCCCCAGCCTAAAGCTGAGCCTAAGCCTGCCGCAGCAAGCATAATTGCAACGCCTAAACTAGTAGATGCATATATCTGAGTTATCATTTCCGGTGTTAGTGTGTTTTCCATTTTTTACCTCGTGTTTAATGTGATTCTTCTGATGCCAAGCTTATGTACATGATTGTTAATACCATAAATATGAAAGCTTGAAGGGTTATTACAAGTATATGAAATATTGCCCACAGACTTCCTGGTATAGGAATTATGTACCACGGCAATATAGCTATTAAGAGAAATACTAGTTCTCCAGTAAACATATTCCCAAAAAGCCTTAATGCTAAACTGAGTGGTTTAGCGATTTCTTCAACCATGGTTAATATAAAATTTATTGGCGCTAAAGCTATGCCAAAAGGGTGAACCAAGAAAGATTTAAAGTATCCTCCGGGCCCTTTGATTTTTACATTGTAGTATATACAAATTGCAAATACCGTTAGAGCCATAGCAAAAGTCGTGTGTGGGTCTGTTGTTGGAACAACTTTAAGATATTCGATTCCCATCATGTGAGCTAGCTTAGGAAGTAAGTCAACTGGCACCAAATCCATCGCATTCATTAGAAATACCCATAAAAATATTGTTAGACCTAGGGGACCAACAAGCTTATTAGGCTTAGGAAAGGCTTCTTTAACAAGCCCATTTACAAAATCTATAAGTGTCTCCAAAATATTTTGCATACCTGTTGGAGCGCCTGCTGTAACATTTCTACCAACCCTAAATGCAACGAACATTACGCCAAACATAATTAGAGTGCTGAAAAACATTGTATCGATGTTAAATGTCCAAAACCCTGAGCCCGCTTGCAATGGCTCTAAGTGATGCGATATATACTTCACTGGATTATCTGTTGCTGGACCTACACCTTGACTCATAACCTGTTTCTCTTTTTAAATTCAATAAATACTCTTAGACTTATAAAAGACATATCCCAGTTGTGCCAGGATAAAAGCTATCAATATTTCTATCGCTACAAGTTTTAGATAAACTATTCCTATATAAAAGCTCACTAAAACCAAAGCAAATCTAGTTACTACGCTTTTCACCAGCACTAAGGCGCCTCTAGTCTGTTCTTGCTCAGATGCTGCTTTACCAGCAGCATTGACACTACGAGCCAAGAGTAACGTATTAATAATTGACACTAATCCTCCGTATAAAGACGGGTATAATGTCGCTGAGTTTAAACTCATAAAAACAAGTCCTACAATTATAGAAATCGAGCCTTGATATAATATTACTCTTAACACTTTTGATGTTCACCATGGAGCAAAAAACCACTTCCTTAATGGCTATGAGTAGTATAGAGGAGTATTTAGTTTAGTTCAATTTATATACAGGAAAATATGGCTTTTTTAACGATTATTTGAACTTATTCATAATCCCTTGAAGCTCTTCTAAAGACTTGTATTTGATTTCAATTTTGCCAGACCCATCATGTTTGTGTTGTATCTTAACATCTGCTGAAAGATGCTCAGAAAACTGATTTTCAAGAGAAATTGTATCTTGTGATTTTTTTGTAGCTTTTGGAGAATTAGAAGGTTTTTTACTCCTCACCAAAGACTCAACAGCGCGTACAGATAATTTACGACTAATCGACTGATTTATAATCATGTTTTGAACTGATGGTTCAAGCGAAAGCACAGCTCGTGCATGTCCCATTTCTATTGAACCATCGATGATCTTAGATTTTGTAAAATCTGTCAAATCATTCAATCTCATGATGTTAGTGACATGAGACCTTGATTTCCCAGTATATTTTGCAATATCATCATGGCTCATTGAATATTCGCTAGATAGCTTCAGCAATGCTTCTGATTCTTCAATCGAATTTAATTGTTCGCGTTGAACATTCTCAACGATCGCGATCAAAGCTGACTCTTTGTCATCGACATCCATTACGATGGCATTTATATTAGGCTCCTTGATAGACTGCATTGCTCTCCATCTACGTTCGCCTGCAATCAACTCATAGCCGCTTTTAGTTTTTCTAACAAGAATTGGAGATAATTGTCCTCTCTCTTTAATAGATGCCGCCATAGACTCTAAGGCATCATCAAAAAAAACTTGTCTAGGCTGGCTCTTGTTTCTCGATATTTCATGCACGGGAATGGACTTAATATTTACAGAAGACGATGAGTCTTGATTATCTTTTTTTTTAAGATTTGAGGATGATTCTGGTCTTGCACTAAGCAGCGCCTCAAGTCCTGAACCAAGTGCTTTTCTTTTACTCATAAGCTAAATATAACTCGGTATGGCCAAGAAGTATAGATGGCTATCTTTCTTGTTTAATTATTTCGCCGACAAGTGATAAGTACGAGAGAGCGCCTTTTGATCCTTTGTCATAGTTAATTACAGGCATGCCATGACTCGGCGCTTCTGCTAATGTTATGTTTCTAGGAATAATTGTTCGGTATACTTTATCATCAAAAAATTTTAATAATTGCATACTAACATCTGTAGCCAAGTTATTTCTTGGATCGAACATAGTTCTAATTATTCCTTTAATTATAAGATCTTTGTTACTACTATTTTTTATTGTGTCTATTGTTGTCATCAATTCACTGAGACCTTGTAAAGCAAAAAACTCACACTGAACAGGGATTAAAACACCTGATGACGCAGATAATGCATTGACTGTTAAGATGTTTAGAGATGGTGGGCAATCTATTATTACATAGTCATAATCATGAATGATCATACTCAATATGTTCTTCAACGTATATTCTTTATCCTCTGAACTAATTAGCATTACCTCTGCTTCTGTTAATTCTGGTGTTGCTGGGAGTATTGAGAATTCAACGTTGTCTGGTTGAATTATTGTTTCATCTGCCTTTGATCTTCCTAGCAAGAGATCATTGATGCTAGTTGAAAGACCATGTGGGTCTACTCCACAACCTCTAGTGGCATTTGACTGAGGATCAAGGTCAACCAATAAGACTTTTCTGGTAGTCTTAGATAGACTAGCAGATAAGTTAATACAAGTTGTGGTTTTGCCTACTCCGCCTTTCTGGTTTACTACTGCAAGTATCTCAGGCATGTTTTATTACCAATAAGTAACGATTTGTATCAAAGTATGGCGTGTCTAATTTTTTTACAGTAAAAGTAGATTGAGAAAGATCCGTAAAGTCCTTAGACACATCTTCCATGCAGAGCGCGATAGATCCTGTAAGCATATAAACTGGAATCTTATCTTCTATGCGATTTCTTATCATGTCTATAATATGCAAAAGCTTATCTTCAAACTTAAGCTTAGAGATTATTTTATTACTAAAATTCTTTATAAGTATGGCATTTAGACCATTTTCAATATTCATTTTTTTTGCATCGCTCTTTATAATACTAACATTATTTAATCCTAATTTAAGTTTTGCATGCTCTAAAAATCTAATAGCATTATCACGTCTGTCTAACAAAGTAATGTGTGAGTCTGGTCTAAAAAATGATACAAGCATGCCTGGTATTCCTGCGCCAGTTCCTATATCAAGTAACCTTCCTTCGGGCAAATCTCTTAACATAGAGAGTGTGTCAAACAAGTCTCTTTTTATAAAATATTGTTTATCACGGGTAGACAATATATTGCTTTTATCATGCCATCTAAATAATAATTCAATGTAGTTGTACAGCAATTCTTTTTTAGCATCAGTGCAATCGAGTGCTAATTTTTTAAAAACTTCATTTAGATCATTTTGATTGATAGGCATTTGTATTATTAAATTAGAA
>Ga0213863_10003147_pt1 | contig 11438 bp, 9 predicted proteins | sample PICome_8_FD_160128 | JGI IMG/M metagenome (GOLD analysis project Ga0213863, IMG submission 160128) | Coastal seawater microbial communities near Pivers Island, North Carolina, United States - PICO497 | ecosystem: Environmental > Aquatic > Marine > Coastal | place: USA: North Carolina | collected... | reverse complement strand
GGGTTAAAGTGACAAAACCATAACCCTCTACCTTTCCCTCCATGAAGACTGTCATGGTGTCTTCCTTCTGGCCGATGGCTGTTATTTTGAAAGTGCCTTTTCCGTCCGGATTACTTGAGTTAATATTCATGATAGGCAATCAATCTCCAAGCATTGGGAAATCAAGATTAAAATATCCCGAATGAACTTAGTAAAAGAAAGAGTGTATCCAAATGGTATTTTCTCGATGTTTCAGTGGTCACGATGAGAGATGTTTTTGTTAGGTTGAGAAGCTCTACCTCTATAGAAATAAATGGGAATCCCTTTTAAAGATAAACAAGTAGGACTCATAGTAGAGAGGCACAACTTAGGGACAAAAAATCTCCCACCGTATTTACACAGGACCTCCGCCAGTTCTTCCCCCGGTGGGGTGGGTGGTTCTTTAGATGTCGGGGATGCCGGCCAATCAGCAGTTCTGAGCCACGGGATGGCTGGTATTCGACTCGGTAGGTTAGAATGGAGGCTTGGGGCATTTTAGACTTCAGCTGGCATCAAGATATGATTGGATGACCTTTATGAGATTAACACCTCCCTTTTTACCCCATGTATTTCGCCAAAAAACGGTTTCCACGACTTTTTTGTCAAAACCAAACTCCTAGCATCGAACAATAATGTCTCTCTCTGAAACTGAACAGGCCAAGGTCACAGAGCTCACCTTGCTGGGGCTGCCCGAAGAAGCTGCCGTCGAGTGTGCAAAGGCCATCACTGCTGGACCCAACCCTGCAGGCAAACCTGCCCAAGTCTACGGCAGGATGAATGTTAAGGAAGGTGCAGACGTCGCTGCACTCACTGCTGCTGTGAAAGAGTACGGTGCCAAGAGTGCTGCGGCACCAGGGCAGCTTGGGTGCTCGTACAGTATCGCTGACGGAGCCCTCGTCATGTTCGAAACATTTGATTCTATCAATGCGATGCACATCCATGTCGGCCACTGCTTCCCAGCCTTCACGAAGATACTTCCCCACTGCGAGATGGACACGCTCCTCGCGACGTGTGATCCTAGTCAGCTTGAGTTCTGGACAACGGTCTGCAACTCCTGGGGAGCAAAGACCGCAGAATGCTACCCTGCACTTTAGCCAGCATCGTGTCTTAGAACAGATGGTTAAATCATAGATAAAACACAACTACTGCTAGGGAATTTTAGGCTTGAGGTGTGCGTTCAGCGAAGTAACCGACTCCCTTCCTCGCTTTGAAAAAATTCAGGTCACCGTGATCCCCTCCACGCGAACCAGATGCTGAAGAGCTTCTTCCATGGTCCGTCTCGCCTTCGCGGTGGTGCGGTGTAAGAAGGCGTGGAGAAGGGCGTCTTGGGGATTCCGGTCTTCGCATTCCATGGAATAACTTTCGAATGCGGTCAGGCTTTGCAAGAGACCGGCCAAATGCTGAGGACACTCGCACTCCACTGTCGTTGAAATTTCTGCAAGCTTGGCAAGTTGCTCCTGATTATATAAATGCGGGAAGGTTGCTCTACAAGGCTTTCCATCCTCCACCCATTAGTAGAATTTTTGCCTCGGGTGCGTTAAGGTCACCTCTATTATTCTTGAGTTTGAGGTAATAAACCTTCCCTTTCTTGGGTGCGAATCTGGTCTTGAGAGTATAAAGATCGCTTTGCGAAGCCCCAACAACTCCCGACCAGACCCAACTTATTAGCTGAGCTTTTTCCAAAAATACTTGCGTGCCATTCTCATCTTCCAGGGACAATTCAACCAGCAAATTCGAGCCATTGAAGTCCTTCGGTTTCCCCGAGGTAGGAAGAGGATGGTCTAAGCGCAAGTAGCAGACAAATCTCACTTCTGGCAGACCCTTCAGCTCAAAGATACTTACACTGCTCTCAGTTAAATTAACTAACCCAAGATCTAGAGCAAAGCGAGAAATACCGGCCTTTCTTCCATGATCCGTAAAATTTCCGTCTCCGGTATAGCTTAAGTCCGGATACTTGCGGTCTGTTCCAAAGCGGGCAACATTGTCATTCGGAGTGAACTGCTTGATTGAGCCTATTTGACACCCATAAATCAGAAAGAACAGAGAAGTTAATGCGCTAAACAAAAAGATTTTTTTAGAACGGCATTCTCGATTCATGGATAAGCTTATAGCAGGGGCAGAAAAGAAAATTACGAGAACGAAATGAAAGGATTGTCAAACAAAGCTCAATCACGAACGGGAGCACAAGAGTTCTTTATCGAAAAGCTTTTCTTTTGATTGACCAGGCGATCATCTCAAGCTTTGGACCTATTTTTTTGGATGAAAAGAAGCAGAGGGATCTCGACCTGATGAGGGGTTGATGACAACTCTGCCGGGTTCGCATTCACGAAGAAAACCGTCAAAAAAAACCGTCTTTCCAACCTTATATCTACGCCGGTAACTTTCAGCATACTTTGTGGAGAGTTTTCGCAGGCAACGGATTGTTCCGTTTAGGATGACCACAAAATCCCCCTCCTTGGTGGTTTCGTGTCCTGTGACAGTCCCCTTTACGGTGATTTTCTTACCGATAAAGGGCTTCCCCAAGGCGCCGAGGTCAGCGGCATAGAATTGCGCGGCTGGCTTTCCGTAATCCATTTGCCAGCCTGTCCAAAAGCAGGAAGTGAGTGTAAAAAGTGCTGCCGTGACGATGAAGAAGAGTGCTATTGGAGTTTTTTTCATTCATCTCAAAGATAGCGAATTTCAAGGCAAGGTATAAACGATAAAATCAATTGAACCATTAATACAATCAATAGCCATTCAAGATCCTATCCTACTTTTGCAAACAGGGGGAGGAAGGGGGGGCTCATGCATGTGGCTATCAACGACTACTCCGGTCAACGTCGTGTTTTATTGAGAACGACAATTACTGGATTTCGGCCTGCGGCCGCTGGAGGTTAAAAGACGATAAATCTTACGTTTGATGCAGTAATCCTGCATTGTCACCGAACTCGAACGCGCTATAATGCGATAATTAAAAGCGATTAGGGAAGGTTTGCTTATGGTGGTGTCCCGTTTTCTGAATATGAACCTCTTCCCCAAATTTTTCTTCATTCTATATTTTCTACTGTGTGTTTTTAGTTTGGGGACTACTTCGTCTCCCAACGTTCTTTTCATCTCGGTCGACGATATGAACGATTGGGTGGGGTGCTTGGGTTCGGATCGCGTTCCTACGCCGCATATTGATGCCTTGGCTGAACGGGGGGTACTCTTTACGAACGCTCACGCTCCGAGTCCTAAGTGCGCGCCTAGCCGAGCTGCGATACTTACTGGGAAACGTGCTTCGACGACGGGACTGTATGGCAATGGTCATTGGTGGCGACCTGCGTATCCAGATTTGGTGACGCTTCCGCAGTATTTCAAGAATCATGGCTATACGTCGGCTGGTGGGGGCAAAGTGCATCATCATACCAATGGCTTCAATCCGCCCGACCAATGGGACGAGTATTTCGATCTAGTTCAGGACAAGGACCTGATTGTGGACTATTTTAAGAGCCGTCGCGAAGACCGTCGCTTTCTCACGACCATGCCACGTCACCCTAACGATTCGCTCGACTGGGGGCCGATGGAGGTGGATGACATGGATATGGGAGATGGTCGAACGGTGGAGTGGGCTAGCGAATTTCTATCTCGAAAACACGAGAAGCCGTTCTTTTTGGCGGTCGGCATTTTTCAGCCTCACTTACCGTTCTATGCTCCGAAGAAATACTTCGATAATTTACCGATGGATCAGGTAAAACTTCCCATCAATAAATCTGGGGACTTGGAGGATATCCCAGAGGGCGGTCAAATTATGGCTGAAACCCGGCGAAAAGACCTTCGCATGATCGAAGCATACGATAACCTCCAGCATTGCGTTCAATCCTATCTGGCGAGTATCGCCCATGCGGATGCGATGGTCGGAGAGTTGATGAAGGCGTTCGACCAAAGCGCCTATCGCGAAAATACGATTGTGGTTCTTTGGTCGGATCACGGTTATGCTTTCGGAGAAAAAGATCACTACGCGAAAAACACGCTTTGGGAGCGATCGACTCACGTGCCTCTCATTATGATGGTTCCAGGGGTGTCTCAAGCGGGCTCCCGAACGGATAGCCCCGTTGATTTAACCTGTCTTTATCCAACGCTTACAAAGTTGTGCGGCTTGCCGATACCAGTTGGTTTGGACGGCGTGGATGTCGGACCATTGCTTAAGGACTCGAATGCCCAGTGGAAGCATCCCGCGATTATCGATTATCTCAAAGGCAACACCGCGATCCGAACGAAGGACTGGTGTTATATTCAATACGACGAAGGAAAGAAGGGCGAGGAATTGTATGATCTGGTTAGCGACCCAAATGAGTGGACGAATCTGATCGATAGCCATGGCGGATTGACGGGACCATTGAGGTCGTGGTTACCCGATAGGTATGCGAAGGAAGCGCTGTCAAAGGGAGCTTACGAGTTCGACTCGTCGAAGTATACGTGGACGAAAAAATAGGGCGAATTTAGGGGGGTGCCGGATGGGTCGCTGACCCGGTCAAGGGCTTTGGGTCATTACGTAGAGGTGACAATCCTCGAGCTCAAAGATTTGCACTGCTAGAAAATTGCTTTTGGCAGAAAGATCGCGGAGACCCGGGTTTGGCGGAATATATGGGGGAGAAGAATAAATGGGGGAGAAAGAGTCGAAGTCGCATTTGGACCAAAGGATAACAATCCAATCTAAGTCGCACCCATATTAGGGATTAAAAAATTTCCCTCTCATCAAAGTGCGGGAAGCTTGGTGTGTGCTTGAGAACAAATTATCGGTCGTCTATGGGGCACTTATTTCACTAAGTCGGTTTGCCGTTTAATAGTTTTGTGAGCGTCGGCATAATGGCCTTTACCCAAATTTCTGCGCCAATGGGGCTTGGGTGAAGTAAGTCCCACATCAGTTCTGTGTTGATATTTCCATTTGGCTGCAGAAAGACGTGGTTTATGTCTAACCAAAAGATTTTTTTCTCATCGGCCAGCCGACGGGTAAGTTCTCCCGCTTGACGACAGGTCTCGATACATTTGGCCGAAGAATTAAAGGCTGGCGGACTGACACCCTTCTCATCGTCCCCACCGCGAGGAAAGATCCTCAGTAACAGAATCTTTGTTTCCGGATGACGTTTTCGTATCGTTTTTACGATCGCTTTGGTGCCTTTGAAGACCTGTTCTGCGGTGTGAGCTGTTTTAAAATTACGATCGTCGGTGTTATTAGTACCTATCAAGAGCATGACCACTTTAGGAGATTTCTTGAAGTCTATTTCGCCGTTCTGAAGGTTCCAGAGAATCTGTTCAGTTCGATAACCGTTGTGTCCGAGATTGATAGCGTTCAGAGGAGCGAAGTGTCTGTTCCAGACTTCCTTCATCGGCTCATACTTGCCGCCCAGTTCACCGAGTGTATGAGTGATCGAGTCACCAATGAGGACCACGTCGTAATTTCTGTCTTTGGCCGCCTTTACTTTCTGATCATGTCGGGCACTGGGAGACGGGCGGGGATAGTCCGCATCACCTAGTTTAGGTATTTGGCGGTTTATCTTAACCTCGGCACTCGTAGCTGAATTGCTAATGAATAAAGAGCATAGTGAGGCTGCAAAAATTACCTTAATTGTGCGTAACATCAGGATACAATTAACTGAGGAGATTTTAAGTTCAAGGAACTAACGTTATCTGGCTTGAGAACTAGTTGGAAATTGCTTTTGGTGGGAAAGGGTTGGAGTTGCATTTGGACTGGAGGGGAGGGCCAAAAAATCTCCCACTCCATTATATAGGGCGTGCCCAAGTTATTCGTCCGGTGGGGTGGTGGATTAAGTTTCTGGATGACTGAATAGCTTGGAAAGAAACACAAATTTAAACCCTACAAGTTAGCTGAATCACCAAATCAAAAACAACAACTCTATGCGAAAGCGAACAAGACAAAGTTTCTGGCAATTAGGGTGAGGAAACTCGCAGTTCGAGGCAAGGAAGACGGCCTCAATCTGCTGATTCGGCGGTTTACTCAATCCGATACAAATGCTTCGCTGTTCGAATGTAGAAGGCGTCGCCATCCATGGCCGGACTGGCCATCAATTGCTCCCCATCCCCGAGGATATTAGTCGCCAAGATCTCGAATTCACTTGCAGATTTGATCACCGTACAAGCGCCCTCCTCATTGAATAAATAAATGCAATTGTTTGCATAGACTGGCGAGGCAGAAAACCTCCCCTTGAGGCCTTGCTGCCAGAGCTCCTCGCCGCTGCTTGCCTCAAGGCAGGATAGGTAGCCGTTTCGATCCATCACAAAGAGAAATTTTCCAACTAGCAGCGGCGAGGCCCGTTGAGGCATTCGGCGCGTTCTCTTCCAGACGACATGAGTGTCGCTCACATCACCGGAGCCGTCGGGTCGAATGGCCCAGAGTTCGGGCCGATCGCGATCGATCGTGGCAAAGATCAGTCCGTTTCCATACACGGGCCTCGGGAAAATCGACCATCCGCGGTGGTGCACTTTCCACAATTCCTCGCCGTTGCTCGGGTCGTAGGAGTAGAGACTTTTAGCGCCCACGCTGATCATCTGTTGCTTATCTCCGCGCGGAACGAGAGCGGGCATGCTGTAGGCTTTTCGCTGGTGGACTGGGACCTTGTCGAAGTTGGCCGAGCGCTCCGTCTTCCAGGCGTTCTTGCCGGTCGCCGCTTGGAGGGCGATAATATATTGAACATCGCGACCGTCGACGTGGAACACTAGGACATCGCCAACCAGAACTGGAGAACTTGCCGGGCCGGCCCCAAATTCGTGATCGCAATTAAGATCGCGTCTCGTCCACAGAATTTCTCCCGACTGTGTGTCCAGACAGGCCGTTCCGTAGGTCCCATAGTGAACGTAGACTCGCCCTTCCTCAATTACCGGGGTGGGTGTCGCGTAGGTATTTTCAGGAGCTATCGCCATCGGCGATTCCACTTCAAATACCAGAAGGTCGTGAACAACCTTACCGGTCTTTCTGTCCACGCACACCGCAAACAATTTGTGGCCCTCTTTTGTGGCGGTGGTCATCCAGACTTGATCGTTCCAAATGACGGGGGAAGACCAACCGCGATCGTGGATCGGAGTCTTCCACACAATGTTTCTATCGTCCCACTCGAGGGGCAGCGCGGTCGACTGGCTATGACCGTTCCCGCCGGGGCCGCGAAACTGTGACCACTGATCCTCGGCAAAGGTGGAGGCGACTGGCAGCAGGTAGGCGATAGACGCGAGTAGTTTCACAATCTTCATAGGGTTTCTCATTAGGCTGACTGCTAGCAATTTTCTTTTGGCGGGAGAGATATTGTTATTACTTCTTTTACCGATCCTTCCGCTTTACCCTAAAGAATCCCGTCGGGCAATCCTGTTTGGAATAGAGGCGTTCGATAGCTCCTCTATCGCCAACGATTTCGTCTTCAATAACATCCCAAGTCTGGTTATCAGTTGAGAACTCAATGGCCTAGTAACTCTGGTAGATCGTGGGCCGAAATTTGGTTTTGTAGTCTCCTTCAGAGGGTGAATTCTGAGTCTTATTCGTGCTCCTCCCTTAGACGGCCTTCAATTTGCTCTAGGATTGCCTCGTCACGATTTTGGTCGAGCTCGTCAAGCTCTCGTTCCCGCTCCTCTAGTTCTCGTTCCCGCTCCTCAAGCTCTGCTAGTTCACAAGCTAGTTTCATTCTCTCGAGGTCAAGAATTCCTTCGAGATGATTCGCGATCGCTTCCTTGAGTTCCAGGTGAAGGGCTTCCTCTCCTTCCTCTTCCCCATCACGGAGTTCCCGGACGATTCTGTCAGCAATCAGTTCGTTGCGATGAATAGACATAAAGGCCTCTGCAGCCTCGCGACCGATGTCCTCGAATAAGATGTAGAATTCACCAACTAGCTCTCTGGCGGCTTGCCTCAGTTCGTGTTCGTATTCCTCATCCTCTGATTCCGAGGCTTCATTGATATCATCCAGAGCTTCCGGAAAATGCTCTTCAAGAAACACGGCAATCTCTGCGTTACTGCGTCGATCAAGATCCTCGTCAACTTCTCCGAGTGAGGGCAGAAGAGCAAAGATGAGGAACATGCTTGTAATAATCGTAAGTGAAAATTTCATAGTTTATGTTGTTTTGGATTCCTTGTCGCAGACGATGGTGTCCTACTCATAAGGGTCTTAGAGACGGCTGGCAATGCAGGATTGGTGAGATTGGATGCGATCTTGGCGTGACAGTGCTCTGCTGAGGGAGAGTTAGGTTAGATCAGACGCAAAGGGTGACCGCTAGGAAGTTGCTTTTGGCGGGAAAGGGTTGAAGTCGTACTTAGACGAAAGGATAACAATCCAATCTGAGTCACACCCATATTAGGGACTAAGAAATCTCCCAATGTGTATTATATAAGATGTCCGCAAGTTCTTCTTTGTGATGGTCGGCGCGTTGCCTTTTCTGAGCTTAATCATGCCGGCCTCATTTATACATCTGAGGCGCTCCAGGATCACTTTGTTACGGATAAGGGACGCACGCTGGGCTGCAATTCTTTGATGGGTTTGGTCGTCTTATATTGAATCGCACCGATATCCCAGCTGCCGATCTTAGGCAATGGACTACCGTCGAAGTCCGTTTTATAGAACTCGCTTAAGTTGATTGCTTTGCCACGTAATGGGCTATCTGGTTTGAGGTGATAATCTTGCTTCTCAAGATCGATAAGACCCGGATCGCCGCTGCCTGCCTGCCTACTGTCACCCTTATATTTAGTGCCAGGAGATTTATACTTCGAGTACCAGTTAGCTGTTTTCAGCGCGCCACCAGATCGATTGCCGGTATAAGGAGAGGACGAGTAGATAAAAAGATTGTTCCTGAAATGGGCCCCCGAAGCTTTACCAATAGGACTCCCGCCTCGAACATCAATACGAGCGCAGGCATTTTGGGTCCTCCCGAATCCATTGTATCGAGCTATCGTATTGTTATCGAAATAGATACCTGTGCATGGCGCTAACATGAACAGCCATGACTGTCCGTCGTAGCACACATTGAAGGCAATTTTCCAGTTATAGATTTCCTGTCGATATCGCGGCCAATCGTAGTCCCAGCTGGATTCAATGAATCCAGCATTTCCTTCCGAATAGTTATGGTGAATGTAGATATTCTTCTTATGATATCTACCGCAATCTATTTCGATAGCGCCTCCGTCTGAGCCCCATGGACTGTCCTTAGTCCCAAAGTTTTTAATGGTGTTGAATGACACTTCCTGGTTGCCGATATTTAAATGTATTCCCATCGGTCCCCAGCTACTTTTTGACGTTCGCCACAGTGCATAACTTGGGCCATCCAAATAATTTTTTGTGATCAAGGTATGTTCGCCAGCTGACATAATGCCCTGACCGGTCTTGATGAATTCATTATTTCGGATTATGCAATGATCTGAACCGTGTTCGATACGGAGCGCGGCCAGTCTCGTCATGATGATCTTCCCCGAAACGTGCTCCCCTGGGGTATCGTGAAAATGTAGGTTTTCCACGATGATGTAGTCGCCTCCAAGGGTAATTGCGTTGCCGCTGGCATCGCGGGTAGTGGGATTGGTAAACTTTGGCAAATCGCCTTTCCCATAGGAAGTCAGCCTTATCGGCTTGGCTACGGTGCCAGATTCACTGATTCGAATATTGCCGGAGAAAGCAGACCCCCTCTTAAAGTGGACTACATCTCCCGCACCCAATGAGGCTGACTCCGCTTTTCTATGCGACTTCCAGGGCTCGCGCCTCGAAAGACCGTCATAGTCATCTGATCCGTTCTCCGAATCGATGTAATAATCTGCGCCGTTGCAATTTATGACCAGAGCAAAAAGAACCAAGGAAATAAGAGATACGAATTGCTTCATTATTAATGATGGAATTTGTTCATAACTGGATTCACGCTGAGTTCAACCAAAAGGATGATTGTAGTAATGCTAGTAATTTTCTTTTGATGGGAAAGGCTTTGAAGTCGCATTTGGACCAGAGGATAAAAACCAACCGAAGTAACACTCATAGTAGAGAGCGCCACAATTCAGTCACAAAAATCTCCTGCTGCATTATGTAGGGCGTCCGCAAAGGGTTCCTCCGGTGGGGTGGGGCGCTTTAGAAACTCTAGCAAGGGCGGGTTTTGGATACACTCTGGATGAAATCGAACGCGAACTCCCTCCATCGGTGGCTGAAGCCTGGGGCAAGAACTCAACCCTTTGTCGCTCTGGGGGGGGGAGAGTAGCTAGCTCCTATTTTTCACCCGGCAAGTCGGGTGGCTTCACGAAGCGCCCCTTTGCCCGAACGACTTGATAGGGGGTGATTAGATCGAGTTCTTGGCGCGGGGTGGCGTCGCTTTCGAAGCCTCCGAAGTAGAGCAGGGTGACGACCGAGGTGGAGCATATGTATTCGGTGCCAAAGTCTTCCGCGTGGTCAGGTTTTAGATCCTCGTTCCAGAGGGCGAACATTCCTGTGAAGTCGTAGCCGAAGAAGTTGCCTGACTTTTCCTTGCAGCGGAGGATGCCTTCTCGGATACGACCAAGGTCGATGCGATCCCACTTGTCGAGACGATAGGCGTCCCAGTTATGGGTTTGGAGGGAGTTTGCGTCCTCGTCTACGTTGACACCTTTTGCGCTCTCGCTGGTGCAGAGAACTTTCCTGCCGGGCGCGTTGGGGTCTTCCACAACGATGGCGAGATGCCCGTACTTGAACAGTCGATAGCCAATGACCGTTAATTTTCCTTTGGCGAAAAGTTCCCGCCTGGCGCTCCATTTTTCCTTCCTGTAGGCGATTACGTCACCGACTTGCAATTTGTCGACTACCTCGTTCCATGCCTCCGGGGTGATTTTCTCGGTTTCGGCGATGACGCCTGACAAGGCGAGCGAAGTGACGCTGAGAAAGGAGATCAGCCCTAAGGCAAAAACGACGCGCCAACGATTCGCGCGGATCGACGGCTTTTCCCTGGCCCATAGAACCCAAGCCGAGACCACAGTGAGAGCTAGGGATGCGAGAGTCAGATAATCCACTAAGGGGGTGGAAGGTTCGCCTTCGAAGGACAGAACTTTTGAAAACCGACCGACGTCCTCTGGGTCGGCATTGGCGGAGGGACCGTCATCGGATACACTTTCTATCCATGCCATAGTCGCCCATCCATCAGAATCTTGAAACAAGGTCAAGTGAGCCACCTCATAGCCAAAGAGGAGTCCGACTAAGATGACGGCGGTCTTTATAGAAATTTTCACGAATTGCCTTTGGCGGGAAAGTGTTGAAGTCGCTTTCAAACTATCGAGAAGGTAACATAAGCATCTACCTCCTAAAGACCAAAACAAAACAATCCCTCAGTGGCGTGTTTCAGATGGCGGGTGGCGTTTATAACCCAAAGAAGACAACACGGCTTAACCCTTCATGCGTGCTAGAGGCCAGCTTTGTGTCACTAGAAGTGGTTTAGCTTTGAAGGCACCTTTGGAAGAGGAGCGG
>Ga0213863_10003145_pt1 | contig 11443 bp, 8 predicted proteins | sample PICome_8_FD_160128 | JGI IMG/M metagenome (GOLD analysis project Ga0213863, IMG submission 160128) | Coastal seawater microbial communities near Pivers Island, North Carolina, United States - PICO497 | ecosystem: Environmental > Aquatic > Marine > Coastal | place: USA: North Carolina | collected... | reverse complement strand
AAACGCCCCAGGTAAGTGGAGAAGACGGCGACCTGCACCTCGCGATTGGGCGGGAGCTCATTGCGGCCGCCCGCGAGGCTCTCGGCCGCGGCCTCGATCGCCGGCGGCAGCGACCAGTTGCGCGCGAGCATCAGGCAGAGGGCGGGCCCGGCGCGGCTGACCAGCTCCCTGCGCATGCGCGAGCTGAGCTTGCTTCCTCGTCGTTTCTCGACTCGCTGCACCAACTGATGCCCGAGCGGAGCCCCGGCGCAGAGGATGAGCCCGGCGAGCATCGAGGCCCGATTCGCGCCCAGCTTGGCCGACGACACCCGGTGTGAGATGGCCCCGGCGATCCGCGCGCTCTTCCAGGTCTGCTCTCCGCCGAGCACGCTCTCCAGGACGGGCCCGAAGACGTGCGATCGAGCGACCTTGATCACCGCGAGCTCCCAGAGACCACGCATCCCGATGCGCTGCGCCGCGACGCTAGGCGATTCGACGGGATCGCTGGCGGCGTAGAGCGCTGAGTTGGCAAGGTCTATGACCTGGCCCTTGAGGACCTCGTCTCCCTCGAGGATGTCGCCGACAGCCACGGCGTTGTACTCGCCGCTGACGACCAGAGCCGCGAGCTCCACGGCAGCTCGACTCAGCCGCGGCAACTCGTCCTCTGCGACTTCCAGCTCCGCCAGGACGGCGCTGCGCCACTCTTCGCCCAACGAGTCGGGGACGCCTTCTTCCAAACACAGCCTCACACTCTGATATCGAATGCCGGAACGCTGGAGCCCAAGGAAAATCACCGTGACGCACAGTGGAAATCCCGAACGGGTGCACCTGACAGGGTGGAGATGCCTCATCGGCCTCCTGGCGCTCGCGTCCTCCTGTGGAACAACGCCCCTCCCGGTCGAGCCTCAGGACGCCTTGGACGCCGGCGGCGCGGTCCTCGCCGTCGGCGGTGGAGGCACGCCGATGTCCGTCGTGCAGCGGGGGCTCCAGGAGGCCCAGGGCCACGAGGGAGGGGGGCCTCGCGTCGCTGTGATCCCCTTCGCGTCCGCGAGGGAGGACCGTGGGCTGGGTTCTGTGGAGATGTGGAGAGAGGCGGGCGCGCCGTCCGTGATCCTCGTCCCGGAAGACGAGAGCGCCCGGACGATCGTCGAGAGCGCCGACCTCATCTGGCTGGGGGGCGGCAGCCAGCGCCGCTTGATGGAGTCCCTGGACCGCCTCGACCTCACGGAGCTCATCCGTGACCGGCACCGCGCCGGTGCGGTCGTGGGCGGCACCAGCGCCGGCGCAGCGGTCCTGGGAGGCGTCATGATCTCGGGCGACCCCGAGCCAGACTCCTACACGGGCGGGGCCATGGCCCCGATCCCGTCGCTGGGGCTGATCCCAGGCGTGATCATCGACCAGCACTTCCGTGAGCGGAGGCGCGAGGGGCGGCTCATCAGCGCCCTGCTGGATCGGCCCCGCGGGTGGGTCGGCGTGGGGATCTCAGAGGGCACCGCTGCGGTCTTCGAGGCCGACTCATTCGAAGTGCTGGGCAAGGGCGTGGTCCTCGTCCTGGAGACCTCCACCGCGACGCTTGGGGACGCCGGGCCCGGCGAGCTGCAGCGGGCGAGCGGGGTCACGCTGTCCGTTCACACGCCCGGCGAACGCCGCGAGGTCCGCGGGGCGAGCGGCCCCTGAGGGGAGGTCGTATCCTGCAGGGCATGGCTCTCCTCTCCGCCCTCGCCCTCTTGCTCACCGGTCTCCCCTCCACCGCGCAGGCCGAAGGCCCGGCGCCTGAAAGGGAGGGCACCGAGACGACCCGGATCCTGCTGGTGTCCGGGGCCAACAACCACGACTGGGAGTGGACCACCCCATCGCTTGAGTCGATCCTCCGGGAGACCGGGCGCTTCGAGGTCGTGGTCACGCGGAACCCCGGTGCGGCCCTGGCCGACAGGGGCGCCCTCGACTCATACGACGCAGTGGTCCTCGACTACAACGGCCCACGCTGGGGAGACGCCGCGGAGACGGCCTTCCTCGGAGCCGTGCGCGATGGGCTCGGCGTGGTCGTGATCCACGCCGCCGACAACCACGGCAACGGTTGGCCGGAGTACGAGAAGCTCGTGGCAGACCTCTGGCGCAAGGGGACCGGCCACGGCCGCTTTCATCCCTTCGACGTCGAGGTGGTGGATCGCGATCACCCCGTGACCCGCACCCTGCCGACCATCCTCGCGCACCCCGATGAGCTGTACCACGACCTCGTCAACGTGCACGACGTGGACCGGCGTGTCCTGGCCACGGCGCTCTCCACGAAGGAGAGCGGAGGCACCGGCGAGGCGGAGCCGATGATCCTCGTCCGCTCCTACGGCAAGGGGCGCATGTTCCACACGCCCCTTGGCCACGTCTGGAAGAACGTCCCGGGCTCCCAGGCCTCCCACCGCGACCCACAGTTCCGCGGGCTCGTGGTCCGCGGCACCGAGTGGGCCGCGACGGGCACGGTCACAGATGAGCGGACCGCTCCCGCGGCCGCGGTCGACGGGTGGGTCTCGCTCATGGGCCCCGAGCACTGGCAGGCCTTCGGCGGCGGCGAGGCCCCGGAGGGCTGGCGGTTCGAGGGGGACGTCCTGCGGCGCGATGGCGCCGCAGGCGACATCACAACGCGGGAGCTCTTCGGAGACTTCGAGCTCACGTTCCAGTGGAAGACCTCGGTCGCAGGCAACTCGGGGCTGAAGTACCGCATCTCCGCCGACGCGAAGCAGCCGATCGGGCCCGAGTTCCAGCTCCTCGACTCAGCCGCTCCTACCTCCAACCGCGAGCATCGGGCCGGCGCCCTCTACGACGTCGTCCCCGCCGGGGCCTCTCCTCAGGTGCCCTGGGGCGAGTTTCATGAGGCGCGCATCCTCTCCCAGGGCTCGCGGCTCGAGCACTGGCTCGACGGAGTGCTGGTCGCCGCTGCCGACACCTCCACCCCCGAGTGGGCCGCCATGGTCGAGGACAGCAAGTTCAAGGGCGTGGACGGGTTCGCCGCGTCCGGACCAGGCCGCCTCCTGATCCAGGACCACGGCGACGAGGTCTGGATCCGGGGGATGCGCATTCGCGAGCTGAGCCGCGGCGATCAACAGGCCGCGCCGCTCTTCCCCGGCCAAAGCACCGAGGGGTGGTCCAACGTCGGCGACGCCCGCTACGAGGTTCAAGGGTCGACGCTGATCGGGCGCGCCGGTCCACAGCAGCAGCAGAGCTTCCTGGTCTCCGACCGCGAGTTCGGTGACTACACCATGGAGGTCGACGTCCGGATCGCCGTGGAGGGCAACTCCGGGATCCAGATCCGCAGCCACGTGGGCGAGGACGGGAAGCTGCGCGGCTACCAGGCCGAGATTGACCCCTCTCCGCGCAGCTGGTCCGCGGGCCTGTTTGACGAGGGTCGGCGCGCCTGGCTCGACGACCTCTCCGACAACAAGGCGGCCAGGGAGGCCTTCGACCTCGACGGCTGGAACCGCTACCGGATCGTCTGTGAGGGGCCCAGGGTCCGCACCTGGATCAACGGCGTCGCCGCCGCAGACCTGCTGGACGGCGAGGATCTCACAGGCTCCATCGCGTTCCAGATCCACGGCTGGGACGACGACATCGAGATCCACTGGCGGGATCCCCGCGTCGAGGACCGGGGCCGGCACGACTGGGTCCCCCAGGACCCCGCGGCCCGCTGCGTCCTCGGCGGCGCGCCGGGCGCACGCGCCACGATCCTGGGCGAGGACGTCGAACTGCGGCTCGTGGGGGCCGACGGCGCTGCGCTGACCCGGGTTGATCTCTCGGACAGGGAGGGCTGGAAGGCCGGTTCAATGAACCGCGTCACCGTCCTGCTGGCTCCCGATCGCGCTGCGGTTCAGCTCGGCGACCGGACCACTGTCGAGGTGGCGGTGGAGGGCGTCGAGGCCCTCGAATTCCACTCGGACTCCCGGTCATTGGAGGTCCGCTCCCTCACCCTCTGCGAGCGCGCCACCGACTGAGGCGACGCGCGGCTCGAACTCTCCTCGCGCGGCTCAGCCGTCCAGCTCGGCCGCCGTCATCGGCTTGACCCGGTCGCCCGCGGCAGCTCGATTGCGCCCGACCGTTTCCAGGGTGACCGGCTCGACGCCGTTGCCCCAGGAGCGACGGATGTAGGTGAGGACGTCCGCGAGGTCATCGTCCGACCCCTCGAAGCGGGGCATCTCGAGGTTCCAGGTGCGGCCCTCGATCTTCAGCGGTCCCTCGAGACCGTGCATGAGGATCTGCACGAGGCGATCCTCGTCGCCCACCGCGTAGGTGGTCCCGCGCAGGGTCGGCGCCTTGCCGTCCTGTCCCCCGCCGTGGCTCTGGTGACAGGTCGCGCAGACGTTCTCGTACACGGTCCTACCGCGCTCGTACTGGGCGGTCTCCGCGGCCGTCAGGTCACGGGGGAGCTCGACCTCCACCGCGCCGGGCTTGCCGGGCCAGGTGCACCCCTCGTCGACCTTGCTCGCCGCCGCGGTCGGCGCGACGGCAGCGTCCTGAGCCTGCGCGGAGAAGTACGCGGGCATGGCGCGCAGCGGGAGCGGCAGGCGCTCCCCGCGCGGGCCCTTGCGGCGGGTCTCCATCAGGCCGTCGAGGAGCGGCTTGCTCCACCACGCGGCCGGGGGCTCCAGGGCCAGATCCACCACGAGCCCCACGTTCTCCTGGAGGTTCTCCCGCCCCACGCAAGAGGCGAGGGAGCGGAGCAGCTCCTTGCGCCCGGGGAGGTCGGAGGCCCACGCCTCGCGGCGCGCGAGCTCGAGCAGGAGGTCCGCCTCGCGGAACTGGAGGCCTGAAACGACCGCCGAGCGCTCGAGGCTCGAGGATGCGTCCGCCGACATGCGCTGGACGAAGGCCTCGAGCACCACCTCCTGGTCCGACGCGCCGAGGGCCAGCAGCGCGTGGAGCCGCGCCCGGGCGTTGGGGTCAGCGAGCGCGCCGGCGAGCACGTCGTCGATGAGGTCGCTGCCCTCGAGGTCCAGGCGCCGCTCCGCGATCTCCGCGGCGGCCGCGCGGACCCGCGGGTCCGGGAACGAGAGGCCGCTCCGGAGGGTCCCGTCGTCGATGAAGTCGACGCCGTCCAGGGTCCAGAGCGCGTGCACCGCGCCCAGGGCCGAGTCGCCGCCGTCGACGATGGAGCGCAGCGCCGAGAGGGCAACCGCCTCGCCGTCGAGGTCCTCCACCAGGATCCGCTGGGCGCTGTCCCGCACCCAGGCGTTGTCCGAGGTCAGCAGCTGGGCCAGCTCCTCGAGCTCGGCCCCCGCGAGGTCCACCTCCGGGCGGCGCACGGGCTCCCCCTCCTTGCGAACCCGCCAGATCCGCCCGAGGCCCATGGGCCCCTCCAACCCGCGCTCCTCGATCTGCCGGCGGAGGAACGTCGTCAGGAAGATCCGGTGCTGGATGAGCCCCCGGTACATGTCCGCGATGTAGAGCGCCCCGTCCGGCCCCGTCGTCATGGCGACCGGCCGGAACCGCTCGTGGGTCGAGGTCAGGAAGTCCCGCTCGCCGCGGACGTCGTTCGCCTTGAGCTGGGCGGTCTCGTCGCGCTCTTCGATCCGGTAGCGCTTGACCAGGTTGCCGGTGGGCTCGCAGACGAAGATGTCGCCCCGCGACTCCTCGCCAAGGGCGGCGCCGCGCAGCGGCGTCGCGCTGCACGCGGCGGTGAAGTAGTGGAGGGTGTAGTCGTCCCGCAGGGTCACCTCCTGGTAGCCGCGGTTGACCCCCGGGTTGATGCGCGCGGGGAAGACCTCGCGCGTGGCGCTCACCCCGGCGAAGGAGCCGTGAAACTTGCGCTGGTGACGGTTCCGCACCGCGTACCGCGCGGGGGCGATATCCATGAAGAGGGGCTGCGGGTTCGTGTTGCGCGCGAAGCGGCCGACGTCGTCCTGCGCCAGGCCCCACTGGCCGCCCTGCCGCTCGCGGCGGATCTCCCACACCCCGTCGCCGTTCTCGTCCTCGGTCCGGCGTACTGCCCGGTTCCAGTTGGCGAAGTGGACCCAGTTGTCGAGCCCCATGGTCGGCCCGTTGATGTCGTGCTCCGGGTTCTCGAGGCCCTTGGTCAGGCCACCCATCACCACCTCGCGCCGATCGAGGACCCCGTCCCCGTCGTCGTCCCGCAGGAACACCAGCTCCGGCGGGAGAATGCAGAGGGCGCCGCCGAACATGGGCGCGACCCCCCGGGGCAGCACGAGCCCGTCCGCGAAGTCCTCGCGCCGGTCCATGGTCCCGTCCCCGTCCTCGTCGGTGAGCACCGCGATACGCCCGACGGGTTCCTTCTCGCCGTTGCCCTCGATGTCGGGCATGTAGCCCCGCATCTCGACGACCCAGAGCCGGCCGAGCTCGTCGAAGACCACCTGAACGGGGTCGACGACCATCGGCTCCTCCGCCACCAGCTCGATCTTGAAGCCGGGGGGCAGCTCGAACGTCGCGAGCTCCTCCTCCGCCGAGAGCACCGGCGCCGCGGGGATGGCCAGGTCCGCGGGCAGGTCACCCTGGACCTCACCGTTGCGGTCGCCGTTCTGGGCGAGGGTCGGGACGGCGAGCAGGCACGAGGCCAGGGGAAGAAGGGTGACGTGCGATCGCATGCACAGATCTTAGGCGCTGGAGCGCTCCTTGCGACGGGGCCACCCAAGGCGGCCGCTTCCGACGGTGACCCGGCTGCGTCGCGACCCGGGCCGTGGCCGCCCCTGGACGGGTCGAGCGGTGCGCGATGGCCGTCCAGCGCCTACGCTGGTGCGGTGAATCGTCTCGCTCAAGTCCTCTGTCTCACACCGATCTTGCTGGCGGCCTGCGCCGGCACGAACCCCGGCGACCGCGCCACACCGGCGCCTGCCATCAAGTCGCCTGCGCGGGGAGCCGCCCGACCCAACATCGTCGTGCTCTTCGCCGACGATGCGGGCTACTCGGACTTCGGCTTCCAGCCGGACGCCATGGAGGACATGAGGGGGCTCACGCCGCACATCGACTCCATCGCGGACGAGGGCGCGGTCTTCCGCGCCTTCTACATGTCGGCCTGCGTTTGCTCCCCGTCAAGGGCGGGCCTGATGACCGGCCGCTACCAGCAGCGCTTCGGCCACGAGAAGAACATCCCCCCCGGCTACATGAAGGGCGGCATGGCCCTGGAGGAGGCGACCATCGCCGACCGCCTGCGAGGCGCGGGGTACGAGACGGGGCTGGTGGGCAAGTGGCACCTCGGCTACCCCGATCCTTATCACCCCAACGAGCGCGGCTTCGACTGGTTCATGGGGTGCCTCCAGGGCTCGCGGCCCTATCTCGAGATGGAGGAGCCCACGCCCCACCGTGTGCTCCTTCGAGACCGTACGCCCACCCCCGAGGGCGGCTACGTCACCGATCGGTTCGGCGACGCTGCGGTGGAGTTCATCCAGGAGGAGCGCGAGGCACCCTTCTTTCTCTTCGTCTCCTTCACCGCGCCCCACGGCCCCCTCCAGCCGCGTCCGGGCGACGTGGACCTCCCCGAACTCGCCTCCATCGAGAAGAAGCGACGCCGCAACTACGCCGGGCTCGTGAAGGCCATGGACGACAACGTGGGCAAGATCCTGACGGCCCTCGAGCGCGCGGGGATCGCCGAGGAGACCGTCGTGCTCTTCACCAACGACAACGGCGGCCAGACCCAAACCGCGGCGGTCAACAAGCCCCTGCGCGGCCGCAAGGGCCAGCTGCATGAGGGCGGCATCCGGGTCCCCGCCGCCCTGCGCTGGCCCGGCGTCGTCGCGCCGGGCACCGTGGTCGAAGCCCCGGCCATCTCCCTCGACCTGACGCCGACGTTCCTCGCGGCGGCAGGGAGCGCCCCGGAGCCCGGCGACGAGCTCGACGGACTCGACCTCACGGCGGCCCTGCGGGGCGAGGCCGGCGGCCCCCTGGCCCAGCGCTCGCTTTACTGGCGCCGGAGCGGGAGCGAGGGCCCCATCGCCGCGCGCCGCGGCCGCTGGAAGCTGCTGTGGAACGACCGCGCCGAGGACCCCGAGCTGTTCGACCTCGCCAACGACGTCGCGGAGAGCCGGGACGTGGCCGGCGATCACCCCGAGGTCGTGGCGCAGCTCATGGCCGAGCTCGAGGGCTACGAGGCAGGGCTCATCGAACCCCTCTGGCGCTAGGCTTCGCCGGCGAGCACGCCGTCGGCGCGGCGCGCCACGACGAAGTCGTTCGCCGTCAGCCCGCCCGCGTCATGGGTGGTGAGAGAGACCGTCAGGCAGCGGTAGTCGCTGATCGTGAGGTCGGGGTGGTGGTTCTCCTCCTCGGCGATCTCGGCCAGGGCGTTGAGCGCCGCCAGGGCCGCGGCGAAGTCGGCGAGCCGCACCTCGAACACCAGCGAGGCCCCGCGGACCTCCCAGCCCGGGCCGAGCTCCGCCCCCATGGTCTCCGCTTCGGACGGCGCGAGGAGCGCCGCACCGTCCGTGCATCCAGCGGGGATCACGCTCACGACGACGCCGGCCGCGTGTGGGTCAGCCACCCGTGGCGGTCCGGGACCCGGCCCTCCACGATGGAGAAGAACGCCTCCTGGAGCCGCCTCGTGACAGGACCCGGGGCGCCACCTTCCATGGGCCGACGATCGACGCTGCGCACCGGCGTGATCTCGGCGGCGGTCCCGGTCATGAACAGCTCCTCCGCGAAGAAGATGGCCTCGCGCGGGATCCGCCGCTCCCGAAGCTCGAGCCCCATCTCCCGGGCGAGCTGGATCACCATGTCCCGCGTGATGCCCTCGAGGATCGAGTTCCCGATTGGCGGCGTCACGATGGCGCCGTCCTGAACGAGGAACAGGTTCTCACCGCTGCCCTCCGAGAGGTAGCCGTCCACGTCGAGCACGAGGCCCTCGGCGTAGCCGTTGCGCACGGCCTCCTGGATCACGAGCTGGGAGTTGAGGTAGTTGCCCGAGGCCTTGGCCATGGAGGGGTGCGTCCCGGGAGCCATGCGCCGCCACGAGCTGAAGCACACGTCCACGCCTGACTCCACCGCCTCGTTGCCGTGGAGCGAGTCCCACTCCCAGGTCGCGATGATGAGCTGAATCGGATTGCCCTTGGGCAGGACACCCAGCGGCCCGGCGCCCCGGAAGACCAGCGGGCGGATGTAGCAGGACTCGTGGCCGTTACGGCGCACGGTCTCCACCACGGCCTGCCCGACCTCCTCCTGCGAGAAGGGGATCTCCATGTCGAGCACGGCGCAGGAGCGGAACATGCGCCGCACGTGCTCGTTCAGGCGGAGGAGCGCGGGCCCATCGGGTGTGGCATAAGCCCGCATTCCCTCGAAGACCGCGTTCCCGTAGTGGAGGCTGTGGGACAGAACATGGATCTGCGCCTGACCCCAGGGGATCAGTTCGCCGTCCATCCAGATCACTTCAGAGGGCTTCATCGACTGGAGAGGATAGCGGACCAGCGCGCCGCAGACCGCCCTACAATGGGCCCTGTAATGAGCGACAACATCATGAATGCACCGCACGGGATGAACCTGGTTGTGGAGTGCACGGACGGGAGTGCGGTCATCGGTCGCTTCGACGAGTCCAACGGCTTCGAGGTCGTGATGCACGACGTCGATACCTGGGCCGCGGAGCAAGGCAGCGAGGAGGAGCGCGAGCAGTGGGTGCGCTCCACAGCCACCTACGGAGTCGCGGTGAAGGAGCGGGATCACAACTTCTCCGCTCGCCTCGTGGCGAGCTGGCGATCCCTCGGCGACGTCGAGAAGCTCCACTAGGCCGCGAGGCATGCAGACGGGCTCCACTACCCTCCGTTGCGCCTCCGCCGTATCGAGTCTGAACGACCTCGACGCGGCCGTGGCCGAGGTCTCCGGCGAGATCGACGCGCGGCTCGACGGCGAGCAGCCTGACCTGCTCTTCGCCTTCGTGACCCACCACCACGGCGGGGACCTCGCCCGCGTCGCCGCGGAGCTCGTCGAGGCCACGGGAGCGGCCGAGGCCGCGGGCAGCACCGGAGCCTGGACGGCGGGCACCGGCAAGGAGCTTGAGCAGCGGCCGGGGCTCTCGGTCCTCGCCGCCCGGCTTCCCGACACGGAGGTCGAGGTCATCCGCCTCGCGCCCCCCGGCGAGGGTGGCTGGGACGCCGACGCGCTCCCCATCGACGACCCCGAGCGCACCTCGGCCATCATCGTGGCCGACCCCTTCACCTTCCCGGTCCCCACCTTCCTCGACGACCTCGCCGAGACGCAGCCCGGCCTGTCGGTGACCGGCGGGCTGGCGAGCGGCGGCATCGCGCCGGGCCAGAACATCCTCTATGCCGGCGCGGACCCGGTGAACTCCGGGGCGGTGGCCGTCCTGCTCAAGGGAGGCACGCGGGTGGTGAGCGCCGTCAGCCAGGGCTGCCGCCCGATCGGGCCGCCCCTGGTCGCCACCCGGGTCGAGGGCAACGCCATCTTCGAGCTCCGGGGCCAGCCGGCGGCCAAGGTGCTGTTCGAGGTCCTCGAGTCCCTCGACGAAGACGAGCGCGAGCTCTTCCAGAAGGGCGCCTTCATCGGGCGCGCCGTGGATCCCGCGCGCTCCAAGTTCCGCCCCGGCGACCTGCTGGTGCGCAACATCATGGGCCTCGATCCCCAGCGCCACGCCATCGCGGTCGCCGACGGGGGCTTTCGAAACGGGACCACGTTCCAGTTCATGGTCCGGGACGGCGCCTCGGCCGAGGCCGAGCTCGCCTCGGTCCTGGAGATCGCCGGACTGGAGTCCATGGGTCAGGCCTCCGGCGGGCTCCTGTTCACCTGCGGCGGCCGCGGGAAGGGGATGTTCGGTCGCTCCCACCACGATGCCGCCGCCATCGAGGCGGCCTTCGGCCCCGGCTTCCCCCTCGCTGGCTTCGCCGCCAACGGCGAGATCGGCCCCGTCGGCGGCCGTCCCTTCCTCCACGGCTTCACGGCGAGCGCGGCGATCCTCGCCCCTCGCAGCTGATCCCCTCGACCAAAGACCCTCGAGAGTGCACATGACCATGCTCCACCTGGCCCTCCTCCAGGACACGTTGACCTTCACCACTCAAGGCGGTGGAGGAGACGGCGTGGGTCTCCTGCTCAACATCCTCAGCCTCGCAGCGTGGATCCTCATGCTCTTCCTGGTGCTCCGCGACCGCGACCAGCTCAAGCAGGCCAAGGCGGACGCCGAGGCGGCCAAGGACCAGGCCCGCCGGGCCAACAACGCCAAGGATGAGCTCGCCGCCGAGGTGGGGAACCTGCGCGAGCTCCTCGCGCGCTCCGTGGAGGGTGAACCCCTCACGCGGGAGATGGTCATGGAGGGCCAGCTCTGGCGCGACGTCGACGGCGGGAGAGCCCTCGAGCTGTTCGGCGACCCGGGGGCGCACGTCCTCGACGTGCGGACCCCATCCGAAACGGCCGCCGGAGTGATCAAGGGCGCGCTCCTGATCCCCATGGACCAGATCGAAGAGCGGCAGGGAGAGCTCCCCGCCGACGGCAAGCCGCTCCTCGTGTACTGCGCGGCGGGCGCCCGGTCCGCGGC
>Ga0213863_10003141_pt1 | contig 11447 bp, 11 predicted proteins | sample PICome_8_FD_160128 | JGI IMG/M metagenome (GOLD analysis project Ga0213863, IMG submission 160128) | Coastal seawater microbial communities near Pivers Island, North Carolina, United States - PICO497 | ecosystem: Environmental > Aquatic > Marine > Coastal | place: USA: North Carolina... | reverse complement strand
TAACAGGTTGACTCCTGGCTTGTAATAACGCCGGCGCAATGACACAACCTTCTTCATCAATGGACGTTGAAATCGGCATCGACCCAGGAGTGTCTGCGCCAATCTGGGCGTGATGTGCGCGATTGACCACAAAGCCCATTAACCGACCTTCTAAAAAATGAGGTCTCACCAATGTCACATCCGGCAAATGGGTTCCGCCCAAAAACGGGTCGTTAAAGATGAGTTCATCACCAGGATGCCAATCACGGGACTGCGCGATATCGCGCATGGCGAAGGCCATACTTCCTAAATGCACAGGCACATGAGCGGCCTGAGCAAACATACCCCCTTCCGCATCAAACAGGGCGCAGGAAAAATCGAGTCGGTCTTTAATGTTTGGCGAGCATGCCGCTGACCTGAGCACCATCCCCATCTCATCACAAATTCCAGCACAGCGAGAAACGAAGATCGCAAGTTCGACTGGGTTTAAAGGCTCTGTCATATCGGGACTTTAGTGAATTGCTATTCTGGTTTATCATCGCGGGCTCGACTAATTTGTGTCAGCACACCCTTGAGGACTCTCTCATGAACCCAGCCGTTATGCCAACTTATGGTCGCACAGACGTTCAGTTTGTTCGCGGCGACGGGGTCTGGCTCATCGATCACCAAGGTGAGCGCTATCTAGACGGACTATCGGGGCTCGGGGTCGTCGCCCTAGGACACGCAAACCCAGTCGTGGCCAAGGCGCTTGCAGATCAAAGCGAGCAACTCCTGCACACGTCGAATCTCTACCGCATTCCAGCCCAAGAACATCTCGCTGAACGTTTGGCAAAGCTTTCAGGGATGGAGAATATGTTCTTTGGAAATTCTGGCGCTGAAGCGTGCGAATGCGCCATCAAAATCGCCCGCATGTTTGGTCATCAAAAAGGGTTTTCTGACCCAACCATTATCGTGATGGACTCAGCCTTTCACGGCAGAACCATGGCAACGCTGACGGCCACAGGTAATCGAAAAGTCCACGCCGGTTTTGAACCTCTGGTCTCGGGTTTCCTGAGGGTCCCTTTTAATGACGTTGACTCGATTGAAAAAATTGCCAACACATCAAACCAGGTAACCGCTATTTTTGTTGAGCCCATCCAGGGCGAAGGCGGGATTCAAGTCCCAGATGCGGACTACTTACCAAAGCTTAGAGCAATTTGCGATGCCAATGATTGGCTACTCATCGTCGATGAAGTGCAATCGGGCAATGCTCGAACCGGTCAGTATTTTTGCTATCAACACAGCGACATACTGCCCGACCTTGTCACCACAGCCAAAGGTTTGGGTAACGGCGTGCCCATCGGCGTTTGCCTCGCAAGAGGCGCTGCGGCGCATCTGTTTAAACCCGGTAACCACGGCTCAACTTTTGGCGGCAACCCCCTGTCCTGCGCTGCTGCTAATGCTGTACTCGACGAATTTGAGCGGCTCGAGATTATCGATCACGCGGCTCAAATGGGAGAGTATTTACAAAATCAGTTTAGAGAAATTTTGGCTGGCGAAAATGCGGTGAAAGACATTCGCGGCAAAGGCTTGATGCTCGGCATCGAACTCAATACCCCATGCACCGAACTTATCCAACGCGCCTTCGAGCGTCATCTCCTCATCAATGTCACAGCGGAAAAAGTGATCCGGATGCTTCCCCCTCTGATCATCAATCGTGAAGAGGCGGATCAACTGTGTGACACGGTCTGCGACCTTATCCGCGGCTTCTAACTCGGTCGACCGCCTCTAGCCAGCCATTGTAGCGATTGTCAGCAACCTCGCTGGCAATCTGCCGCTCAAAGCACTGATTTAGACGCCAACCCTTTGATAAGTCCTCAAGGGAGTCAAAAAGCCCAACTCTCAATCCGGCAAGATAGGCCGCACCGAGCGCAGTGGTTTCGGTGACTTCTGGCCGATCAACGGCTATGCCAGTTAAGTCCGCAAGGTTTTGAGCAACCCAATTGTTTTCGATCATGCCGCCATCGACACGGACTCGTCCGGGCGCAACACCGTCGCTCGCCATCGCCAAAAGTAGATCACGGGACTGATAAGCTACTGATTCGAGCGTGGCGGTGACCACATCGGAGACTCCAGAATCTCGGGTCAGTCCTAGAATTCCACCTCTCGCCTCAGCATCCCAATAAGGCGCCCCTAAACCCGTGAATGCCGGCACCACGTAAACGCCGTGACTATCTGGATTATTTGTGGCGATCGCTTCTGTCTCCCGCGCGTGTTCGATCATTTTCATCGAATCACGGAGCCACTGAACAGAAGCCCCCGCAATAAAGATCGACCCTTCCAGGCCAAAACACACCTCACCTTCTAGTCGATAAGCGACGGTCGTCAGCAGGCGATTATTCGATCGAACAGGTTCAGTACCGGTGTTTAAAATCATAAAACAGCCGGTGCCGTAAGTGCTTTTCATCATACCCACTTCGAAGCAGCATTGACCAAAGAGCGCGGCCTGTTGATCACCTGCAATTCCTGTGACCGGGATCTCAGCGTCAATTTCAGGGATGGCCGTGATGCCAAAATCATCGCTGCAATCCATGACTTCTGGCAACATGACTATCGGAATATTCAATAACGATAAGATATCGACGTCCCACTGTTGCTCGATGATGTTAAACAGCATCGTGCGGGCAGCATTGGTTGCATCAGTCCTGTGAACCTGGCCATCAGTCAGACGCCACAACAAGAAACTATCAACCGTTCCAAAACACAGATCGCCGGCCTCGGCCCGAGCTTGACCCGAGTCGATGTGATCCAAGATCCAACGAACTTTGGTTGCGGAAAAATAGGGGTCGAGGAGCAAACCCGTTTTTTCAGTGATCATTGGCTCATGCTCATCTCCTCTGAGGGTATCGCAGAGGGCGCTCGTTCGACGGTCCTGCCAAACGATCGCGTTGTACACCGGCTCACCGGTCTTGCGATCCCAAACCAGCGTGGTCTCTCGCTGATTGGTGATCCCAATGGCCTTGATTTGCGAGGCGACTACCCCAGCTGCTCGCAGTGCACTGTCAATCACCGACAAAACAGAGTGCCAGATTTCTTCTGGGTCGTGCTCAACCCAACCATCTTGGGGGAAATGTTGCTCGAATTCTTGTTGCCCCACACCCATAACAGATCCTGAGGCGTCAAAAATAATGGCTCGCGAGCTCGTCGTGCCTTGGTCAATCGCAAGGATAAAATCTGACATATGCGAATCTCTCAACGGGGTAGGTTTGAAGATTATGGATCAATCACTCCAAATTACAACGAATCCAGCGACCCGTATTGCCCGCGTTGCAGACCATGTTGTTGCTAACCGTACGACTGAGATGTCATCAGGCCTCATACCGAAGCAACGACTCAAATTTCAAATGCCGCTTTGCAAATCAGCTCAGGCGCCCGATATCCTTGGCCAGATCATTAATATCAATGATGAAACGAAAACAGCGGCTGTACAGTTGTTTCTAGCACTAAATTCAAGGCACAATGACTGTCCATTCGCACCCTGAAAAAACTGGAGTACTCTTATGCGTGACGTAGTAATCGTAGATAGTGTTCGCACGGGCTTAGCAAAGTCCTTCCGCGGCTCGTTTAACCTCACTCGACCCGATGATCTGGTTGCCCACTGTATCGATGCACTGCTTGACCGCAATAGTTCCATTGACCCTGCCGAAGTCGAAGACGTCATAGTTGGCGCAGCCAGTCAAACCGGTGAGCAAGGTGGCAATATTGCACGCCTTGCTGTGATCTTGTCTCGGCTTCCTGTGACCGTTGCCGGCAGTACGATCTCACGGGCCTGCTCATCAGGATTAAACTCCATTGCTTTTGCAGCAAACCAGATCGCCAGCGGCTGTTCAGAAATTATGATTGCGGGCGGCGTAGAGTCGATTTCCGCAGGCACGCGTCAGACCCCCGGAAAATCAGACATTCATCCAACCATTCGTGAGAAAGCCCCTGATATCTTTATGGCCATGGGCAACACTGCCGAAGTCGTAGCGCGTCGTTACAACGTTTCGCGAGAGTACCAAGACGAATTTGCGCTAGAGAGCCAAAAAAGAACTGCCGCCGCGCAACAGGCCGGCCTGTTCGATGACGAAATTGTCCCCATGAATGTCAAATGGCAAAAAGTCATTAACAAAGAAACCAAAGAAACCGAGATCGTTGATGGCGTTTGCGTGGGTGACGAATGTAATCGTCCCGAGACCACCCTCGAAGGTCTGGCAAAACTACCACCTGCTTTTGAAGAGGATGGCACTGTCACTGCCGGTAACGCATCTCAACTGTCAGATGGTGCATCCATGACGCTCGTGATGAGTGCTGAGCGCGCTGCCCAACTTGGTCTTGAGCCCATGGCCTATTTTAGAGGCTGGACGGTCGCCGGCTGTGAACCCGATGAAATGGGCATTGGTCCCGTTTTTGCTGTTCCCAAGTTGCTCAAAGCCAATGGTCTGAGGACAGAGGACATCGACTTGGTCGAACTCAACGAGGCATTTGCATCACAATGTCTTTACAGCCGTGACGCCTTGGGATTTGACCCGGCAATCTACAACGTTAATGGCGGTTCAATCTCAATCGGTCATCCTTTTGGCATGACGGGGTCTCGATTGACAGGCCACATCGTCAGAGAACTTAAGCGCCGAGAGAAGAAGTACGGCATTGTCAGCATGTGCATTGGCGGTGGCATGGGCGCTGCGGGTCTATTCGAAGCCTGCTAGGGGGCATCAGGAAAGGCCATTCAGTGATTGGCCTCGAACAAAAAAGGAGCCTTAAAGGCTCCTTTTTTTTGCGCTTTCGCCAACATTAATTTTTTAGCCAAGCTACATCATGCATCGGCGTAGATCTAAAAAACCGCATCCCATGCACACCAATCCTGCTCACGTTGATTCACGAAACGCATTATCCGAATGTGCCCAAAAGTATCTTGTGCGCGCCCACGATAGGACAAATCTTTATTCAAGCCCAACGACTCAACATCGCACTGAGTTGCGACATGAAAGCTTGAGGCTGGTCAAGAAAGAGATGGTGCTGCGCATCCGCGAGCGACTCGACCTCTAATGCCTGATTCAAAGCCTTCATATGAGTCGCGCTTTTTTCGGAGAATGAAGCACTTTCGGCGCCGTAAATCAGCGCGAGGGGACCAGAAATCGACTTGAAATCGTCCTCCAGATTCCCTGTCGCTTTCATTCGCGCATTCAATTCATCGTCAAATTTCCAAACAAAACCATCGTCGATCCGATCAATGGAGTGTCGCGCAATGTGCGCCACTAAGAATTCATTTTCACAGGTCTGTGGCGGCTGCAAACGGAAGCGAGACCGTGCGATTTCAAGGTCGGGATACACCTTGGGCTTGGACCAGCGCTCTGGACCTTTTGGCGTTTCATCATCAGGATGCTTAACACCAGAATCTAGAAGGATTAATCCCTTAAAACGCGACCGAAACCGCGCCAATGCCCGGATCGCCATCATTCCACCAAAACTATGGGCAACCACAATCGTTTCTGGGCCAAGTCCGGCTGCATCAGCCACCGCACAAATCTCTTCTGCATACAGGTCAGCAGAATACTCGTCACGATGATCACTATCGCCCATTCCGCTCAAATCCGGCGCGATCACGTGATAATCGCCGGCATATCGCGGCGCAATAAAATCCCACCAATGGGCATGGGCATTGTGTCCATGAATCAACATCAAGCCTGGCGCGCTCTGCTCACCCCAACGCAAATAATTTAGTTCGATCTCGTCGAGCATGACCGATGCCGCTTCAGGCACCTGATCTACGGCGGTCCAAAACCACTCTGGAGCATCTGCCATCGAATTCTCCTTAATGTCGAGTCAAACCCTACAATGCGCTGTATCGCCGCAAATGAAAATCAGTATTACCATACAGCGTCTCGATCGCAGTCAGACGCTTGAAGTAATGGCCAATATTCAGCTCATTCGTCATTCCCATACCGCCGTGTAGCTGCACCGCATTTTGACCAACAAACGTTCCGCCCTTGCCGACTTGGACTTTTAAGGCTGATAGCGCTTTGCTGGCTGCGTTGTTGTAGCCTTCCGACAACCGCATAGCGGCCATATATGCCAACGATTTGGTCTGCTCATGCTCTATGAACATATCCACCATACGGTGCTGAAGTACTTGGAACTTACCAATCGGTTGTCCAAACTGCTCACGGGTTTTACAGTACTCAACGGTGTCTTTGTAAAGCACTTCCATGGCACCAACAGCCTCTGCCCCTGCGCCCATCATGCCTTGATCCAAGGCGTATTGTACGAGCGCCAGACCTTCCCCTTCACCGCCGATCACCGCCGAGGCTTCAACAGTCACATTGGTCAGTGTGAGCTCCGAGGCCCTAAAGCCGTCGATGGTTGGGTAGTTTCTCCGATGAACCCCTTCGGCATTGGCATCAACCGCGAAGATCGTGATGCCGCTGGCATCTTTTTGATCTCCCGATGTTCTAGCAGGCACCAAAATCACCTCTGCAGACGGTCCGCCCAGCACAACACCTTTAAATCCTGTGAGAATAAAGTCATCGCCCGAGGACGTCGCAGTGGTCTTCACGTCTTGCAGGTTGAAGCGAGCCTGTGGCTCAACAAAGGCAAGCGTGAGCATCAGATTTCCAGCTATCAATGGCTCAAGCCATCGTTGCTTTTGTTCTGCAGTGCCGCCTTTGGCGACTAGGCTGCCCGCTTGCAACACGGCTGTAATATAGGGTTCAACCACCAGCCCCTTGCCAAACTCTTCGAGCAAGATCATCGTCTCAACAGCAGTACCGCCAAACCCTCCATCTTCTTCCGAAAAAGGAAGTCCCAACCAGCCCATCTCAGCAAAGTGTGACCAATGATCACGACTGAAACCTTCGTCACTTGCAACGATCTTCTGTCGCGCATCAAATCCGTAAGCATTTTGAATGAATCTCTGAACACTGTCTTGCAGCATGCTTTGTTCGCTGGAAAAGGAAAAGTCCATGATGATCTCCGTAAACTGAGCGGTAGCCAGATTGAGCAACAACGCTCGACGGCCAAAAGACCTCATTATCGCTTGTGATGACCGAATTCATCAAGGTAGGATGACGTTAAATCGAAAAGGATGATCCTATGACCGAAGCCATCGTCGCCCAAAATGCCCCCTACCCTGTTGAAGTTGAGGCGGGAAAATCATACTTTTGGTGCGCTTGCGGTAAAAGTGCCAGTCAGCCCTTCTGCGACGGATCACACCAAGGCACGTCTATCCTTCCACAAAAATTTACCGCAGATGAAGCCAAAAAAATCTATTTCTGCGGTTGTAAAAAAACAGCCAATTCGCCGATGTGTGACGGTTCGCACAACGGCTAAGGTGCTGCGCAGATCTCAAGCCACGGCTAGGGTCAATTCAAACCTTGCACCACCAAGTCTATCGGCTTGGTCAATGGCCAGAGTGCCCTCGTAGCGGGCAGCGATTTCGATGACCACTGCAAGGCCAATACCCTGTCCTTGCGCTTGGGTATCCAACCTAAAACCACGCGCCAGCACCTGATTCCGCATCGCTTCTACGATACCAGGACCGTCATCTTCGACCTGCAGAATCAATTGACCTTCCCGACGAAGCAAACTCACCGCAACCTTTCCGTCACAATACTTGAAAGCATTGTCGAGCAGATTGCCCCACATCTGCTGTAAATCACGCGCATCCGCAAAACAAACATCCGCCTCAACGTTGGCTTCCAATTGCACATTCTTAGCGATATAGACTTTTTGCAATGCGTCGATCAACCCGTCAAGCAACACTTGCGATTGAATCTCTGTTTTAACAAGAGGTGAACTCGCCAGCACTGCGCGCTCGAGTTGATAGGCTACCAGTTGGTCCATTTGCTCGACTTGCGCATCAATTTCTGCGGCGGATTGCTGCAGAGCCGTGTCAGCTTTCAAAGCGGTGAGGCTGTTGCGGACAATCGAGAGCGGCGTTTTCAGACTATGAGCAAGATCAGCCAAGGTCAAGCGATACCGCTCACGCTGAGCCTGCTCCTGATCAATCAGTCGATTCAGTGTCTGAGCAAGGGGCTTTAACTCATCCGGATAGTCGCCAACCAGAGACTGCGCGCGCCCCTGGGCAATCGCATCAATGTCCTTAGTGAAAATGGCAATCGGATTCAGACCCCAGCGCATCACCAAAAATTGTAAGAGTATTAAAACTAAGACAATGGCCACGAGCCAACTCCAAAGCCGAGCGCGAAACCCAGTCACCTCAGCAGCCAGCAAGGTATCCTGTTCAAAAACAATGAAATCAAATTCTTCGACGATGGACTCGGATTCCCATTGGACGCGGTAGGCTAAAAAGAGGTAATGACTTGAATCTCGCTCAACAGACCCGAACCGAGCCACACCACGCTCCCCTTTGCTGAAGTCCTCCGACGACTCCGAAGACAAACTTTGATCCAGCGCAGATTGACTGCGCCATACTTCTCGCTGCTGATCATCCAAAATCAGGGCATAGTGCCCTGACCCTAATTGATTCATCAACGGATCTGCCAGTTCAAGCGGGAGAATCAAACCGTCCTGCGAGTCTTCTGCCACTGACAACAGCCCATAGATTTGCTGCATCATTCGGGTCTCGACCGCAGCTCGCGCACTGCTCGAGAAAGCCTCTTCGAGGACGAAACCCATCATTCCAAGAAACGCGACCAAGCAGACCGATGCAGAAGCCAAAAGTCGTCCTCGAAGGGACTTCCAGGGTTTCATTGGGTGGTTTCAACCTCTACTAAGCGATAACCATGGCCTCGCAGCGTTTCAATCGATAGCACTTGGGTTGTTTGCTTGAGCTTACGACGCAAACGTCCTATGAACACCTCAATGACATTACTGTCTCGATCAATCTCTTGCTGATAAAGATGATCCATTAATTCGGCTTTAGAGATCACTTGCCCTCGGCGATACACCAACGCATGCAAGAGGTTATATTCATAGCGCGTCAAATCGAGCCGCTCCGATGCGACCTGCGCTTGCTTGGCACGAACGTCGATGGTCAAAGGACCCAGCGCGAGTGTGGTTTGAAGTCCGCCACCGGCTCGCCGCGCAAGCGCTCCGAGCCGAGCAACCAACTCCTCGATATGAAATGGTTTGACCAAGTAATCATCGGCACCGGCGGAGAGACCCGCCACCTTGTCGTGCCAGTCTGCGCGAGCGGTTAAGATCAGTATCGGCTGGTCAAGGCCGGCTTCACGGAGCCCTTGAACGACTTCGATGCCCGGTAACCCAGGCAAACCGAGGTCTATCACCGCCAGGTCGAAAAGTTGGTTGATGCCAAACTCCAGCGCAGTCGAACCGTCTTCAAAGGCCTCCACCACAAAACTGCGAGCAGATAGCAAATCGATAAGCTGGCCTCGAAGTTTGGGATCATCTTCTGCAAGCAGTACACGTTGCACCTTGCACCCTCCTATTCAGACAGATCTCCGGTCTGAGCATCAACATACACAAACTTGACGACGCCTTGCTCTGACAGAGTTTTTACTCGATAGGCAGGACCCTGACGGCCGGAAATGATTCTAATTCCAAGAATTCTGCGCTTCGCGTATTCTGATTTGACCAATCGAGCTGCAGATTGATTATCGATTCGAAAAGCGCGTTGCTGGCGAAGAGATTTCGAGTAGTTTTTAAGTTCTACGCCCATCGCCTCGCTGGCAGCTCGCTGCCGAGGCCCCTCACCGCGGCTTGGCGCAGCGGCAGCGTCAAACGCAACCAACACTAATACAACCAGCAAGCCCCATTTCGTCATGATTGATAGAATCCTTGTGATCTTCTCCCCAGAGGTGCTCTGAGGCTATTGCACCCAGGGAGCGCTAAACGACCGGAACGTGTGAAACACGCAGCTTTATACGCTCGCCCGGATTCGACTGCATCCGCACGTGGTGCAGCGCACCATTATACTCATACTCTACGTCGTAACCGAGCAGGCGCTCCTCATGCCGCACGGTTCTCACGGTTTCGCACCTTTGACGTGATTCATAATCATGGCCATGACGCCGATTTTTTGCAATGGCATTGCCAACCGTAGCGCCTAAGACCGAACCCACAAGCGCACCTACTTGCTTGTTCCGTTTTCGATGACCCACGGCATGGCCAAGCGCTCCACCGACCACACCGCCAACAACCAAACCCACACCATGGTCGCTACGATAGGAGACAGGAACTTGCTCCACCCAGCAAGAGCGTTCTGGGGTTTCCACGGCAACAGACTCGTACACCGCTCGACTGCTGATCACATCAGCCTCCTCAAAAATCACGCTGGCCGCATGACTGCCAAAGGCGATGAACATCAAGCTCACATAAAAAAATCCAGTCAACATCGTTTTCATAAGACATCTCCGATTGAGTTGGTCCTAAATTAACGAAGCTTTAATGAACCCAAGCTGAACCAAAACCTGATCCTTAACTCAGCAGTTATTTCGGCCGCTCGCGCACAATGAGGCAAATAACAACAAAAACGATTGTCGCGCAGGCTCACAAATGCACCGCTGGCCAAAAGTGAGCCCTTGGTGAATCAGCGATCAACGCGCAGGTTTAGAGAACCCGCCTCAAACCATTAAAATTTTGTTGAATGAACTTTTTAATGAATCAGCTTTTTGTGGGTAAGCTTTTTGTGGGTAAGCTTTTTGTGGGCAAGCTTCTGACTACATTTGATCGTTACAAAATAAGCTTGTTACACACCAAGTTTTTGTCACGTTAGGCTCCTTGCAAATAACGGCATCGATTAAAAACGACATTAATTAATAGCGACTCTTTTTAAGCAAGGCTTTGAGTCAACCGCCGAACACATGTGCCCAGGAAGCGCCGGGTGCCATCAGCGCTAAGCTCCTGCCCGCAGCGTAACCTCGTCAATGCCGTGATCAGTGCTAAGTGCCACAACGATATCCGCAGTGCTTGGCAAGTCCTCGATCATCCACTGCGTGATACGCTGGTAATACTGTATAAAGTTCCTTATTTGCTCCGGGTCCATGGCTTCGGGGCCTGAGTTAAAGCGACGCTCTTGTTCCACTCGCCATCGATGAATCGATTCCAAATCAGGTGCCTTCAAATAGACTAAAAACTCTACGTCAAAAAGCGTTTGATACGCCTGACTCGCTAAATTTTGATTCACCGCACGCCGCCAGATCCCCGCACGATCTTGATCCATCTCGAGCGCGTTGACCGGCAGGGTCAAACGGTCTTTAGGTTCGGGTCGGGCCCCAAAGCACCACCCTTCGAGAATTACCACATCAACCCCTGCCGGCACGCTTCTCAACCCAACACGGTCATCACGGCCCTTGTCAAAATCCGGAACATCTGCCGCATATCCCTGCAACAGTCTGCCAATCACTTTGTGCATCCAAACAACATCATGCGTTCCCGGAACGCCTCGAACGGAGAACAAAGGATGCTGCTGTCTTGCCATTTCGGCTCTAGCCGCTCGAGTCTGATAGAAATCGTCCAAAGACAACACA
>Ga0213863_10003139_pt1 | contig 11451 bp, 10 predicted proteins | sample PICome_8_FD_160128 | JGI IMG/M metagenome (GOLD analysis project Ga0213863, IMG submission 160128) | Coastal seawater microbial communities near Pivers Island, North Carolina, United States - PICO497 | ecosystem: Environmental > Aquatic > Marine > Coastal | place: USA: North Carolina... | reverse complement strand
GCGTGCCTCACGGCGGGCGGGTTCGCCCTCGCCTGTGACGATGGCGGCCTCATCGAGTTCACCCGCGGCGACGATGGAGCCCTCTCGATCCATGGGCGACGTGACCTCGGCGCGGCCCTTGCGCGCCTCGCGCCCTTCCCTGGAGACGGCGTGGTCGTGTGCGACAACGGTGGGATGCTGCGCGTCATCGAGCGTGGCGCTGGCGGTCAACTCGACGGGGCCGTGACGGGCCTGGAGCGGGCGGACAATCGACTGCGCGGTGCCGTGGTCGCGGACCTCGTCCCCGGGGATGAGGGCGTCGAGGTGGCCACCGCGGGCTACGACGGGGTCATCCGGGTCGTGACCCTGGAGAACGTCGAGATCCGCTCGATGGATCACCCCAACCGAGCGGCGAGGTCGGGGCTCATGAGCTCCAAGCGCTCCGTGGCCCGTGACTCGGCCAAGCTCCACCACCTGACCACCGGGGAAATCGACGGGCTCGGGTTGTGCCTCGTGAGCTGCGGCTATTCGGGGAGCGTGCTCGTGGTGCACCGCGTCGAGGCGCGCCGCGCTCCCATGACCTCGCAAGAGCCGTGACCGGGAGCTCGTTTCGCGGGCCCGCATCCCCGCGCCGGAACGTCTATGAGGGGCTCTCCAGCCTCGAGGTGTCGGGGGCCCACCTCACGGGCCCGCCGCTCCTCCTCGGTCACCGCGGCGCGCCGAGGGAGGCGCCGGAAAACACCCTCGCGGCGCTTCGGCGGGCGCTCGAGGCGGGCCTCGACGGGGTGGAGTACGACGTCCGTGCGTGCGGAAGCGGCGACCTCGTGCTCTTCCACGACGCGCGGCTCGAGCGCACCACGGATCATCGCGGCGCCCTCTCGGAGCTGGACCTGCGGGACCTCTTCAGCGTGGACGCCGGCGGCTGGTTCTCGAAGCGCTTCGCCGGGGAACCGGTCCCGCTCCTCGATGAGGCGCTCGGGGTGACCGCCGAGGCGCGAGCCTCGGAGCCGCCCTTCCACATGATCGAGCTCAAGGAGGCAGGGCTGATCCCTCGGCTCACCGAGCTGCTCGCCGAGCGCCGGCCCCCGATCCCGTGCAGGGTCGCGAGCTTTCGGAGGGACGTGGTGCTCGACGCTCGAGACGCGGGTCTATCCACCATGCTGCTCGGTATCTCCGCGAACGAGGACGACCGGCGCTTCGTCAGAGACGAGCGGATCGACGCGTACTCGGTGGGCCCCCGCGGGTGGAGGGGGGAGGCCGGCGGCGCGGACTGGTCGTTCACCGAGCGCTGGGCCTGGGCGATCGACGATCCGGACGAGCTCCTCGAGCTCTGCCGGCAGCCGCTGTTCGGTCTCAACTCGAACGAGCCCCACCGTGCGCTCGCCGCCCGGGCCCTGGCGCGGATGCTCCCAGGGTCCAGCGCGCCTTACCCCGTCCGTCCCCCTGAGCTGTTCGTGGAGCCAGAGACCCTCGAGGACCGGGCCCGTGGTGAGTGGTTCGGGGACTGGACCAGCGCCGTGACCGTGGCGAACCCCTTCCCCTTTCCCGTGGAGGCGCGCGCGTCGGCGTTTGTGCCGCACGGGGCCTTCGAGATCGAGGGGCTCCCTCGGGTGCTGGAGCTCGAGGCGGAGGAGGAGCGATCGGTGGAGTTCCGTATCCGCGGTGGCGCCCGAGTGCCGGGCCCGGACCCGCTCATCGGCGTCCTCTACAGCTGGCGGGGAGGCCTCGCCGTGGACGGAGAGATCCGGCCAGGGGGGAGCCTGCTCATTGACGCGCCCCTGACCCGGCGGCGCGCGGCAACGGCCGATGGCCTCGCCAGGCGGCTGGAGTTGCTCGCTGAGCGGCCCGGAGATCCCCCCGCTTCGATCACCGCTCGCAGAGCAGGCAAGGACATCGTCCTCAGCATCGAGAACCCCGGCGGCCTCACGGACGCCCATCTCGTGGCGCGCCTCGGGCTCGAGGTGGTCCGGGGCGGGCGGGGCCTCCGCTTGCGGCTGCCCGAGCGCTTCGACGACGTCCCCCTCGGCGTCGAGTTCTCTTGCGGCATCGAGGGGCTCAGCCCTGACGGCGAGCGTCGCCTGCGACGCTGGTCGGGTGGGCTCCCCGCAGGGCTCGGGCACGGCGCCCCTGGGCTCCTCATCCCCCTCGCCAGGGGCTAGGCGGCCCCGCCGCTCGTCCCGGGCTGAGGCGCGAGGGGAGTCCATGTGCCTCGCTTCGGCGCATCAAGCCCTGGCAGCGCAGCAGAGCCGGTCTTCTGCTCCTCTTCCCGCGGGGGGCCGGTCGATGTTCGTCTCCGCACCCACGCGCTTCGGCGGGTGGTGGCGCCTGGTCGGGAGGAGACCTGACCTGCCAGCAGGATCCAGTGAGAGGGCGAAGAGATGAATGAGAGTCAGCGAGCCATGCACCGGCTCATCGAGGAGGTGGTCTCCCTGTCGGAGGGGACCCGGTTCCTCGCGCGGAGCGAGGACTACCGTGCCGAAGCCCTGAGGGTCGTCCGCGGGTACGCCGGGGCCGTCCTTCAGGCGGTGGATCGCCTCGGAGGCGCGATGGACGCCGGGAGCGAGGAGGCCCTTGACCGCCCGCGTGAGAGCGCAGAGGTCGTGATCAGCGGCGGACCCGCCGCACCGGTGGGGGACCCGGTGGACGGCCTGGGCGACCTCTTCGGAGAATAGCGCCGCGTTGGCGTCTCTGCCGCGTGGGCGTCAGTCGGCGGTGACCATGGCCGCCAGCTTCGCGTCGATCTTGTTGGCGGTGATCGCCCCGTAGTTCGCGGCGCCGAGCCAGCCGCTCATGATGATGCCCACCGAGCCCGCGTGGTACAGCCCCTCGACCTGCTCCGAGAGGTTCATGGAGTAGGGCAGCCCCTCAAACTTGGTCCCGAACGAGGTCCCGGTCGGGGCCTCGGTGTAGAACTCGAAGCTCCTCGGCGTGGCGGCCTCCACGTGCTCGATCTTGGCGGCCGTCCCCGGGACGCGGCGCTCGATGTCAGCGATGGTCTCCTCGACCATCCGTCGCTTGTTCGCCTCGTAGGCGGCCTCGTCCATCTGAGCCCAGTCCTCGTAGAGGGCATTGGTGCTCGAGACGATGACGTAGCGCTCGGGGCGCCCCTTCGCGGTGTCCTCGGGCCGACCCTTCGGATAGTAGAAGCTGAAGGTGCGGCTCTCCCCGTGCAGGTCGCAGAGCGCGGCGCTGTCGAAGGTGGGGCGGGTTGAGGTGAAGAAGAGGTCGGAGACCCACGGGAGGGTCTCACCCTGCCGCAGGCCCATGTAGACCTGGCAGCTCGAGGTGTTCAGGCGCACATCGCGGAGACCAGAGAGCCACTTCGCGTCGAAGTGCTCCTCCCCGACGAGGTGCTCGGCGGTGGCCTTCACGTTGGCGTTGGAGAGGACAATATCGGCCGAGATGGCGCGGTCGCCCACGCGGACGCCACGGACGGTGCCGCCCTCCACGAGGATCTCATCGACCCGCACCCGGCTGAACATGTCCACGTCGTTGGACGCGAGCACGCCGCGCATGTCCTTGATCAGGCCGTCGGTCCCACCGGTGAAGGTGTAGACGCCCTTGGACATGAAGTTCGAGAAGACGATCCCGTAGCTGATGGCGGGGTCCTCGAGGCTCGAGCCGTTGGCGTAGGTGATCGGCTCCATGAGGAGTCGGTGCACGTCGTTGCGGCCGGGGAAGTACTCCTCGAACAGCTCGCCGGTGGTGCGCGTGTCGTTGTCGTAGTAGTTCATCCGACGGAGGTCGTCGTAGAACCCCTCGACCACCGACTGCTCGCACCCGAGGACGCTGACCAGCTTGTCGGTGAAGTCGTCCCGCGTGAACTCGGTGTCGAAGCTGAACTGCGGGTTGTCGAAGCGGATCCCGTCCAGCTGGACGATCTTGTCCGCGACGTGCTGGCCCCAGTACTTGCGGCAGGTCTTCTTCATGCCGAACGGGAACCCGTGCAGCGAGATGTCGAAGACGTGGCCGCCCTTGCGCTTGAACCAGGTGGCGAGGCCCCCGTAGTTGTAGTGCTGCTCGAGGACCGCCACCGAGTGCCCGTTGCGGGCCAGGATGTTGGCCGCCGTGAGCCCGCCGAGCCCCGAGCCGATGACCACCACGTCGTAGTGATCCTTGGCGCCCTTGAGCGGGTCGCTCGTCAGGGGGCGCTTGCCGTCGCGGCTCCCCGCGAAGAACTTCTTTTGGCGGGCGGCGGAGGCGGGCGTGCTGCTGGTGTCGGTCATGTCGCGGATGCGAGGGCGTGCTGGTTGGCCATGGCGATCCCCGACAGCATCGCGCCGACGATGCCGAGGTATCCCTGATCGGTGCCGCAGAGGAAGAGACCGTCCACGGCGGTCCTCCCGCTGCGCTGCTTGCGCGTGGAGCCGTAGACGGCTCCCCCGAGGTGCCCGGTGAACTTCTCGATGGTCCGAGGCGTGAACCCGTCCACGTAGACCGAGTGGGGGCGAACGTCGAAGGCGAAGGGGGCGGCGACCCCGTGGGCTTCGCCCCAGATCCGATCCTTGGCGCCGGTGTAGGCCTCCTCGTTGAGGGACGTCCACTCGTCATGGCGCGCCAGGAGAGTCAGGCGGAGCAGGCCCTCGGGCAGGGGCTCCTTGGAGGCGTAGTTATCGGGGCAGCAGATGACGCCGCTGCGCAGATCCACCAGCTGCCCAGGCTCGGGCGGCCCGTAGACCAGGCGATCCTCGGTGTTGAAGAACACGATGGTGTCGTCGTGGCCGAGGTCCCTCGGGCGCTGGTCGAGGACGGTCAGGTACTCCACGAAGGAGAGCGGTCCGATGTCGGCCTCCTGGGTGGTGTCCGCCTCCTCCGTCAGCCGCATGGTCTCCACGAAGCCGGCGCTGGAGATCACGACGTCCGCCAGCAACTCGCTGCCGTCATCGAGCACCACGCCACGGACCCCGTCGTGGCCATGGAGGATTCGCTGGACGCCCGCGCGCATGCGGAGCTCTCCGCCGAGGTCCTTGTAGCGGTTCCGGAGCAGGTCCAGCACCCGCCGGACACCGCCGTCCGGGCGCGCGAAGCCCTCCTCGTAGAGGCTCTTGAAGAGGATGATGAACGAGGACCACTCCACGTCATCCGGCGTCGGGCTGCCGTAATAGAGCAGCGGAAGGAGCAGCATCTCCACGAGCGTCTGGTCCTTCAGGTAGGGCGCGAGCTCGTCGCGCGCCATCCTCGGGGGGCCAGACTCATCCGAGAGGTCGGGGTACCCCGCGAGGTCCCGGACCAGCCGGTCGAAGCCGTCGATGTCCCCGGGGAACTTCTCGGCGACCTCGGAGCGGAGGAGCTCGAAGTCGTTGTTCCAGCGCAGCGAGACGCCCGGAAAGTCGACCCGACTGCCGCTCTGCTCGCCGAGCTCGAGGGCGTCGTAGGGGATCCGCAGCTGCCTAAGGATCCGCGTCAGGGGCCGGCCCTTCGTCCCCTTGGGGACAAAGTTCGTCAGAGCGTGGAGCCCGACGTCGAAGCGGCGTCCCTTCTGCTTGTAGAAGGAGTTGAGACCGCCCCAGAGGTAGTGGCGGTCCAGGACGATGACCCGCTGGTCAAACTGCGCCAGGCGGATACCAGCAGCGAGGCCGCTCATCCCCGCGCCGATGACGATGGTGTCGTACTTCTCGGTCACGGGAATGGGCGGATCGGCCTCGGATCAGGCGTTCTGGAGCTTGAGCTCCAGGTCGGCCATGTGGGGGTGAAGGTAGGTGCCGCAGGATGCGAGGCTGCCGAGCTCCTTGTAGTCGTCCTCGGGGACCTGCACGCCGTAGCGCTTGCGCAGCTCCATCACGATGTCGAGGAAGTCCATGGAGTCGAGCTCGATCTGGTCACGGAGGAGCTCCGTGTCGTTGAGCCCGTCGATGTCTTCGTCGGGAGCGATGGTGGCGATGATGTCCTTGACGGCTTCTTTGACTTCGTCCTGTGTCATTGGATGAGTGGGGAAGGGGGTGGGGGATCAGTTGGAGTCAGGTCGCTTCACGACGAGGGCACTGTTGATGCCCAACATCCCGAAGCTGAGATTGAGGATGGTCTCGACGCCGCTGGTCTGGCGAGGCTCGTTGATGACGAGCCCTCGGACCTCACACTCGGGGTCGAGGTTGTCGACGTTGATGGTGGGGTGCACCACGCCGTCGACGAGGGAGGGCAGGTTGCCCGCGAGCTCCAGGGAGCCGGCGGCGCCCATGGTGTGCCCGATGTAGCTCTTGGTGTTGTTGATGTTGGTGGAGGCCGAGTCTCCGAACACCTCGCGCACCGCGCCCGACTCCTGGATGTCGCCCTGGGGCGTGGAGGTGGCGTGGGTGCTGACGATGTGGATGTCGTCGGGGGCCATGCCGGCGCGGTCGAGGGCGCCGCGCATGCACTGGTTCTGGCGCTCGGGCAGGGGCAGCACGAAGTCGGCTGCGTCCGAGTTCACGTGCCAGCCAGCGAGCTCGCAGATGATGTTCGCGCCGCGCTTCACCGCGTCGTCGTAGCGCTCGAGGACGTAGAGGCACCCGCCCTCGCTGACCACGATGCCGTTCCGATCGCTGTCGAAGGGGCGGCTGACCTTGGCGGGGTCGGCGTTCTCGCCGAGGGCGCCCTCCGCCTTGAAGCTCGCGAAGATGCCGAAGGTGTGGATGGACTCGGAGACGCCGCCGGCGATGGCCACATCGACCTCGCCAAGCTGCAGCATCTGGGCGCCCTGGATGATGCCCAGGTTGCCGCCGGCGCACGCCCCGCCGATGGCGTAGTGGGGGCCGGTGATGCCCATGTTGAGGGTCACCTCGCCGGCGGGGTTGTTCGCGACCGTCCGGGGGTTGTGGTGGTGTGACCAGTACGAGGTGTCGTAGTCGTACTTGCTGATCTCGTAGATCTGCTGCTCGGTCTCCACGTTCCCGTGCTCGGTCGTGCCGACGTACACACCGACGTTGTGCTTCCCGACGGCGTCCAGGTCGATGCCGGCGCTTAGCACGGCCTCGTTGGCGCAGTAGATCGCGACCGAGCCCGCGCGGGTGCCGCGGCGGAGCGTCTTGCGGCTCTGGTGGCGCTGGTTATCGAAGTCACACTGGCCGGCGACGGTCTCGCCGAAGTAGCGGATCTCGTAGGGGGAGACCCCGGAGACCCCTGCCAGGAGGTTCTTGCGATACGTCTCGAGATCGTTGCCGTTCGGGCTCGTGAGACCGACACCGGTGATCACAATGCGAGGCTTGCTGGAGTGGTCAGGCACGCTTTGCCTCCTCTTGTTCGGACGGGCCGTCCGCTGCTTGTTGCTCGGACAGTGCGTCCGCTGCTTGGTTGGCCGCCGCGCCGGCCTGAAGGAATCGCGCGGGGACGCCGACGCCCACCTTGAACGCGGTGCCGATGGCCTTCGAGAGAAGGCTCTGCGGGTCACCCAGCGCGCTGGACACGCTGGAGAAGACGAGCTGCATGACCGCGTCAGCGAGGTCGCAGGTCGCGATGATCGAGCGCAGGGTCAGGACCCGGGGGTCCTTCGCGCCGTTGCGCTGGCGGATGATCTCGAGCATTCGCTCGGCGCCCACCTTGAAGTGTTCGAAGGCGACCTGCTCGCGGCGGCGCAGGACGGTGGCCACGATCGAGAGCGTGTTGCCCACCGGCTCGTGGACGTTGCAGCGCCGCGCGGTATCGAACGTGGAGGAGACCGCGCCCCACTCCAGCAGCTCGTTGATCGTGGCGCTCGCCGCCCCCTGGCTGATGGAGAGCTCGTGGACGATCTCCTTCGCGGAGAGCGGGCACCCCGAGAGGACCAGCAGGCCCCAGACGCGGCCGTGGATGCGCTTGAAACCGAAGGTCTTGAAGAACGCCTCGAAGGTGGCCAGCTCGGCGTGGAGCTCCGGCTCGAGACCCGTGAAGCCGGCCTCGGCGAGGAGGCGGGGTTCGCTCGCCTGGGCCAGTTCCCCGCCGGTGGGCGCGGCAGCTGAGGCTTCAGTGGGCGATTGGACGGGGTCTTGCATGCGGCCTGGCTTCGTGCTCGCAACGCATTTCAGATTTTCCTGAAAGCTGCGAGCGAGAGTTGTACCTGTCGCGGACTCGCGTCGACCCCGTAATCGTCAAAAACGGGACGGCTTCCGCGTGGATCGAAGGAGCACCAGGGGCGATCGCGGCGGTCCAGGGGGGCCAGGCGGTTGTCCAGACGGCAGGCTTGCCCGTCGAGCGGGCAGGCACCGGGACAATGGCCCATGCCAAGGCCGTGGCAATGGCCCGGACAACAGCTCGGAGGGCCACCCCGTGACCGGGGAGGCGGTCGAGTCAGAGACCGAGGGTGCCCCTCAACCAGGCGCCCATGTCCGTGATCTGCTCGGGGCAGACCTGGTGAGCCATGGCGTAGGTGCGCCACTCCAGCGGGTAGCCGAGCCCCAGGAGCCGATCCCGGGCGGCCTCGCCCATGCGAGGGAGGACCATGGGGTCCTCTGTACCGTGACACTGGAGGATCGACGTCTCCCGGTTCGCCTCAGAGCGCTCCTCGTCCAGGTCTCCGTCGCACGCGAGGTAGGTGGAGAGGGCGAGGATCCCGGCGAGGGGCTCGGGGTGGCGGAGGCCCTCGTGGAGAGCGATCGCGCCGCCCTGGCTGAAGCCCGCCAGGACGATGCGGGCGGCGGGGATCCCCGCCGCCTTCTCGCGCTCGACCAGGGCCCGTGTGTGTGCCGCGGAGCTCCGCACGCCGGCCTCATCCACGCGCCGCTCGAAGTCCATGCCGAGGATGTCGTACCAGGCGGGCATCACCATCCCGCCGTTGACGGTGACGGGGATCTGTGGCGCGTGCGGGAAGACGAACCGGACCGCGTGGTCCTCGGGCAGGCCAAGCTCGGGAACGATGGGGGGGAAGTCATGCCCGCTCGCACCCAGGCCATGGAGCCAGATCACGGAGGCTTCGGCGGGGCGGCCGGGTTCGAGGACGACGCAGTCGAGGAGGGAGTCGGGGGACATGGGGGCCATTGCCGTCTGGGGGATCACCACTCCAGGCCGAGCATCAAGCAGTGGAGTCCGCTGCCGATGCCCTGCATGGCCACGCGGTGACCGGGTTGGATGAAGTCGTCGCGGGTTGCGAGCGCCAGTGTGGCCGGCAGGGACACGGAACCGACGTTGCCGAGGGTCTCCACCGAGGTGTAGTCGCGGGCGTGGTCGAGGCCGAGCATCTCGAACAGCGTCCGCTTGTGCTGGGCGCCGACCTGGTGCGTGACGATGCGGTCCACCTCGCCCGAGGTCCAGCCGAGCTCCTCGAGGAAGGCCGGCCACGTCCGGGCGGCGAGGGCGTTGCCGGCCTGCAGGAGGGCCTCGGAGTCGGTGTCCATGAGCGGTCCGCTCGAGCCGTTGACGCGGTCGCCGCTGCAGAGCTCGTGGTGCTCTGTTGCGGCGCGAGCGACGCCGCCGAGGAGGCGGTGGCTGGACCGGGAGATCCTGGAGCTCGTCAGCACCATGGCCGCGGCGCCGGAGCCGATGGTCAGCGAGGCGTACGCGCGCTTGAGGTCCTGGCGGGTGACGCCCTCTCGCAGGAGCGCGGCGATGGTCTCCTCGACCAGCGGTCCGCCGTCCTCGCCGCTCACGATCAGCGCGGCTTCGAGCTCACCGCGCTCGATCCGGCTCGCAAGGAGCGACATCGCGTTGGCGAAGCCGAGGCAGGCGTTCGAGAGGTCGAAGGCCTCGCACTCAGCGCTGAGACCGAGGCGGGCGTGCACCACCGAGGCCGTCGCTGGCTCCATGAAGTCGCGGCAGACCGAGGAGTGAATGAGGCAGCCGATCTTCGCAGGATCGACCCCGGATCGCTCGATGGCGTCCTTGCCGGCGCGGGCGGCCGCGTCGCTGGGGCGCGTCCCGGGCTTCCAGAAGCGGCGCTCCTTGATCCCGCTCATGAGCTCGAGTCGACCCACGGAGACTCCCAGGCGCCCGTACAGGGCACCTAGCCGCCCTTCGAGGTCTGTCGAGGTGACGACCTGCTGGGGCAAGGCGAGGCCCAGGGCCTCGATGTGGACATTCTCGAACCGCATTGAGGCGGAGACCCTACCGATTCGGGGCTTCGCCCGCGACCGGTTGCGGGCGGAGAGCCCTCCGTTGACACTTGGGGTCCGGCCCTCGCCCCGGCTCGGCCGCTCCCCCGCCCCTGGCCCCTCCGCCCCCCCTGACGATCCTCCACGTGGACATGGACGCCTTTTATGCGTCGGTGGAGGTCCGTGATAATCCTTCGCTGGAGGGGTTGCCGGTATGCGTCGGCGGCCCGGCCGCGAGCCGGGGGGTGATCGCGGCGGCGAGCTACGAGGCGCGGCGCTTCGGGGTGCATTCGGCGATGGCCACGGCGGTGGCGAGGCGAATGTGCCCTGACCTGGTGCTGCTCCCGCCGGACTTCGACAAGTACACGGCGGTCAGCCGCGAGGTGATGGCGATCTTCCGTCGCTACACCCCCACGGTCGAGCCGCTGTCACTCGACGAGGCGTTCCTCGACGTCAGCGGGTCCGAGCGCCTCTTCGGCGACGCCGAGCAGATCGGCCGCAGGATCAAGGACGACATTCTGCGCGAGACGAGCCTCGTCGCCTCGGTCGGGGTGGCCCCGACCAAGTTCCTGGCCAAGCTGGCCTCCGACCTCGACAAGCCGGACGGGTTCCGCGTGATCCGGCACGGCGAGGAACGGGCGGTGCTTGACCCGCTGCCCGTGTCGAAGATCTTCGGCGTCGGACCGCGCTCGGCGAAGCGCCTTCAGGGGATGGGGGTGAGGACCATCGGTGACCTGGCGAGCCGACCCCGCAGGGTCGTGGCTCGCCAGTTCGGCGCCTCGGCGATCTGGATCCACGACCTGGCGCACGGCATCGACCCGCGCCGTGTGACGCCCCGGCGGGAGGAGAAGTCGCACGGCATGGAGCGCACCTTCGCCGAGGACATCTCCGATCAGGAGGAACTCCGCGCCCTGCTGATGAGCTTCTCCGAGGAGGTCGCCTTTCACCTTCGAGACAAGGGGCTCCGCGGAAAGACGGTGACCCTCAAGGCGCGCTTCAGCGACTTCAAGACCGTCACACGCACCAAGACGCTCGCCCACGCCACCAACCTGGGGCCGAGCATCTACTCCGTCGCCAGCGAGCTGCTCAACCGCATCGATGACCGCCCCCTGCGGCTCCTCGGCGTCCAGATCAGCCGCCTCGAGGATGTGCGCCAGCCCGTGCAGAAGACCCTGTTCAACGGGGCCATGGCGGAGCCTTCCACGAGGAAGGACTACCTCGCCTCGGCGGAGAAGCTGGCCAAGGTCACCCCCAGCCTCGATAAGCTCCGGCGCAAGTTCGGGCGGGGCGTCGTCGTGCCCGCCGCGATCCTCGACAAGGGGGTTCCCCGGGGGCGCGACGGTACCGGCGCTGCGGGCCAGGCCTCGCCCGAGGACGAAGTCCAGCCGGGGCTCGACGGAGGGCGCGTGGGGGGCCCCGAAGGTCACCCGCTCGAGGACTAGAGGCCACCGGCGAGGAACGGGGCCCAAGATCAGGGCCAAGGATTGGGGCCAGGGAT
>Ga0213863_10003136_pt1 | contig 11458 bp, 13 predicted proteins | sample PICome_8_FD_160128 | JGI IMG/M metagenome (GOLD analysis project Ga0213863, IMG submission 160128) | Coastal seawater microbial communities near Pivers Island, North Carolina, United States - PICO497 | ecosystem: Environmental > Aquatic > Marine > Coastal | place: USA: North Carolina... | reverse complement strand
CTCCATTGAAGCCGATTATGTGTTAATATCACATGGTCATGAAGATCACCTTGCTGATGCGGTTGATATCCTTAAGCGCACAGGCGCAGTCTTGATTTCAAACTATGAGGTAGTCAGCTGGTTTGCCGGGCAGGGATGTGATCATGCTCACCCACTCAATCACGGTGGTAGTGTTGAGCTCCCCTTTGGGAAGGTAAAATATGTCAATGCAGTGCATTCATCCGTCATGCCTGACGGCAGCTATGGGGGTAACCCGGGTGGTTTTGTAGTCGAATCCGAGCAAGCCAATTTCTATTATTCCGGGGATACTGCATTGACTTACGATATGAAGTTGCTCGGTGAGCTTCATCAACTTGATTGGGCCGTCCTTTGCGTGGGCGACAACTTCACCATGGGTCACGCTGATGCGGCGATATGCGCTGACTGGGTAGGCGTCAAACAAGCCGTTGGTGTGCACTTTGATACCTTCCCCTATATCGAAATCGACCACGAGGCAGCCAAGGCATCCTTTAGCGCCAAGGGGAGTTCGCTTCACTTGCTTGGCATCGGGGATAGCGTAAGCCTTTGATCATCGTTCCCATAGATTCGATGACTGATCTGAATAATTATTAAACATTATGTATCGCACAGGAATAGGATATGATGTTCACCAATTTGCCGAGGGCCGTCCTCTGATATTAGGTGGTGTGGAAATTGAACACAGCCACGGGCTTGCGGGTCACTCCGATGCTGACGTCTTGAGTCATGCCATCGCAGATGCCTTGTTAGGATGCCTGGGGTTGCCGGATATTGGGCATTATTTTCCACCCACGGATGAGAGCATCGAGGGGATCTCCTCGCTCAAGATTTTGGAAAAATGCCGTGAACTTTGTGATGAGCATGCTGCCGTGATTCAAAATGTGGATTCATCGATGATTGCTGAAGCACCCAAGGTTCTTCCCCATGCCGATGCTATGAAAGCCAACATCGCACAGGCACTTGGTGTTAGTGTGGGCCAGATTGGCATCAAGGCGACAACCAATGAGACCATGGGTTTTGTGGGACGGAGAGAGGGGATTGCAGCTCTTGCGAGTGCCATGGTTTATCTGCCAGACTAAATTCTTCCGGCATGGCAACCATACCCGACTTGCCGGCAAATGAGCGGCCACGCGAACGCATGGCGCGTCTTGGAGCGAGTGCACTGAGTGATGCCGAGTTGCTGGCTATTTTTTTACGCACCGGTGTTCAGGGCAGTAGTGCGATTGAAGTCGGGCAAGGGTTGCTCAAAAAATACGGCAGCCTTTCCGCATTGGGCGGCCTGAGTGTTAAGGAGCTCGCTGCTGAGCACGGTTTGGGCCCGGCAAAGGCCGCTCAGCTGATCGCCGCTTTCGAATTGGGATCACGCTGTGCCGGAGAGAAAATGAACCGGGCACTCATGAATAGCGCGGAGTCGATTTACCAAGCTATGGCTCCGCGATTAGCGCATCAGAGTAAGGAGCATGTGTTGATTATTTTACTCGATAGTAAGCTGCGCGCAGTTCGCACGATTGAGCTCAGCAAGGGCAATGCCAATACGGCCTTATGCGAGCCACGAGATGTTCTGCACAACGTTCTGATTCACGGGGCAGCAGCATTTGTTCTGGTGCATAATCATCCCTCCGGAGACCCTAGTCCCAGTTCGCAGGACATAGTGTTGACCAAGAAAATCCGTGATGCCTCTGAGGTGATGCGGGTGCGCTTTGTGGATCATCTCATTGTTGGGCAAATGTCAGAAGATCACCCCAGCCCGTATTACAGTTTTGCCGCGGCTGGGGCGCTTCATTGAGTTTGGTGTGATCGGAGGAGAGCATGGTTTTATCTGTTTGCGTGATGCCATTTATTGATTGGAAAATTCAGTATAAACTCCTACATTGATTCTATGCCTGAGATTCATCCGAGTGCGATTGTCAGTGAGCGAGCCCGCCTGGCTGAAGACGTCACGGTAGGAGCTTTCAGTATTATTGACAGCGGGGTTGAGATCGGTCCGGGTAGCGTGATTGGCGCGCATGTATGGATTACGGGCAGCTCCAAGATTGGAGTGAGTAACACGATTGGTTATGGGGCGATTATTGGCGCGGATCCCCAGGATGCATCATTCAACGCAGATACTCAAAGTACGGTTGAGATAGGTGATCATAACAAAATTCGCGAGTATGTGACGATTCACCGCAGCACTGCCGAGGGAGGGAGCACCAAGGTTGGGAATTCAAATTTTCTGATGACAGGAGTTCATCTGGCACATGACGTTCAGATGGGCAGTCACAACGTGCTCGCCAATAACGTACTGATTGCAGGCCACGTCAAGATGGCAGATCATGTCTTTCTCGGCGGGGGCAGTGCCTTCCACCAGTTCATCCATATTGGCCAATACGCCATCGTCCAGGGGAATGCGGTTGTCAGCCGCGATGTGCCACCCTATTGCATGGCTCATGGCCGCAATGAGCTCGCAGGCCTCAATGTTATTGGCTTGCGACGCGGTGGATTTACACCGGAGGAGAGAGCGGATATCAAACGTGCTTACCAGTTACTATTCCGTGGTGGGGGTAACATGGCAGAAGCTCTGGCAGAGGCTGATAAGAGCCATTGGACGGATGTTGCCAAACTACTGTTGCATTCCGCGCGTCATGCATCACGGAAGGGGCTGATGACGCGCTCCTCCTAAGCTCTCAGCTTGTCAGTAGCTTACCAGCTTTTTTTGTACTTCAGGATACCCTGGCCGATTCCCTCGGCAAGTGATTGGCGATACCATGCTTTTTTCATGCGGTCGCGCTCTCCCTTGTTACTGACAAATCCGCACTCAACGAGTACCGCGGTATTTTTCGTATTTCTCAGCACGTAGAACTTGGCACGTTTTACCCCGCGGTTGATCGTATTGACTTGGCCACACATGTCCCTTTGAATGTGAGTGGCTAGTTTTTTACCCTCTCGCCCGTAGTAAAAGGTTTCCAGGCCGGCAGGATGGCGTTTCCAAACATGGTTGTAATGAATGCTTACGAAAATGGAGTCACGGTAGCGATTGCCAATACTGACGCGCCCGGGCAGTGAGATGAAGTTATCGCTGCGGCGAGTCATTTTAGTGCGAATTCCTCTCTGCTTGAGGTAGTGTTCCAAACGCAGTGCCGTATCCAATGCCAGATGTTTCTCGTAGACTTTTCCGTCGTTTCCTCCTTTGTCGTGACCGCCGTGACCAGGATCGATAATGACATAGCGGAAACTTTTGGCATGCGCCTGGGGAGCAAAGCAAGCTAAGAGGATAATGGTGTTAATACAGATAAGTCTGAGATATTTGAATGGCATGTTATTTGAGTGAGTGAATGGTGGTTTGATAGGTATGGTTCTTGGCGTCAAAGGGACTTAATAAAATCTGTTATTTGTAGACAAAGGGTGGGCGTTCAGAGACGCCGCGGACTTTCCTTCTTTGCTCTGCTTCGGCCACCGGATCGTAAGGTATTCCCCCGGCGACACGAACCTCACCGTTGGCAAATTTCATTAAGCGTAGATTACTGGATTTTCCGCGTTTGTAGTAGGTCGTAGAGAGACGTTTTCCCCCGGGAGTGATACAACTGTGCCCAAACAAATCCGGACCAACTTGGTAGAGTGTGTGCAAATTATTCACCCCATCCAGTGCTCCGGTGGGCTTGCGAAAAGTGATGATTTTACCAAGCGGGATAGTGGCAATTTCCTGCCCCCTGTTTGCTGAAGTAACATGAGCAAAGAGCTCGATGCCTCCCCGGTTGCCGGAGAATGTTACAAGCTCGTATTGACGTATTTCGTCAGGAGCTTCCGGTACACCAATTCGTTGGCTCCAAAGGACGCGACCACCTGCGACGTTAAATCGCGCTCTGTTTGAAATAAAGCCCGTACGACCCTGTCCTGGCATGTTGACATAGGCTTGGCAGACAAAGCTTCCCATGCTGCCAAGGGCATAGGATGCACTTAACGAGACCTCACGTGCGACTGTTTTTCCTGAGGCAATCACTACGGGTCCATGACTAGCTGGTTGAACGCGGGGTATGCCACGCCCGCTGGAGGTGATATTAAAGTCAAGCCAGGGCCTGCCGTTTTCATTGCGCAGCACTAGTTGGCGACCTGCATTGTTGGTAATATAAATGGTGGCGTTGACAGATTCATTGATGAGATAGCTCTCCTTGCTCATCTTCACTTGGACTACTAACTGAGCCTGGGCCTGATGTATGGAGGCAGCAGTCAAGGCGATCACATAGATTAGTGCTGTGGCATAACAGGTCTTTAAGCGTATCATCATTGATTCATCGGTAATTAGAGGCTGGAATATTCGGTTTTATTTTCGCTGACGTGATTTGTTACAGGTTCTGAAGCCGATATCGGGGCGCCTCAGGTTACGGCTATCCACCCATTCACGTGCCCGCGCGCCGTATTTTGGGCGCAGATAGGATGCTCCGCTCACCATGTAGCGAGGTGGAGCAGAAGGGTCTGCCGGATCAAGCGTTGGTTCTTGAATCCATTCGCTGACGTTGCCTGCCATACCGTAGAGGCCGATGGCTGTTTGTGGTGTTTGATCCACGGCATTGAGCCCTGAGCCTTTAAGATTTTCAGGGTTACTCCCGGCTGAGCACGCAGCATACCAGTCTTCATAGTTTGGAAGGCTTCGGCCCTTCCATTCAGCATAGGCATGCGAATCCCACCAATCCACACCCACGACAGGGTAGTATAGATCAATACTTTGATTGTTCCACTGGCCTCCTTGTTTCGCAGCTTCGTAGAGATTCTCCCAATCATCAGGATGATGAGATTTTTTGTTGTCGGGCTGGTCCTCATGTTGATAGACCGTTTTTATATCTTCTGGCAGGGCGTCCAGAGCCCTGAGAAATTCTGCATATTCCTGGATGGTCACTTCGTGCGCATCCATCCAAAAGCCATGCACCTTGACTTGAAGTCCATAGGGCCCCGGATACTTTCCAGCCTGTATGTTGACCATGTCCGTAAGAATACGCGGCTCAGGTTTGGGCTCCAAATTTATCAGATAGGAGCCAATACCAATGATGATAACGAGACCGGTAATGATCAGCAGAGCTCTGCCCGTCAACGTGGTGGCTCGCAGGAATCGCGCCCAAGGTGAATCAATTCTCATCGTGGAGCTTTTGATCTGGCCCCCTTCAACAGGGCCTGTCAGCTGGTGTTCAATTTCACCCGATAAATCATAGATTTGGTGCCAGGTCTTCGGCTCCGCATTGTTGAGATAGGCCATGCATCCAAGCAGGGAGCTGGTGCGCGTCGAGCCCGGCTCATTATGTTGAAGCATATCTTGAAGCAAGTGGCCAAGGAGCTCTTTATCCCTTCTGGTAGCGGCTTGCTGTGGAGCACCGGATACAGCTAGATTAGAAATACGACAGTGATAATCCCGATCGACAAAAATATCATGCGGTGAAAGAGGGAGAGTGGCTACTTGCGTGGCTTCCAAATGCTCACACGCGCTGGAAACATTTTTGATGATACGTGCCACATGCAGAGGGCTGATCAACTTTCCTTGCTCATGGAGATCTCCCAGGTCCTTGCCGTTGATTTTCTCATACGCAAAAAAGCAAAGCGGCCCTTCGTTGACTGCCTCGAGAATTGAGGCAATCAGCGGATGATCCACGGCGGCTTTGATCCTGACGTCAGCTATGAATTCCGCTCTGGTCTGGTGATCATCGAGATATGCATCATCCAAGCTGCAGACAAGAACCTCACGCTGCACTGAGACCTGAGTGGCGGCCCATGTTGATGTATTCGTCCCCTTGGAAATCAGCCGGCTGATGACATAGTCACCAGCGGCTTTTCCTATCTGGAATGATGATTCAGCTTCGAGAGGCATAAACGGGCAAAAAAAGGACGTAATTTGTTTAACCTAAATAAACAATCTATACAACTAAGCAATAAACTATTTCGTGATTATCCTATGGCGCCAAGCGTGCCTTCGTTGCCTATCCCATGGCAACCCCGATGCGGGCTGAGAAACAAAAACCCCCACCAAGAAGCTTGGTGAGGGTTCTGAAAATATGCCTGTGAGGCGTTTGGAACTAGCGGGTCACGCGTGTTCTGTTGCCGTTGTAGATCACTTTGACTCGATCCCCGACACGGAAGTGCTCACGAGCGTTGGCTTCCTGAACCACGGAAATGCTGCCGCCGTCATCGAGTCTGACCACAATGTTGAGACCCGCTTTTGAACCTACGCTTTTCTGCACGTTTGAGCCGATAGCGGAACCAACCAAGCCTCCGCCGATGGAGCCCAGAGTGTTGGCAGTGCTTCCGGAACCGATTCTGTGGCCCGCCACGGCGCCAGCGCCTGCTCCGATGAGGGTTCCAGCCGTAGTGCCACCCTCAATGGTAACATTTTGGATGGAGGTGATCTGCCCCTCTTTCACAGACTGGGCGCGGCCCGCTTCGTGTTTGGAGTAGGTGTCACCTGTGTTGGAGGGAGTAGCACAAGAAACTGCCAGAAAAGGGCAGGCGAATGCGAGGAGGAGTGATGCTTTGAATGTAATTTTCATAGAGGTGGGCAAACTAACTCTGGCTCTTGGGTTTGTAAACCGAGAAAGATGTCAATACTTGCCGCCGTGTGCCCGATCCCAAGAATAGAGCGAGCAACGGAGCCCAATTGCAGCTGATGGTTTAGCGGCGGCTCAGTCAAATAAAAGCTTCCTGGCCTGCTCAAGGAATTTTGCTTCCCGGCTATCCAGCCCATCGGATGCCAAGACCTTGCCGAGCCACTCCAGAGCCAGGGAAGAATGGCCTGCAGCCCTCAAACTTGCTGCGCGTTCGGCCAGAAAAAGCTCTTTTTTCTCGTCAGTTGCATTCGCCTCCCTAACCGCAGCAAACGCCTTGCCAACAGAGGGTCCCGTTCTCTCGTGAGATTGCCATCCAAGAGCATTCAAGGCTTTCTGGAGCATGCTGTCTTCATCGATCGAGAGGTGACCGTCTTGATACAGGGAGAGGAAAAGAAGTTCGACGAGGTTTTGCTGATCAGAAGTTTCCATGATGAACGTGAGGTTTTAGCTAATTGCCGGATTATTTTTTAAGAGAAGATTCATTGGGTAGTGTTTTCAAATCAAACCTTTTTCTCAATGCTAAAAAATCAGACTGCTCGAGTCTGGGGTCAGACCAGCTATTTTCACGGATAAAGTGTGCCGGGTAGGAATCTTGAATCAACGATAGATCATTAGCTGCCAATTCCAATTGTTTGTAGGCTTCCTGGTAATCCTGTATGCCCATGTAGCTCCATGCCAAAACTGCGGGATCCACATACCGTGTAGCGGCTTGCCTGATGACTTTGTCAAATGCCCGACGAGCATCGGCAGGGCGGCCGAGCAAACCATATCCCCATGCGATGTCGCCCCTGATGCCGGGAGCGGCATCGTCAGAGATTAACCGTTCTGTAAGCTGCAGGGCTTCGAGGGCTTGCTGTTTATTGCCAAGCGCAAACTGAGACCGGGCAAGCATAATGCTGGCAATCGCCTCGCGTGGGTTGAGCTCCAAGCACTTCTCCAATACCTTGTTTGCCTCCTGATGCTTGCCCGATGCATGGAGAGCATAGCCCAGCTCATGCAATACCCGGCCGCTATTGGGATCGAGCTGCGCCGCACGGAGCATGTGATTGATCGCTTGCTCGTGTTGGTCACGGTGGGTTTCAAAGCCTGCCTGACGCACAAGCACCTCCGGGTCATTCGGGCTTAATTGCAATGCTTTCACGGAGTTCTTTTGAGCAGCCTCAGTTTGCCAATTATGGGCGCGCAAATCCGCCAAAGTGGAATAGGCCAGACCAATATCCGGGTCCAGAGCAAGAGCTTTGGCAGCATGCTCCTCAACCAGGTTTTCAATCTTTGCCTTGAACTCCGGCCATTGGTCAGTGGCCACTGGGTCGTAAAGTCGCGACGCTACGTAGATGCGCGCTTTCCATGCATGGGCCAAAGCAAAATCCGGATCATGCTCAAGGGCGCGGTCGAGATGCTTTTGCACGGCACTGCGAATACTGGGGGATGCCGCTACTCGAAAACCACTACGTATGATGGCCATCGCCTGGAAGAACGCCGCCGAGGCTTCAGCCGACTTCGTCTGCACCATGGATAAACGCTTTTGCTCGCGAGGCAATAATTCCGCCTCCAGTGCTCGTGCAATACGTTGGGCAATGTCTGACTGTACGGTGAACACATCAGTCAGACTGCGGTCGTATTGATCCGCCCAAATTTGAAGATTGGTTTGTGGATTAATCAGTTGCGCGGAAATGCGCACCCGCTCACCCGCATAGAGAACACTACCGCCCATAATGGCACCCACATTGAGTTCGTTGGCAATTTCCTGAATACTCTTATCCGTCTCAGCGTAGCGAATGACCGATGGCCGTGCAATTACGTTCATGGCTTGGATTTTCGCCAAATCATTGATGATCGATTCGTGAATCCCGTATGCAAAATAAGCATCGTCAGGGTCCGGGCTAAGGTTGTCGAAGGGCAGCACGGCCACTGAGTGCGGCAAAGCCTTTGTCGCCTTGAGTTTCGAACTTCCAGCAAGAGCATCGTTTTGGCCGGACTGTGTCGCTGCATTTGGATGCTGCTGGTCACGTGCTCGCTGGAAGACAAATTTATCCATTGCAAAGTAGACGAGTGCTACTCCCAGTAGCACAATCAAAACGCGATCCAGCTTCTTGGGTGAGGCCTGCGCGGGGGCGCCGGTTTCGATCAGGTCTTTGTCCCGCTTCAAACCACTGGGAGTCAGCTGAAATATCCAGCTAAGCACTACTACAGGAATGAAGCCAATGACAAGGCAGGCAACGATGATCTTGATGACTTCATCCGAGATCCCATAAACAGGAAAGAGCGTTTCGATAACCTGAATGGTTAGCCAGCTTACCAATGCGTAAGCGGAAACAACGCGCATGACATTGCGCCGTTTCAGTTCGTGCATCAATGACATGACTGCTGGGAGTTTGTGGATTGAGTTGTGGAGGGAGCCGGCGTCATGCAGAGTTTGGATGCAGTCTCAAAAATCACCCCTGCTATTAAATTTGGAAGTCTTTTCTTTGGCAAATGTTCGGGAGTCTTTCCAGCAGATGATTGGCTTGTCCCTTCTATCCCTCTATCCAAGGCCCTTTTTGAAATGGGGAGAGCAAGAGCAGCTGAAATAATCTTCGGCCCTCGCTCACACTACCGCCGTGGTTGTGGCAGTCTTTGTAAAACAAACTCATTTATTTTATTGCCAGAATCTGGCATAGACCGCTAACCCGCAACCCACGGCAGCCAGCTCGCTTTATACCTGACCAGTCAATCTGGCCATGCACGTGTAAAAAAACACCCGGCCAAGTGCCCTCTAAAAATCTTTTCTCAAAATTCCGAACTCGCATCATTCAAGCAGTGAAAAACATGATACGTATTATTTTCTCATCTATTTGCATCAGCCTCGCCTCCTCCGCGTATGCGGGAGATGGCATCTCCCAAGCCTCAGAGGTGGGAGTGGATGCATCCGCCTTGTTGAAACCCGAGCAAGAGGAGCCGCGTTGGGGAGTGTCGATGGGATTGCGTTATGCCAAAATTCCCTTTTCCTCCACAGATGATACAGTAACAGATATTTTCCCGATGTTCTACTATGAGGGCGAGCGTTTTTTCCTGAGAGGACAAGAGGCAGGCGTGCGATTGTGGGGTGATGACCAGATGGGGGTTAATTTGCTGGGACGTTACCGCTTCTTCGATATCCCCAAAGAATTCCAGAATGAAATACGTGGCGACGCCCTTGATGCCGGCCTTCAAGCATACTGGATGTTGGGGGAGAAAGCAAAGATCGAGGTAGAAGTGCTCAGTGATATGGATGGCAGGGTGCATGCCGTGGGCAGGCTCGGAACGGAGATTTCCGGTAAGCGCTGGACATTTACCCCTGAAGTGGAGCTGCAGGCCAAGACATCTTATTTCAACTCCCGCTACTACGGCCTCGATGTGTATGATGTGGATGCGGGGGTGGAACTTCGCGGGCGTGTCAAAGGGCGAAGACATGTCTGGCGCAACCTCTATCTGGAAGGCTCCATTGAAGCTGGCATGCTGGACAATGAGGCGCGCAACAGTCCTCCAGTGAATACCGATATCGAATGGGAGGCGTATGTTGGTTTTGGCTTTTATGAAGCACCGGATGTGATTGATCATTCATCCCTTGAGGCAAAGCCTTATTGGAGGCTTTCCCAGGGTTGGGGAACCTCATCTTCCCTATCCAACATTATCCACGGAGACATCAGAACAGAAAATGTGGATGTCGACATGACCTCCTTGTTTTACGGGCATCCGCTCTCCGATACCCTGTTTGGTCTTCCCATTGAGGTTTACCTGACCCCCGGCATTGTCCATCACTACAGCTCTTCGGCACAAAATGCGGCGACGGAGTATGTTCTGGCCGTGAAGTTTTATTACACCTTTCCATTGCCATGGCGGGTGAGGTTTGGTGCAGCGGAGGGCATTTCCTACACCGATTCCATCAGCTACTATGAAGCCCAGAGCATGGAGGAAAAGGCTACCGTGCTAGCAAGCTGCTCAACTATCTAGACATTACTCTGGATCTGAATCTTGGTGATGTCTTCCAGTCAAACAAAATGGAGGATCTCTGGTTGGGCTACGGGATTCACCATCGCTCGGGGATTTTTGAATCCTCATCAGCCTTCGGCCGGATCAGTGGCGGCAGTAACTTCAATACGCTCTACCTCCAGTGGTCTTCTAGCTTCTAGTAGGTAGGAGCGCTTGTTGCGCCGTCACATCATCTGGAAACCGCACAAAAAAGGCTCAGGGGTTAACCTGAGCCTTTTTGAAATGGTGGAGGCGAGGGGAGTCGAACCCCTGTCCTGGATGCCTTCTACGTAGACCTCTACATGTTTAGTTGATGATAGTGGTGTTTAGGAGGGCAGTTGCTCACCAACGGCTTGGGCCCTCCGATTAACCTGTTTAATCTCACCATTAACCCGGTCACCCGATCTTTGGCCAGTCCACTGTTGTGTCGCCTTTCCCCCTAGTGGACGTCAGGAGAATAGACGTTACTGTCAATTAAGCAGCAAGTGCGAGCTCGTTAGAGTCTGCAATTAGTTTGTTTGAACGGCTTTTTAAAGAGGCCAACCGATCAACCTCTACATGCAGCCTATGTTTCCAACATTCAGTCGAAACCATGACGCCCCCTCGGTTTTCTCTCCGAAGAGATAGCTACAGAGTGCGCCTGTTTTGGCGTTTTGCAAGTGGTTTTCACAGAAACCACAGCGGCTAGCCAGCTTTGGCACAGGCAGGGCAAGTGCCGAAGAACTCCAGCTCGTGGTAGAGATTGCGGTAACCGGTGGTAAACTGAATCTCTTTCTCGAGCTCGTGCACAGGGCAGGGAGCTTTGATGGCTTCAATGGATCCGCAATCCGTGCAGATCAGGTAATCACGATGCTGGCCGGGGAGCAGTAGGGTGAAATAGGCGG
>Ga0213863_10003135_pt1 | contig 11464 bp, 10 predicted proteins | sample PICome_8_FD_160128 | JGI IMG/M metagenome (GOLD analysis project Ga0213863, IMG submission 160128) | Coastal seawater microbial communities near Pivers Island, North Carolina, United States - PICO497 | ecosystem: Environmental > Aquatic > Marine > Coastal | place: USA: North Carolina... | reverse complement strand
GCGAATATAATCCCGGGTAATCTCATTGGCAGCAGCCATAGAGCCCACCGCCTCGGCACAAACGGCGCTCACTGCCCGGCCCAACACCTGTTCCAGCGCCGGCAGCGCGAGGCCCTCGCCACCCAGTAGGGCCTCCGGCCCAACTGAGACGTCCTCAAGGCTTAGGTCACTGGCCCACTGACCATCGAGAGTCTTGAAGTCCTTGCGACAGAGGCCAGGCAAACCCTGCTCGAGCACAAACAGCGAAACGCCCTTTTCGGTGCGAGCAGAAAGAATGAAACGATCCGCCGACGGCCCCTGGTAAACAACGCACTTATAGCCATTTAGCAGGAATCCATCACCGTCCGAGCGTGCCGTTGTGGCAACGTGCGAGGGATCAAAACCTGACGCGGGCTCCAGATACGCAAGCGCCAGGGTCAGATCGCCAGCTATTATCTGTGGGATGATATCTGCCTGCTGCACTTCACTGCCCGCTAAGGCAACCAGCCCCCCTGCCAGAACCACCGTACTGAGGTAAGGCTCCAATACCAGACCACGACCCAGAGTTTCCATCAGAATTGCCGTATCAACCGGTGTTCCGCCAAACCCGCCGTGCTGTTCTGCAAAGGGCAAAGCCAGCCAGCCCATCTCAGCAAACAACCGCCAGTGTTCAGCACTGTAGCCGAGATCACTGTAGACCAGAGCAGCGCGATCCGTGTTCTGATAATGGTCTGCCACGAAGCGCTCCACACTGTCACGCAACATGCTCTGCTCTTCAGTCAGGTTAAAATCCATGCGCTCAAGTCCCCAGCAACATACGCGAAATAATATTGCGTTGAATCTCATTGGAGCCGCCGAAAATAGTCGCACCGCGTCCATACAAATGCTCTGCGACAATACCGTGCCGGTGATCTGGCCCCACTTCCATATAACTATCGGACACAGTCATCGAATCATTTTCATAGGGCACACCATACATACCCAAGCTTTCAACCAGTAACTGCTTTAAGCCCTGCTGAATTTCGCTCCCGCGAATCTTCAGAATTGATGGCTCCGGGCCAACAGGCTCACCCTGCAATTCTTTCGAAAGATAGCGCAACTCCGTGTACTCAAGCGCCTGTAAGTCTATTTCCAGTCTGGACACACGGCGGCGAAATTCTGCACTGCCGAAAAGATACCCCGCTCCCATTTTCTGCTCAGATGCGATCCGTTTAAGGCGCTGGACCAGGTGCCGAGACTGGGCCACCCTCGCAACAAAACTGCGTTCTTTCTGAAGCAGGTACTTGGCATAGGTCCAGCCTTCGTTCTCCTCTCCAACACGGTTTTTTACAGGAACCCGAACATCACTGAGAAACACCTCATTCAGCGTGTGCCCCATATCGAGACCTATTATGGGCTTTATTTCGATCCCCGGTGTATCCATATCAATCAACAGAAAGGAAATTCCTTTCTGAGGCTTGGCCGCCGGGTCAGTGCGCACGAGGCAGAACATACGGTCGGCCCAATGGGCATAACTGGTCCAAATTTTTTGGCCGTTTACAAGATAGTCGTCACCCGCTCGCACCGCGCGGGTTTTCAGGTTGGCAAGATCGGAACCAGCTCCCGGTTCAGAGTAACCCTGACACCAGACATCTTCAGACTTCAGAATACGGGGCAGATAAAACGCTTTTTGCTCCGCACTCCCGAAAGCGATCAGTACCGGACCCAGCATGGTAATTCCAAAAGTCGGCAGAGGTGCACAGGCGGCAGCGAACTCCCGCGCCGCGATATACTTCTGGGTAAGAGTCCAGTCAGTTCCCCCATATTCAACGGGCCAGTTGGGCGCCATCCAGCCCCTGTCGTAGAGGATACGCTGCCAACGAATAAGATCTTCGTTGCCCACGATCAGGCCTCGAGCGCACCTTTCCCGGATGTCATCCGGCAAACACTCGGCCAGGAACGCCTGCAGTTCCTGCTGAAATATCAGGTCCTTGCTGCCGAACGCCAAATTCATGAAATCGCCCTCCCCACCGCAAGCCTGCTGATGGTATGGAAAATTGTTAGCGTACTATCTATAATCATGCACATCATATGTACGCGAATCATATCCCCCTCGCTGGCATTTGAACACCATTACACGCCCTCGGAGGATGTTTGCAAATGGCTGGATTACTGGAAGGAAAAGTCGTTCTCGTCACCGGCGCCGGCCAGGGTGTAGGTCGCGATATCGCATTGCAGGCAGCACAAGCCGGCGCGAAGGTGATGGTCAATGACCTCGGCACCAGCATTACCGGCGAAGGGGTAGACACCACTCTGGCAGAGCAGGTCGCACAAGAAATTCGTGCAGCCGGCGGGGAGGCATCGTCCTGCGCCGCCAGCGTAACCGACCGAGTCGCAGTGCGCATCATGATCGAGCAATGCCGGGACGAACTCGGAGGACTTAATCACCTTGTTAACAATGCCGGCATACTGCGGGATCGCATGTTCCATCGAATGTCAGATGAAGAATGGGACGCGGTCATCGATGTACACCTTAACGGCGCGCGCAATATTGCCTCCGCCGCTTGTGATATTTTCAGGCAGCAAAACGGCGGCAGCATGGTACATATGACATCCACCGCAGGCCTTTGTGGCAATCTGGGCCAGGCCAACTACTCGGCCGCTAAACTGGGCATCGTCGGCCTGTCCCGCTCGATCTCGATTGACATGGCACGCAGCAATGTGCGCTCTAACTGCCTTGCGCCCTTTGCTTTCAGTCGGATGACTGCCACTGTTCCCGCGAAAGGTGGCGCACAGAATCCAGACGAGGAGCCCTACCTGGAAAAGATTAAGAAGATGGCCTCGGAAAAAATACCTCCGCTCATTATCGCGCTGGGGGCTGACGCCGCAGACCATATCACAGGCCAGATTTTTGCCGTGCGCGGCAATGAGATTTTTCTGATGTCACAGCCGCGACCACTGCGCAGCGTTCATCGCTCTGAAGGTTGGACACCAGACACGGTACTCGAACATGCGATCCCGGCCATGGAGCGTGATTTTTATGGGCCTGAGACCTCTCGTGATGTATTCAACTGGGATCCCATCTAGCGACGCAAGCCATACGCAGGAGATAAACCCCTATGACAGAACGCAGAGAAACCCTCGGCACCCTTTTTCAGGATGTTGCCAGGCTTCGGGTGTTCTGTTTCAACAGTCTGCTAAAGGACCTGGACCTCACTGCCACGCAGGCTTGGGTCCTGTCTACCCTGATGGAAGAAGAAGGTGTTATACAAGGTGATCTCGCACAGAAACTTGGAATACGCGCCGTAACACTCGGCGGCTTGGTCGACCGCCTGGAGAGCAAGCAGTGGATTGAGCGCCGACCCGATGACCGAGACCGCCGAGCCAAGCGGATATGGTTGACACTGGCAGGCCGCAAACTCGAGAAACGCATCAACAAATCTCTACAGGATGTACACGATATCTCCATCGGCGAGATGCCGACAAAGGATGTTGAGCAACTGCGCAAAATTGTTACACGTGTGCGCGAGAATTTGCGGGGCTATAAACGCCAGCTGGACGACAGCTAAAGCTGCCACCCGGTATATCGCCGTTCTTCACAGTGCGTCTGGTCCAGATTAATAGAAGGCAGCGAACTAATACATCATCACGGTCCTTTGACGCCATGCTACCCGTTGCTTGCAACCGACCCGGCGCAGGTTTATTCATGCCCCCCCATGCGTCGCGAGAGCAGAAAAGTGAGAAGCATTCCCATAGAGCAGATAACTGCCATCAGCATAAAGTAATGCTGAAATCCAACAACGCCAGGATTCGTGTCGAGTATACGGCCAGTGATAGCTGCGAAAAAGATATCTGGCGTGAAGCCCAACACTGAAATTAGTCCGACAGCACTCCCGGTGATTCGCCGATCTACGCGAGATTCCTCGATGAGACTGAAATAAATCCCCCTCAACGCATAGACCGCTATAAACGTGACCATCAGGTTGGCGATGATAAGCGTCGCGGACATACTGGACATTTTATCGCTACCCAACAACAAAAAAGCCAGCGCTCCAAGCAGGAACATAGACGCCACTAGACGACTGGCACGCCAACGGTCTGCACAGAGACCAGCGACTACCGCAGCGACCGGGCGACTATAGCTGGCCCAGGTAGTCAAAGCCGCGGCCTCAACCTGGTCCATGTGCAGCACCTGAACCGCATACACCCCATAGTTATCCAGTGATTTGAAGCCACAGTATGCACAGACAACAACACCAGCCTGTAACCAGATACGGGGCTCACGCAGTACACGATGTGGTTTTACGGGGCTTTTTGACTGAGGCTTGACTGATGGAAAAATACACCAGAGCAACAGCGCGCCCAGCAAGGTCGTAACAGTATAAAACATAATCACCGCCTGCATCGCAGCCGCGCTGTCCCCCGTCTGGCCAATACGATCACCGAGCAGGATCAGGGCCACCGTCGCGAGGACACTGGCAATCAGGCCACGTCCACCGTCCAGCACACCGAATGCAAGTCCCTGGGCATCCCGCCCTCCCCAATCTCTCGCAGCTTTGATGAGGGCTGCCCAGAACAAAAGAATGGTCGTTAAACCCCAGTAGGCAAATAGCGCATAAAGACCGACATGCCCCGGCAGAGTGTAAAGGTAAAATCCCCCGGCGGCCGTTGCAAGCAATGAGGTCACCATAAGACTGCGCGCTGAGTAACGGTCCGCGATCATTCCTCCAGGGAAATAGGACAACAGAGCTACCACGCCGTACAAGGCAAAAACATCGCCCAACTGCGTATTGCTTAGTTGAAAAGTATCAAGCATTGTCGGGCGAAAAAAACGGGGAATATGAAAGGGCAAGCTAAAAATCAATTCGCCCGCCAGAATAAGGACAAACAGAGTCGCGTAACGTTTTTTTCTAGCGGTGGTTGTCACAATCACGCTGACTATAATTCACCACCCTGTTACGCCAAGGTAATGCACGCTGAAAAACTGATCATCGTCGCACCAGCTACGCTGTACCTTTAAGCCCGCTGCCGCCGCAAGCTCCGCAAAACTTTCGAGACTGTACTTGTAGGAGTTCTCTGTATGCAATGACTCTCCGTCTGCAAAAAGTACAGCACGACCGCCAACATTGACTACCTGCTCTGCCTTGCTGACCAAGTGCATCTCTATTCGTGCCTGATCACTATTATAGAAGGCATGATGACTAAACATATCAAGCTTAAAATTAGCGTCAGTCAACGCATTCACTGCATTCAAAATATTCAGATTAAACGCTGCAGTCACACCCTGAGCATCATTGTATGCGGCGTTGAGTACCCTTTCCGATTTCTGTAAATCGACCCCGACCAGCACACCACCGCCCGGCCCTATAAGGGGCCGCAGACCAGACAGGAAGCGGCTAGCCCTCATGGGACTCATATTGCCAATCGTAGATCCAGGATAAAATACCACCCGTTTCCCGGAAGGAAGCTCTGTGTGATCCTGCCACGGACCCGAAAAATCGGCGCAGACTGCTTGAACGTTGAGCCACGAAAATTCTTTACCCAATTCCCCGGCCGAGGCAGAAAGAAATTCGGGAGAGATATCCAACGGTACATAAGCAGAAGGGCGAAGTGCATCAAGTAACAGGCGAACCTTCTCACAATTACCACTGCCGGGCTCGATCAACACGCCATGGCGCCCAGTCAGCGACGCAATATCTTCCGCATTATTTTGCAGAATTGCCGCCTCCGTGCGGGTCGGATAGTACTCCGGCAGCTGCGTAATGTTCTCAAACAGCTCTGACCCCCGCGCGTCATAAAAAAATCGTGGATTAATCTGCTTGGGCGAACATGCGAGACCCTTGAGTATATCCGCCAGCGAATCGTCTTGCGTCGGCTGCAGGTCTTCAAAGCTGACGTTATCCAATTCGGCCTCTGCGACTAACTTCATATTGTTATTGTTCTCCTCAGACCTTATACATCTCGCGCGAGTCGCAGACTACTGAATTGCCAGCGATCGCGCGGGTAGAAAAAATTACGGTAAGTAGGCCGTACGTGTCCACTTTGACTGACACACGAACCACCCTTTAGCACCCACTGGTTCGCCATGAACTTGCCATTGTATTCCCCAATGGCGCCATCGCCAGCATTAAAGCCAAAATAAGGTCGATAGGACGAGCCCGTCCACTGCCAACAGGCATCGTACAACTGCAGAAGCGGAATATCACCGGCCGCTGGTTGCGGGCTCAAATGTTCCGGGTCAAATACCAGTGGACTGAAGGCTTGTTTGCGGGCCGCATACTCCCATTCAAATTCCGTCGGCAGCCGGGCATCCAGCCAACTGGCATAGGCATCTGCCTCGTAGCCGCTGAGGTGACAGACCGGAGCATCCGGATTCCTGCGACGCAGGCCAGACAGCGTAAACTCCCAGTGCCCGTCATCACGGTCTAGCCAGTAGAGCGGGCGTTGCCACTGCTCTTCCTGCAAAAGCGTCCAGCCGTCTGCCAGCCAGTGCTCGTGGTTTTTGTAACCACCGTCGTCGACAAAGTCCTGATATTCGCTATTGGTTACAAGGCGATTCGAAAGAGAAAACGACTCCAGATAGACCCGGACAGCAGGGGATTCATTATCAAAAGCGAAATCAGCTGCACCTGCGGGCAATCCCGCCTCAAAAAGCCCGCCCTCATAGTGGCGCCATTGTTGCTCTGCCGCAGGCACAGTGACATCTGTAGAAAATTTAGCGAAAGCAGGCAACAGCGGATTCACGAAAAGAGAATACTTCAGATCGGTATAAAATAATTCCTGATGCTGTTGCTCGTGCTCTATACCCAGACGGCAACGCTGTAAAACAGTGTCTCGCTGCGCATGAGAATCATCCCCAAGTAATTCAATAATCGCACGATCGACCTGTCCCCGATACGTCAGCACCTCGGCGACCGTTGGCCGCGACAACAAACCGCGCCGAGAGCGCGCGTACTGGCCCCCTACTCCATTATAGTAGGAATTGAATAACTCTTCGTAAACTGGATTGAGCGTCTCATAACCGTCTAGATAGGGCTTCAGCAGGAACGTTTCAAAAAACCAGCTGGTATGGGCCAGATGCCACTTGGGGGGACTTGTGAAAGCTTCTGCCTGCAAGCCATAGTCTTCAATCTCCAGACGGTCGCACGCGGCAAGAGACTGTTGCCTTGTCCGCAGGAAGCTCTCGGAGATATCATTATTCATCATTTACTGCCATCACGTTCGTTGCCACACAAATTCCGCCCACCTCCACACAGTGCGGCGCCCACCTTGCGAGTAACTGTCCGCCCGCTGAGGAACACTGATAACCTCGCAGACAATCAAATCGGGACGACCAGTAAGACGCCAGTACTCGCATCGCGGATCCCGTCGCCGCATCCTCTATCACACCGTACTGCGGTGCAAAGTAACGCAACTCTATCGCTCCAGCACCCACTTCGGGCCGTGCAGTTGTGCAAATCAGCGCGCGCTGAGTATAACGGGCTAAGGTCTCGTCTGGTGGCGTGAGCGAGCGCAAATCAAAATTATCGGGCCATTGCAAAACGAGGTAACCCGACGACTCACCGCTGTGTGCGGCGGAAACCGGATTCGTTGCTGTGGCCAGCATGTCTCTCACCCAGGCCGGCACCTCGCATGATCGCGTTTCCAGCGCGGAGAAGCGCAGCCAGATCTCCTCATCGGATCGCCAGCTGTCCACCTGACTACCCTGCATGACGAGAGTGAGTGCCTCCCGCCCTAATCTGCTCATCCAGGCATGGGAGGCGGCCATTAGTCCATGGCCACAGCATTGGATTATCTGTCCGCCGGGGCTATAGCAACGCAGTGCGATTAAGGGCCGTAATTCAGACGTTTGCAGCCAGCTAAGGCAGGTAGTAACGTCCGACCGCGAGGGAGGAGCTTCAGTTGGCTCCCTATCCAGCATCATCAGGCGACAGCGATTGCCGCTAAGACTGGAAGCAGCGTTTTCCAGATCGGTAAAAGCCGTGATCAATTGGCAGTCGATAAACTCCTCCCAATGAGTCCGTTACGACGGGTAAAACAGTTCGGCCACTTCGTGGCGCGGAAATACGACACTGTAACAGAAAGTTTTTGCTTTGCTCTATGCGCGTCAGCCGAATAGCAATCTTATCGCGACAACGTTGTCAGCCCCTTGACTTATTTCTCATAATACAAGCTCTGGCATACATCGCGGTCTGAGACATCGTCTATAAATTTTGTCCAACCACGCTCGTTCGAATGCAAACGGAACCAGAGCGCAAGACCACTGCAGATCCGCCTTGAGCACTGCGACAGTATGCAGCTTTCTATTGAACAAGGAATTTAAAAAAATTGGAGTACATACGGATGAGTCTATTGGACCCCGCCAACCCCTTCATTCCGAGGCGACGCAACGCAGGACTTCGGCCTGATAGAACTTTCCACGCTCATTCAGGAGATCCAGCAAGTGTAGCGAAGTCGGCACAAACGCCAAACCAATTTCATGCTCCGGATGCCATTGAAAAATTGAGCCGCCCAGCCCCATCCACCCGTAGAAACCCTCCCGGCCCCCATTGAATGCCTTCTCCAACATGGAGCTTTGCTCAGTAATTGGCAAGAATCTATCCACTCCTCCCTGAGTGAAACGTGTGGGCATAAAATTACCCATTTCTGCAGGCACAGGATGATTGTGAAGAGCGGACCAGCCGGTTTTATCAAGACAGCGATCCCCATCCAATTCTCCACCAGCGGACATGATTGCTGCGACTTTGGCCAGGCTGCGTGCGTTGGCATGGGTATTCGCCGACGGGGTTTCACCCTGCATCATGCCCGCTTCATTAAAAATATCGATATTTCTCATCCCCTCGACAGGAGCCGGCTGGGAGCCGGCAGACCTGCCCTTGCGCAACGCCCAAAGCGGCCGCCACACCCGCGCGATCAACTGGAACAGATTGTGTTGGACACGACGACCAAACAGACGCGGCTTGAGGCTTTCAAGTATGTGTTTTTTAGGGTCAAGCAGTCGAACCGGCGCTACCTGTTCAAGGTGCGCCTCCTCCAAACCGATGAAAATATCCACGCCCAGCGCATCAGACAAGTCTTCTCGCAGGTACTCCCCGATGGTGCGGCCCGCAGGGTCGACCCGACGGTATAGCTCGTTCGCTATCCAACCGCGTGTCATGGCGTGATATTCGCGCCGGGATGACCCGCCGGATGCAAACCGCTGGGATTCCTGCTCGATAATTTCGCCCACCCGGTTTTGCTTTATATTCGGAGTCAGCAAATCTGTCGTGTTGATCGAACGGCTAAAATTTACCAGGCCAGCCTCGTGGCGCATTAGATCAGACACCCGCACCGACTCCTTGCCGCCACCGCTAAAGTCCGGCCAATAATTACTGATGAAGGCGTCGTAGTCGAGCAACCCCTTCCCCACAAGGGAGGCAATGGCAATGGACTCCAGGCTTTTGCCACTGCTGAAAATATTGACCAGCGAGTCGCCCGAAAATTGTAGGGTGTCGGGATGAGTGGCCCACAGATCGACGACTTTTCTGCCCTTGTGATAAACGCATAACTGGGCATTTTCTTCGGCAAGGGTGCGCATATTGTGCTCAAACAGACTCCTTACTCGATCAAAAGCTGGGGCCGTCTCGCCGTGCACCACGGGGTGTTGATCTCTGCGTTTTGCCATAATTAACCTATCCTAATAACCTCAGGGGCTGCGCTTTACCGACGCCAACAAGCGTTTAGCCTGCTTCAGATGCGGAATATCCAACATTTTTCCATCGAGTCCGACGGTACCTGCTCCCTCACTATCGGCGAAAGCCTGCACCACGCGCCGCGCATGAGCTATCTCATCCCCGCTGGGAGTGAAACACTCATTTATCACGGCGACCTGAGCCGGGTGTATGGCCATCTTGCCACTGAAACCCTCTTTGCGTGCGTAAACAGACTCATGCCTCAGACCATCCTCATCCCTAAAGTCAAGATAGACCCCATCCACCGGTTGGAAGTTGCCCGCCGCGCCCACTGCAAGGGCGCTGGTACGACTGAGCTGATGCACCAAAAAATGCTGGCCATCGCCATCCGTATTGGTGGTCGCGCCAAGGTCTGTTGCCATATCCTCAGCGCCCCAGGTTATCGCTGACAAACGCTGCGATACGCCCACAAAACTGCCGAGGTTAATCATACCCAAGGCAGACTCGGCGAGACTCATAATCCGCGTACTGCCTTTCGTCAGACTATTCTGTTGTTCAAGTGCGGAAAGATAGTGATCAAGGCGGCGAATATCATCACCATGAGAGGGCTTGGGCAAAAAGATGCCCGCGGGGGCTCCAGGCATAACGGCCACCAGGTCTGCCAGAATATGGGGAGTATCCAGCGCGTTTACCCGCACCCAGAGTTCACTGCCAGATGTGCCCCTCTGTGCGGCAAGATACTCACCCACCCGCGCACGCGCGTCAGCCTTACTGGCTTCAGCAACGGAATCTTCAAGATCAAGAATCAGGGCATCGGCTCCGACACCCAAAGCCTTGCCGAGCTTCTTGTCACTGTCTCCGGGTATGAACATCCATGACCGGTTCACCATGTCTACTCCTGTCGTCTAGCAGCCACGGAACTGCGGCTTGCGCTTTTCGGTAAAGGCAGTGACGCCTTCTGCCCAGTCCTCGGTAGCGGCACACTCAGCAAAGCCACGCGCCTCCATCGCCAACTGCGTCGCCAAACTGTTATCGTCTGCGGCGTAAAGCAACTGTTTGGTATTACCAATACCCACTGTCGGGCCACTTGCCAGCCTTCCAATAATCTCTTCCGATACCGCGTCAAGCTGACCCTCCTCAGCGACACGGTTGACCAGCCCCATAGATTGCGCGGTAGACGCATCGATAAAGTCTCCCAGCATGGCGATCTCCATAGCACGTTTCACACCCACCAGTTTGGGAAGGTAGTAGGAACCAGAACCGTCAGGACACGTTCCGATACCTATATATGAGCAGGCAAAACGCGCGTCATGGGAAGCAATGACAAGGTCGCAGGCCATTGCCAATGAAAAGCCGAAGCCTACCGCTGCCCCCTGAACTACACAGACCACCGGCTTTTTCATCTCACGCAGCGCCAGCAACAAGGGCTGAGTGACGTGTATGCGCTTGAGGAAATGGTTATAGCGCTCTTCCTTGGATAATTTCGCCAGTTCAGCGAAATTCTTCACATCACCCCCAGCCATGAAGTTCTTACCCGCTCCCGCTATAACGATGCAACGAATGCTGTCATCCTGACCAAAATCGATCATGGCATCGACCAACACGGTGCGCATTTCCTGAGACAAGGCATTACGCGCCTCGGGCCGATTGAAGGTCACTCTTGCGACGCCCTCAGAGACCTTTACCTGCAGCTGATCAGTCAATGTTCTTGCTCCTTCTGCATTGCGGCACAATTATGGGGCAGCGAGATACCGTGATTGGGACAAGCATCGCCCCGTCAGTAGGACTTGGGCATACCCAACACATGCTCACCGATAAAGTTCAGGATCATCTGC
>Ga0213863_10003133_pt1 | contig 11469 bp, 5 predicted proteins | sample PICome_8_FD_160128 | JGI IMG/M metagenome (GOLD analysis project Ga0213863, IMG submission 160128) | Coastal seawater microbial communities near Pivers Island, North Carolina, United States - PICO497 | ecosystem: Environmental > Aquatic > Marine > Coastal | place: USA: North Carolina | collected... | reverse complement strand
CGCAATTAGTGCTACAACAGGCCCAGCAGGATATGATAGCGCCACTGGAACATTCAGTATTCCTGCAAATACTACACAGGTTACAGAAGGGTCTAATCTTTATTATACAGATGCTAGAACAGATGCAAGAATTGCATTGCAATCAGGTTCCAATTTAGATTTAAGCTCTAAGGATACAGACGAACTTTCCGAAGGTTCTACTAACCTATACTATACAGAAGCAAGAGTTGATGCAAATATAGCAACAAAAGATACTGGTGATTTGGCAGAAGGCTCTAATCTTTACTATACTGATGCTAGAGTACAGACAAAACTTGGTAGTGTTTCTGGACATATTATACCAGATACAGATATTGCGTATGATTTAGGTAGCTCAACTAATAAATTTCGTGATTTATATTTAAGCGGTAGCAGTATTACTCTTGGAACTATTGAATTAACTGACAATGGGGGAGCTCTAGAAGTTACTCCTATCGGCGGCGGTACAACAGAAACATTTGCAACAGAAACTTATGTGGATACAGCTGTCGCAAATCTTGTCGATACTGCGCCAACAACTCTTGATACTCTGAACGAATTAGCAGCTGCTCTTGGAGACGATCCAAACTTCAGTACAACAATCACTAACTTAATTGGTACTAAACTAGCAACAGCCGATTTTAATACAACTGCAGATACTTGGATTGGAACTAAATCAACTAGTGATCTTACCGAAGGCTCCAATCTATACTATACAGAGTCTAGAGTAGATGCTAGAATTGCATTACAATCTGGTTCTAATCTAGATTTAAGTAACAAAGATACAGATGATCTTTCAGAGGGTTCTACAAATCTTTACTATACAGACGCAAGAGTCAACTCCGCATTTGACACTAGACTTTCTACAAAATCTACTACAGATCTTACAGAAGGTACAAACCTATACTATACAGACACTAGAGTTCGTGCAGCGATTTCTGTTACTGGAGACTTAACATACGATTCTGCAACTGGTGTTATTTCTACACAAGGATTGGCGTCATCAGATACAGATGATCTTTCAGAGGGTTCTGTAAATCTTTACTATACTGACGGCAGGGTACAGTCTTATCTCACTAATAATAATTATGCCAAAACTTCAGACATTCCACCAATAGTAACACAGCAAGTTGCTGCACAGATAGGTTCTGTACAATCTGATTTAGATGATGAAATTTATGACAGAGAGCAGGGAGATCTTGCACTTCAAACTCAAATAAACTCTATAGTAACATATTCTGGTTCTGATTTTGATACAGACTTTGCCAATAAATCTACAACGGATTTGGCAGAAGGAACCAATCTATATTACACAGACGCAAGAGTTTCCTCATATCTATCAACTAATGGATTTGCAACCGAAACATATGTTGATAATGCGGTATCTAATTTAATTGATACTGCACCAACAACTCTTGATACTCTCAATGAGCTGGCAGCTGCACTAAATGACGATCCAAATTTTAGTACTACAATTACAAACCTAATCGGAACCAAGCTTGCTACAGCAGATTTCAATACAACGGCAGATGCTTGGATTGGAACTAAATCTACTACAGATTTATCAGAAGGGTCTAATCTTTATTATACAGATGCCAGAACAGATGCTAGAATTGCATTACAATCTGGTTCTAATCTAGATTTAAGCAACAAAGACACTGATGATTTATCAGAAGGTTCTACAAATCTATATTATACCGATTCGAGAGCAGATGCAAGAGTCAATTTACAAACTGGTACAAATTTAGATTTAAGTAATAAATCTACAACCAACCTTGCAGAAGGTACAAATCTCTATTATACAGATGCTAGAGTGGACGCAAGAATTTCTTCGGCCGGACTCTATACATCTTCCGATTTCAACACAGATTTCTCTGTAAAATCCACAACAGATTTAACTGAGGGCACAAATCTTTATTATACAGACGCAAGAGTTGCTGCATATATTGCAACAACTTCACTTGCAACTACAACATATGTTAATTCTCAGATAGCAATCGTTAATTCTAATTTAGATGATGAGATCTATAATAGAGAACAAGCTGATATTTCACTACAAACACAAATAAATGCAATATCATCATACACAACTAGCGATTTTAATACAGACTTTGCAACAAAAGATACTGACGATCTTTCTGAAGGTTCGACAAATCTTTATTATACTGATGCCAGAGTTGATGCTAGAATTACTGCAGCAGGTTCTGTAACACAGAGTGATATCGACTCTGCAATTTCCGCATTAATCGACAGCGCTCCTGGCACATTAGATACTCTTAACGAAATAGCAGCTGCGCTCGGCGATGATGCAAATTTTAGTACAACAATTACCAATTCAATTGCGACTAAACTAGCTATTTCTGATTTTAATTCGACTGCTGATACTTGGTTGACAGGAAAATCTACATCCAATATAAGCGAAGGAACAAATCTTTATTATACGGATGCTAGAGTAGATGCAAGAATTACTGCATCAAATCCATACACTTCTGCAGATTTCGATACAGACTTTTCTGGAAAATCTACAACAGATTTGTCAGAAGGTACAAATCTTTACTATACTCAGGCAAGATTCGATTCTGCACTATCTTCTAAATCCACAACAGACCTTTCCGAAGGAAACAACCTTTACTATACAGATGCTAGAGTAGATGCAAGAATCACTAATGCTGGTTTGTTTGATGGAGATTATAATTCACTAACAAACCTACCAACTCTATTTGACGGACAATTTAACAGTCTTACTGGTAAACCAACAACACTTGCTGGGTATGGTATCACTGATGGAGTTTCAACTTCAAATGTAAATGCAATTGTAACACAACAAGTTGCAGCACAAACTGGAGCAATTCAATCTGATTTAGATGATGAGATTTATGATAGAGAACAAGCAGACATTGGATTGCAAAACCAAATTAACGGATTGTCTACATACACATCTACAGATTTTAATACAGACTTTGCAGCCAAATCTACTACTGATTTAATAGAAGGTACAAATCTTTATTATACTGATTCGAGAGTTGCTTCATATTTGTCTAATCAGGGTATTACAAGCGAAACAACTACGACATTATCAATTAACGGAAATATATTAACATACACAGACGAAGACGGTACTGCAACTAATATCGATTTGTCTCTTTATATTGACGATACAAATCTCGCAAGACTTACATCTGGTTCTCTTGCTGCAAATGGTATTGCTACATTCACAAGAGATGATGCTTCTACATTTACGATAGATTTTAGTCAATTCTTTGACGATACAAACTTATCTAGAATTGACAGTGCAACTTTTGCTAATGGAACTCTAACACTCACTAGAAATGATGCATCAACTGCAGCTACCATCAATTTGGACGGTAGATATCTACAGAACTTTGTCGCGCAAACTACTGATGATCTTTCTGAAGGTTCTACAAATCTTTATTATACTCAAGCAAGATTCGATTCTGCGTTTACTGCAAAATCTACAACTGACCTCTCTGAAGGTACAAATCTTTATTATACAGATGCTAGAGTTAGAGGACAATTATATAGTACTGTATCAGTAACAACTTCTAGTGGAAAATTCTATATTGATGGTGAACAACAATCAATAGCAACTTTACAGCCAGGAAGAACTTATCGTTTCGATCAGTCAGATGCATCAAATAACTCACACCCACTTAGATTTTCAGAAGTTTCCGATGGAACACATGCTGGAGGTGGTGCAACAGAATACACAACAGGTGTAACTGTCAATGGTACTGCTGGTAATGCAGGTGCATATGTTGAGATTGCAGTTACGAATGCTACTCCAAGGTTGTATTATTACTGTGCGAATCATACAGGCATGGGCGGTAAAGTCAGTGTTGGTAAAGAATTGTTTGTTGAACGTATCACATCAGATACTTGGATTACAGGCCCAATTCAAACTACTTCAGTGAATGTGGGTACTGGTGGACAAATCAACGCACAACTTGCGACATTGGACTTTACTAATACTACGGTAAATTTTAGTGGTGCAACTATAGCTGGACTTTCAAATTCTGATGTTGGTTTGGCAAATATTGCAGATAATGCTCAGGGAGTAGTTGTCAATGGCAAGGTGGCCGCTGGTAGTTTAGACATAGGTCATAGTGGTTCTATCAACGCGCAACTTGCAACATTAGACTTTACTCATACTACAGTAAATTTTAATGGTGCATCTGTAGCTGGACTTGATGATACCATTCAAGATGAAGTAGATTTTCATCTGAATAAAAATAATTCTAGTGGACAAACTATTATATCAGATGGGCAAATATTAAGTTGGAATTCTACAGGTGGATTGCAAGGTACAGGTGATTATGAATGGGTTTCACAATCTGCCGGCGGAGCATCTGTTACTACAAGTTCTACTGCACCAACAAGTCCTAATGATGGTGATTTGTGGTTTGATACCGATGAACTAAAAACATATGTATATTATAACGATGGAACATCTTCTCAGTGGGTACAATCAAATCCAACAGGAGCAATAGGTGGTGGTGGAACATCTATTGAAATTTCTGATGTTGCCCCAACAAGTCCATCCGCTGGAGATTTATGGTTTGACTCCGATGCTCTCAAAACATTCATTTACTATGATGATGGTAGTGGGGCGCAGTGGATTGAATCATCTGGTGGTGGTGTCGGTTCTTCTATTGCAGATACAGATGCATTATCCGAAGGTTCTACGAATCTTTATTACACAGATGCAAGAGTTGATACACACTTAAATGTTTCTTCTGCAACTAACGGACAAACTTTAATCTGGAATGGCACAGACTATTCTTGGGGAACTCCAGCTCCTGGCTACACTAGTTCTGATTTTGATACTGATTTTGCAACTAAATCAACAACAGATGTTGTTGAGGGAACAAATCTTTACTATACAGATGCAAGAGTGCAAACTAAATTGGGAGATGTTTCTGGACACATCATACCAGATACAGATGTTACCTATGACTTGGGTAGCTCTACTCATAAATTTAGAGATTTATATCTAAGTGGAAATAGTATTATACTAGGTGGTATCACTTTAACAGAATCTTCTGGAGAACTTCTTGTAACTCCTACTGGTGGGGGATCAAATAATACATTTGCAACAGAGAGTTATGTAGATACTGCAATTTCAAATCTCGTAGATACTGCACCAACAACATTAGATACTCTCAATGAACTTGCTGCGGCTCTTGGCGACGATCCAAATTTTGCAACCACCATCACTAATTTGATTGGAACTAAACTTACAACTGTTGATTTTACACCAACTGCTGATGCTTGGTTAACGACAAAATCTACTACTAATTTATCAGAAGGAACCAATCTTTATTATACAGATTCTAGAGTAGATGCAAGAGTAAATCTACAAACGGGAACTAATTTAGACCTTAGTTCTAAAACAACCACAGATCTTGCGGAAGGAACTAATCTATATTATACTCAAGCTAGATTTGATAGTGCATTCACTGCAAAATCTACGACAGATCTTTCAGAAGGTACAAATCTATATTATACTGATGCAAGAGTTAGAGCACATATAGAAGGACAAGATTTAGATTTAGGAACTAATAAAGTTCTATTCTCCAACATGTATGCTACAACTGGAGATCTGCCTTCCGCTACTTCATATCATGGTATGTTTGCACATGTTCATGGTACTGGCAAGGCATATTATGCTCACGCTGGTTCTTGGATTGAACTTGCCGATAATAGTCAAATTGTTGCTCAAGATTTTTCTTGGAGTTCAATAACTGGAACCCCAACAACATTAGCAGGATATGGAATTACAGATAGTTATGTAGACGCAGATGTAGATACTCATCTCAACACTTCAACCGCAGCTGCAAATCAGGTATTATCTTGGAATGGTACTGGTTATGTATGGGTTGCACAAGCGTCTGGTGGTGGTGGCGCTTCCGTTTCTGTTTCAGATAGTGCTCCCTCAAGTCCTTCTTCTGGAGATTTGTGGTTTAATTCAACAGATACAAAAATGTATGTATACTACAACGATGGATCTTCATCTCAGTGGGTACAGACAAATCCAACAGGATCTACTACCACAGGTGGTGGATCGTCAGTGACAGTTTCGGATAGCGCACCGGCCGATCCATCAGAAGGAGATATGTGGTTTGATAGTAGATATGCAGTATTGCTTGTGTATTACGGAACACAGTGGGTAAATGTATCAGGAGAATCTGGTTCATCTACAACACCATCTTGGCAAGAAACGACAAACCATACAGCAAGTGTTGGAGACAAACTTTTTGTTGATTGTAGTGGTGGTATAGTAACTGTAACTCTACCAGCATCTCCATCTATGGGAGATGAAATTAGAATAATTGATGCCACTGGAAATGCATCTACAAATAATATTACTGTTGCTAGAAACGGAAATAACATTCAAGGAGTTGCTGACAATTTAACTATAGATACAGATAGGGCGGCATTTGGGTTAGTTTATTATAACTCAACTCAGGGTTGGCTGTTAATGGAGAGATAATAAATGGCACAGAATTTTCCGACAAGCCCATCTAATGGAGATACTTTTACGGCAAATGGAGTTGTTTTTGTATATAACTCCACTAAAGGTGTTTGGGCAAAACAAGGTACAACTACGCCACCAGTAGTGTCAGGTCATGTATTACCAGATACAACATTATCATACGATTTAGGTTCTGCAGACAAAAAATTTAGAGATATCTATCTATCATCTGGTACAATTTATCTTGGAGATGAAAATTTATCAATTACAGATGGACAACTTACAAGTTCTGCATCTATTGCTTCACCAGATTTAGATGTATCACTAATTCCAGAAAATATGGAATTAATTGTGAAGTCAAACGAAGGCGGCCATGGAATGAATTGGTTTTGGACTTGGGGAGAAACTTTGTTATATGGCCGTGGTTCAGTTACAAATTCAAGTTCAGAAACAGAAGTACCACTCTATAGAGAAGGAACATATACCTTTGTAAACTTTGCATATACACAATATGGAGATATGACACAGGCACATGCTGGTTATTTAAAATCAGTTTTAGGAGCGGGTACAGATAATATAATTCCAGGCGTAACAAGCACCACAGAAGATCGTTTTAATTCGGTGACTGGCGGAAACACACAGGTGCAGAAACATATATGGACTATTCCATCTGATTTTTCAGCATCTGATATTACCTTAGCTGCACCATCTATTTCTATGAATGTTTCTACAAATTCTGGTGCATATGATATAGATATTGTCCATGGTACAGATATTGAAGCAGTTTATCGTGGCGGCACTTATACGTTCAATTTAAATGTTACAGGACATCCATTTTATTTAACAACAGATGATGGCACAAACTGGACACAAGGTGGTTATGCTGGAGAATATACAAACGGTGTCTCTGGGTCTAGAACAGAAGTCGGTACTCTTACATTTACAGTTCCCAATGATGCTCCTGATACACTATATTATCAGTGTGCAAATCATAGCGGAATGAAAGGTACAATTCATGTAAAAGATTTAGAAGTTGATGTGTTGGGTGACGCAGACAATTCTATTAGGATTTACTTTCAACACACCCAATTTGGACATAAGACATCGTTTTTAATCAAAGACAAGCCAGCAATACCAACTACTGCATGTTTAATGTATGATGGAACAAAATTTGTACCAACTCATATGAATGACTATCTTAATTCTCATGCAGAAGTTGAAACAAAAATAGGGCAAATTGCACAAACGAGTGTTACTAGTGTAGATTATAATAATTTAACAAATTTACCAACATTGTCTACTGTGGCCACTTCTAACGATTTTAACGATTTGACAAACAAACCGACAGTACCTACAGATATAAACCAACTCTCTGATGGTTCTGGATTATTAACTGGCGGTGGAGTTGGATTGGGGGTCGTTAGTCTTGTGCAAGAAGGTGAACTTTTAGTAACAACAGGAACTAAAAGATGGTATGCCCCAAGAAATATTGTGGTAAATAAAATAATTGCAAGGATTGATACAGCTGCTTCTGGAAGTAGTATAAATATAACAATAAACAAAGTTTCTGGCGGAACGACTACTACTAAAACAATGTCCATTGCTGCCGGTTCAACAAAACAAGAAGATACAAATCCAAGTTTTTCGTTGAATGCAGATGATTATATGACATTGGATATCACACAAGTCGGTAGTGGAGCAACCGGCGAAAATTTAAGAGTTACATTTACATATTCATAGGGGAATAAAATGCCTATTACAGACGAAACAATAATTGCAGAATTAAAATCTAAATATCAGTTACCAGTAGATGAAGATGGTAATATGGAAACACTGACAGTGTATCGTTCTGCAACTGCAACCAACGATCAAATATCAAGAGAATATCTTTTCGGTGAAGATGACAGTGATACTCAGTTGTTTGGTGGATTACATAACGGACAACAAGAGGTAGCAATCTTAGGATCGCATTCATTAATAGATGCTGATGGTGTCTGGACAGAATTTACAGGAGAATAAAGAAATGTACGCAAAATTAGTCTCAAGCGGAAATAACACAGGCACTGGTACAGTCGCGGCAATCAATAATATCAGAAATATTTTAACTGGAACCATTACTGATGCCAATAGTCTAGATTCGAATGGACACAATCCTGGCACGTCTTTTATTACAGGTTCTATGCCAACTACAGGAATTTATTCTATTGGCGGTATGTCTGGCTCTACGACTAGTTACAATGGTTCTGGTAATTTCGTTATCACAAAATATCATTATGCAAAAGGACAATCTACTGGATATACACCTTCAAGAAAAATTCAGTTGAATGTCGATAGAGATTACAGTTGGAGATTTACAGTATTCGATTCTTCTAGTGGTAATGGACATCCAACAGCAAACACTTCTCATTTTTGGACCAATGAAACCAATACAACCTATAGAAGGACACAGATTCCTCCTTATGACCAGCAAATGCCAAGTAAGTGGGATGAAATGCACATTATTATGAATGATACAACTTTTGCGTTTCAAATAATTACAACTGGTACTGATTCCCAAAAAGATTATGCAACTTTTGTAGAATGCGACTTAGAATATATGCCTTCTATCGATAATCATGCATATTCTGGAAATTCTAGATATTGTCCTAGTATTCAATTTTATACTATTGTATATGATAAAATGCATCTGGCCGATGGAGTTGGGGCGCAGACAGGTACATATGGGTTTTATTATGGAATTCATAATGCACAATATTTGAGTATGGACGGAACATATAGAAACACTGAACATGGTTCAAATTCAAATTATCATTATGGAGACCAAGATGTGCAATATACTAACTATCCTACAATGTGGCCCCTTGGTAGATCGAGAATGTACAAGCATCCTATCGATGGTGGTCAATTTGGATATCCATTAGTACCTATGCAGTACAAAGGACACTTTGACGATGAAGATGATTATGGTGATCCAAGATATGGTAGATTAATGAATTGGTATCGAACCACAGATGATGTTGGATTTAGTGGAGATTTGTTAACAGAAAATTCGACAAATTACAGAATTTTTAGAACTCATAAATGCGGAAAGGCAAATAGACTAGATGCTGGTAATGATTACAATGCATGTTATGCTTTCCCAGAAGATAATGTACCGTTCTAATGTCTACTGCAACTGAAATAGCATCTACTGGAGTTTTTAAGATTGCAACTCTCTCCAAATCTGGAACAGAGATTGCAAGCACATCTACTTTTAAAATATCGGTAAAATCTTTGAGTGCGATTAATATTGGATTTAAACCCAGTGAGGGTACTGTATCAGATACTGACCCACAAACATGGACAGATAGTTAAATGACGAATTATGCAAACATCAGGTATCAACCGTCAGCAACATGGAGTTCTTAATACATGCCTATATCATTACCAGACAGTCCTACTGACGGACAGACAGTTCAAATTGGAACAATCATCTATACATACGATGCATCAGCAGGCGTGTGGAACTCTAATAGTGCCGCGGGTCCAACTCTTACTCCAGCGACTGTAACAACTTCAGATACTGCGCCAACAAATCCTAATAACGGAGACATGTGGTTTGATAGTTCTGTAGGAAAAACATTTATCTGGTATGATGATGGAACATCTACACAATGGGTTCAAATGAGTCCAAATACTCAGACAGGTCCAGCGGGTGCAGATGGTTCTTCAGTCGCTGTATATGCAAACTTTGCTGCATTTGTAAATGGAAATACTGAAGGTGACTTTGCATTTGCACAAGACACGAAAGCATTATATGTATGGGATGGAACCGAATGGAATAGAATATATTCTGGGCCAGATGAAATATTAAATTGGAACACTGAACCAAATACTGAATATGCTGGAGCCCCATCTTCTAACATTTCAATAACAGTATCGGCATCAGATCCTGATGGGTTTCCAGTAACTTATTCATATGATACAAACCCAACAAGTCCAACACAGTTACAAAGTGTATCTGAATCGGGTGGTGTTTATACTCTCGCATTATCTAGTAATACTGGGTTATTTTCTTTTCGTTCAAAGGCCACAGACGGTACTCATGTCATATCAAAAACTACAACTGTAAATAGTGGATTTCAGTTTGCCTCTCAATTATCTACTGCTGGAATTACTACAAGTGGCAACTACAATCTATATTTAGATGGTTATGATAATTCGGCGACAGAATGTTATGTAAATTTTGATTTGGCAGGCGGCCCTTGGATTCTAGTCATGGTCGTTGCTGATGGAACTACAGGCAACTCTTATGATTATGATTCTTCGGTGTGGACTGATACTACTGGAGGAGTAACTACTGCATTGGATCCGTCCTCAAATACAAATCAAATATCATCACTATTTTATACACTTCAAACGACTGCCACTGGACTTGCTTTAGGAACAAATGCATCAACTCACTTTCATTACTATAATCACACTAGTTATACTGCAAGAGCTCTTGCAAATGGCGCTTTACCAGTACCAACAAGTATTAGTCATGATAGTACTACTATAAATGCAAACAGTGAAGTAGCAGATGGTGATGCAGGGATTGCAGCAGGATGGACACAAGCATTTTTAGATACTAACGGCAACGCATGGAATGCTGGAGCAACGTATTTTAGATATGGCTATGAACATGGAATTCCTAGCCCAGCTGGATATGGATATATCAGATTTGGACATTCAGCGGATGTAGATGTATCCGATTCTAGAGATAGAGTTTTGGGGATTGGTTTGAAGAATGGTGGTTCAGGCCCACTTGGTTCAAATACTGCTGGGGCAGGGGGATTGAACTATGTATCTGGTAGTCTAGGTAGAGTAGCAAGAACAAAAGGGTTCTTGTACATAAAGAACTAATGGTTAAATAAAGGTAAAAAATGGCAATCAATTTTCCAAGTAATCCAACAAATGCACAAGAAGTAACTGAAGGT